>Ga0307380_10001932_pt1 | contig 29779 bp, 29 predicted proteins | sample UN3MG_FD_202239 | JGI IMG/M metagenome (GOLD analysis project Ga0307380, IMG submission 202239) | Soil microbial communities from Risofladan, Vaasa, Finland - UN-3 | ecosystem: Environmental > Terrestrial > Soil > Coastal area > Acid sulfate soil | place: Finland: Risofladan, Vaasa | collected...
TTATCTGGTGAATAAAAAAGAGGTCAGGTCTGCCTTTGGCCCCTAATGATATTCTCTTGATTGAATGTTGTCTTTTTCGGTATCATTTCTTTTTTCTACTTCCCTTTGTACTTTTGCCATAAGTAGCCTTCTTTTCTTTTACCACAAACCCGATCTTCTTACGTGGTTTCGCAGGGGGTGTCATTAAGGCACGGATCGCGTCAAAAACAACCTTGAACTGCTTATCGTATTTTTGCTCTAAAGCAGTCAGCTTGCGTGCAAGATCAGTGTGTGTGGCCATTAACTGGCGAAGCCGCACAAAGGCTCTCATGATTTCAACATTCACTTTAACGGCCCTCGGACTGTTTAATACACCGGAAAGCATGGCGACACCCTGTTCAGTAAAGGCATAGGGCAAATATCGGCGTCCACCTCGTTGCTTTTTTGAGGTTCCAATTTGGAACCTCAAATTTTCCGCTTCTTCAGCCGTGAGCTGGAACATAAAATCCTCTGGGAATCTATCCAAATTTCGCTTTACAGCTTTGTTCAGAATTTTTGTCTCTACTCCATACAACTGGGCGAGGTCAGCATCCAGCAAAACTTTTTGCCCTCGTATTAAAAAAATAGCCTGTTCAATCCGCTCAATAGAAATATTGATCATTTTTTCATCCATAATAAATACCTTGTCTATCCTGTTATCCTGTATAAATAATATGATCCGTTCGGGAGAGAAGAGTATATGCACCCAATTAATTTGTTTTTTTATCCTTCTATTTCTCCGTGGCCTCTGTGTGCTACGTGGTGAAAATAGTTGGTTTTTCCTGCCATCAGCTCAATTTCTTTCAGTAGAACATCAACGAGTTTTTCCTGAGAAAACTTTTTTATCACCCTTCCTTTTTTGAACAGTATCCCAGCGCCGTCAGCGCCTGCAATTCCGATATCCGCTTCCCTTGCTTCTCCAGGGCCGTTTACAATGCATCCCATTATAGCTATCTTAACCGGCAGAGGATTCGATAAAAGGGCGCTTTCAACACGTTCTACAATATTAAACAGATCAATATTGCAACGACCGCAGGTTGGACATGATATTATATCAGGACCATGCCGGCGAATATCAAGAGCCTTCAGGATTTCATAGCCCACACGAACCTCTTCGACAGGATCTCTGGTCAAGGAAACACGGATCGTATCACCTATCCCTTCTGCGAGAAGCATCCCTATGCCGAGTGATGATTTAACTATTCCCGGATAAAGAGGGCCAGCCTCTGTTATACCCACATGAAGAGGAAAATCGGTTTTTGATGAAAGCAGCCTGTAAGCCTCAACACTGCGGAGCACATCTGATGCTTTTATAGATAATTTTATATCATAAAAGCCATATGATGTTAATAATTCTATATTACGGATGGCGCTTTCAACCATGCCCTCAGCAGTAACGCCTTTATATTTTTTCAAAATATCTTTTTCAATAGAGCCTGAATTAACTCCTATCCTGATTGGAATATTAAATTCTTTTGCGCAGTCAATAACTGCCTTTATTTTTTTGGCCCCTCCTATATTGCCTGGATTTAATCTCAAGCCATCAGCTCCGGCCATAGCCGAGGCAATTGCCAGGCGGTAGTCAAAATGGATATCTGCTATAAGAGGGATCGATATTTGATCCTTTATTGCAGAAATTGCCTCGGCTGCCTCCTTATCCGGTACAGCAACCCTGACAATCTCACACCCGGCTTCTTCCAAACGTTTTATTTGTAAAACCGTGGCTGCGACATCCTGCGTAAAGGTATTAGTCATGGACTGAACAGCAACTGGAGCCATTCCACCGACCTTGACTTTACCGACCATGATTTGACGTGTTTTTTTACGTTTTATTTTCATAATTAAAAACATTAACAAAGGCTTCAATTTTGTTCAAGCAAATAGAAGCTCTATGCTTTATAATTGTGTTTTTAATTGAATTGCTGTATAAAACCGCCCAACATCAACTTAGCGCACCTTCGGTGCGAACATAAGTGCCTAAAGTATATTAAAGTGAGCTAAAGTGCCTAAAGTTAAGGAATGCACCTTCGGTGCAACGGATTTTAAAGTTATGAGTGTCTAAAGTAGTGGAGTGACAACATCCTGTAGCTCCTGCCGGATAGCCGGCCGGCAAGTGGGTTATCAATTAGCACGCCGAAGGCGTACCACAACTTTAGGCATTTTAGGCACTTTAGCTCACTTTAGGCACTTTCCTGCTCAGCGATGCATTTGTCTTATAGCGCTGAATTCATTAGGCAAAAAATGGGATTTCCTATACTATCAAGCCATATTAACAAAAGGGATAAAATAATGATCGATCAGAAAAACAATCAATTTGCAGCAAAACATCAAAACAAAGCACAAATAAATACTATTATTAAAAATGAAATTTTAAAACAGAATAAAGACGGCAAGCTCCCATGTCTTGTTGCATTTCAGATTGCAGATAGTCTGCAGGTTGCAGCCGCTGAAGTGGGAAGGACTGTCGATCTTCTAAATTTCAGGCTGACCAAATGCCAGCTCGGCCTGTTTGGTTATAAACCTCAAAAAAAAATCATTAAAGCTAAAAAGCCTGAAGACCAAAACTTAAAAAAAGCAATCCAGGACAGGCTGATTGAAGGAAGACTGCCCTGCATAAGTGCATGGGAGATTGCATCCAAATTTAATGTCAACAAGATGATGGTAAGCTCTGCCTGTGAAGCCCTTAATATCAAAATAATCAAATGTCAATTAGGAGCTTTTTAATTGCAAATGGACGGCAATAGCTTCAATAACATTCTGAAACTTCCGCTCAATAAAGCAATTGTTCTTTTGTTAATTTCCTGCAATCTGCTTTTTGTCTATATAAATTCATCAGGATTTAGTGAACTGGATAAGATCCTTAACGCAGGGAAAATTACGATAATAACTTATAACAATTCACATTGTTACTATTTATACAAAGACCAGGCCATGGGTTTTGAATATGAGCTTGCAAAGCTTTTTGCGGATTATCTTGGAGTCGTTTTAGAGGTAAATATCGCTGAAAAATGGGACTCTATGATTTCGGCTTTAAAAGATGGAACAGGTTCGTTTGTAGCCGCCAACATGGCTATTACATCTAAAAGGCAAAAAGAGGCTGCCTTTTCCGATGGTTACATGTCAGCTCAACAATATGTTATTGTCCGCCGCGACAATACAGGTATTAAAAAAGCCGAGGATCTTGCAGGCAAGACTGTTCATGTCAGAAGGGGAACATCCTATCAGGAAAGGCTTGAAGCTCTTAGAAGAGATGGGATAGATATTAACATTAAACTGCATGACAACATTCCAACCGATGAGTTAATACAACAGGTGGCGGAAGGAACTATTGAAGTCACTATTGCGGACAGAAACATTGCTTTGCTTAACCAAAGATACTATCCTCAGATAGCGCTTGCATTAGCAATAAGTAACGAGAAGGATTTGGGCTGGGCGGTAAAGCCTGGTGAAACCAGACTTCTGAATAAAATCAATCTCTTTTTTAACAAAATTAAAGAAAACGGCAAACTCACCGAAATATACAATAAATACTATACAGATATAGATAATTTTGACTATGTTGATCTTAGAAGATATCATATAAGGCTTAAAATCAGATTACCCCGATACAGCCAACTTATTAAGGATGTGGCAAATAGATACAGATTTGACTGGAGGCTGATAGCTGCTCAGGTATATCAGGAGTCTCATTTCAACCCTGAGGCAACAAGTCATTCAGGAGCTTTTGGCCTTATGCAACTGACAGTTCCGACTGCCGGCAGTCTTGGCGTAAATGACGTGTTTGATCCGGTCCAGAATATTAATGCAGGAATTCGCCATTTAAAGAATCTATATGATCATTTTGACGGGGTAGATTCTTCAGACAGGTTGCTTATCTCTCTTGCCGCATATAATATCGGGCAGGGGCATATACTGGATGCAAGAAATCTTGCGAGACAAATGAACTTTGACCCGGACAAATGGTCTTCTATAAAAAAAACTCTACCTCTTTTACAACATCAAAAGTATTATAAAAATTCTAAATACGGTTATTGCAGGGGAGAAGAACCAATAAAATATGTTAAGCAGATAATGATTTATTACGATATTCTTAGACGTCGAAGTTTAGAATTTACCGCAGATGAAAAAGCTTATCAGAATAGGGATGTTAAAGGGTAAAAGGATTGCGGCTGGGTAGTTCATTTTTTGGTGCGCCCGGCTGGATTTGAACCAGCGGCTTTCAGCTCCGGAGGCTGACGCTCTATCCCCTGAGCTACGGGCGCATATTTTTGAAGGGTCTCACATGATAATTATTTAATTAGTGCTGATAAGTCAAGAGCCTCTTTTGCTTCTCCAACAAGGTATAGAGAGCCTGCGATGCAAATTACATCATTAACAGAAGCTGTTTTAATTGCATATTTAATGGCTTTGCCGACGTCAGGGATAATCTCTATATCCTGAATGATTTTCTTTGCTGCATGGAATAATCTTTCCGGAGATAAAGCTCGGTCAATCTTAGGGCGGGTTAATATTGCCTTGCTGCAAAGAGGGAGAAGGCAGGCAAGCATTGCAGCATAAGGTTTGTCGTCCAGTATGCCTGTAACAAGTGTTATCTTCCGTTTAGCCAGGTTTTCGGACAGAAATTTTGCCAGATAGCGGGTGGCGATTAAATTATGTGCTCCGTCAAGGAGGATGAGCGGAGAGGAGGAGACTATTTCCAGCCTTCCGGGCCATCTGTTTTGCGCAAGGCCATCTTTGATATTCTGGAAGGAAAGGTTTGCTTTATTCTGGTTGAGTATTTCGCATGCGGCAAGGACAATGGCTGCATTGTCAATCTGGTAGCTGCCGAGCAGACCTGTGCGCATATTTCTCCATACTGTGTTGATCCCAAAATAGGAAAAGCTTTTATCTTTGTTTCGCCTGATACGGAATTCATTGCCCAGGCGATAAAAAGGGGCGGATTGTTTTGCGGCCATCTTTTTTAACACCGAGGTTGCTTTTTTTTGTTTTACGCCGGCAATAACAGGAACCGATTTTTTTATTATACCTCCTTTTTCAGATGCTATTTGGCTTATAGTGCTTCCCAGATATTTTTTATGTTCAACAGATATGTTGGATATTATAGAAATGACCGGTTTTATAATATTTGTTGCATCAAGCCTTCCTCCCATACCTGTTTCTATGACAGCCCAGTCAACCTTTTGCCTGCTGAATTCATAAAAGGCCATTGCGGTTGTTAATTCAAAAAAGGTTGCTTCAAGGTCATTTGGTATAACCTTATTTACAGCCTTATAAGTTTCTACAACTTTTTTATCTGAGACAGGAAGGTTGTTTATGCGGATCCTTTCATTAAAGTTTACAAGGTGAGGTGAAGTATATAGGCCGACTTTATATCCGGATAGTTGCAGAATTAAGGAAAGAGCAGAGGCGATTGATCCTTTTCCGTTTGTTCCTGCTACATGTATGCATGAAAAACCATCCTGCGGATTATTCAGGCTTTTTAGAATACCTGCGATGGTTGAAAGACCGAATTTTATTCCGAACTTTTTGAGGCTATTCATAGCCTTCATGCAATTAATATAAGAATCTTTTGTATGCATATTAATAAATACGACGCCATTAATAAAAAAACCCGGCAGAATTTATATTCATACCGGGTTAATTTTCCATACAAATTTGTATTATCTATATCTCGAAGCTGTAATTCTTCGCCTTCTTAAGGCTTCACGCTGTTTACGGCGTTTGTGCTCACTCGGCTTTTCATAGTTTTTTTTGAGTTTTAATCTTTTAAAAAGCCCGTCGTTTTGAATCTTTTTTTTCAAAATGCGCATAGCCTTTTCAAGATCATTGTCGAAAACTTTGACCTGAATTTCCTTCAAACTCGCTCGCCCCCTTCTTTCCATCAGATGAATATGGTTTTAAGCTTTTGCAAACCGCCTTAAACCATTAATATTTTCGATGGTTATTAACAAATCTCAATATTGAAATTAAATAGTTTAGTCTAAAACATATCTTTAAGCAAGAAAAATATTTCCTGTAAATACAAAATATCAAACACAGGGCAAGAAATTGAAGAATCTTCTCGCACGGTTGGGCTTGATTTTACAGCTTTGAAACAAGCTCTGCAGTAACATCTGTTACGCTTGGTTTGCCGTCAAGCGTTATATATTTAATAGAGCCGTCTTTAGCGGCAAGATCTTTAAAATAGTAAGATGCCGCAAGTGTGCCGTTTTCGGTGTTATAGTAAATACCGTGTCGTTTGCTTATTGCTTCCTCATCCTGGTCATCAGCCCTTTTGGTTAATTCACCTCCGCACACTCTGCATTTGTCTCCATCAGGTTTAATGGCATCAATAAAGATATTGTTTGGATGATTATTGTTGTTAACACAAAGCCTGCGTCCCATAATCCTGTTTTTGGCGATTTCGCGGTCAAGAATAATTTCTACGACAATATCGAGTTTCATATTAGCTTTCTTAAGCGATTCATCCAGTTTTATTGCCTGTGTCTTGTTTCTTGGAAAACCGTCAAGAAGCCATCCTTTTTTGCAGTCATCCTTTTGCAGGCGGTCGAGTATCATAGGGATGGTTATTTCATCAGGCACCAGATCTCCTCTGTCGATATATCCCTTGGCTTTTGCCCCTAACTTTGTTCCTCCTTTAATATTGTCACGAAATATAGCTCCTGACTCAACATGGGGAGTGTTGTATTTATCCTTTAAAATAGCTCCCTGAGTTCCCTTGCCGCTGCCGTTTGGTCCAAAAAACAAAATGTTCATTAAATTCTCCTTTCTCAATTATAAATAAATTCTTTTAGATAGTTTTCTGATATTCTGGTTTTAACCACAAATACCCGATCATAAGCGGCCGGATAGATTAAGACCTCTGCAAAAGCCCCCTTTTGCCCAATCTTGGTGTCAGGCTCAAATTTTAAGCTTCGAAATACTCAATGTATTCCTGCAGTTAAAATTTTCGCCTTCCTTGAGATCGAACAAAATTGAGCATTTTTCAAAGGTCTTAGATTGAGACCTTCAACAAAATTGAACATTTTTCAAGGGTCTCAGATTAAGTTTGTTATTTTTAGCTTTACTATTAAAATAGCTATATTTTGTCAAGAACTGATGAATATGATGAATTTAATTTTTTAAAGGTTTGTCAAAAAATCTTTTACCAGCCTGAGGGCTTCCTGTCTGGTGTTGATTTTATCAGAGAGCCTTTCTTCTCGAACAATCTTCAGTATTTTTTTAAATAAAGGCGAAGGCGTCAGGCCAAACTCATGAATCAGGTCGTAACCTGTTATAAGTGGCGGCCTTGTTCTCCCCGGCATAAAATCCGAAAAAAAATCGTGGAGCATGGTTTTTGCAAATTCGATAAACGCCGCGTCCCTGCCTGTGCGTTGCACGCATACAGGTCTTACATCCTCTTTGTTACCTTTTCCTTGAATATCGGCAATTGTATGAAGCAATAAAGCAGGGGCATTATCGCCACATTTTATAAAGAATCGTGTTATACCTTTTTTTGTTAATATTTTTTTTTGGTGAGATATAAAAAGAAATAACGACCTTATATGGTTGCGTACAATAAAATCTATATAATATCTTTCATCAGTTGAAAGTTTCAGCCTTTTGCTGATTTTGTTTGCCATATCAGCTCCCTTTTTGCCATGGCCGTAAAAATGAATATTGCCCTGACTGTCGATACTTCGCGCAGCAGGCTTCCCAATATCATGCAGAAGGATTGCGAATTTTAGAAGATATCCTTTGTTTTTATTAAGCTGCTTTATGTTTTGGTCGTATATTTCAGGTATATACTCCGAATAATCATTAAGGATTCTTTCAAGACAGCAAAAAGCCTTCATTGTATGGTCAAAAACATCATAAGAATGATACCTGTTTTGCACACATCCCTTTAATGCGTCTAATTCGGGAAAGATTTCACAAAGAAGCCCGGCGTTGGCCATTTGGGATAAATAGTAATATGCTTTATACGATCGAAGTATTTTGAAAAGTTCTGCCCTGACCCGTTCTCCGGCTGAGTTTTTAATAAGCTTTGCATCTTTTTTAATCGCGGAAACTGTTTGCGGATCGATTTTAAAATCAAGGGATGCACATATCCTGTATGCCCTTATCATTCGTATCGGATCCTTTATAAAAGCCTGTTTTGATACCATGCGAATTTTTTTATCGGCAAGGTCCTGTATGCCGCCGAGCGGGTCGATAATTCTACCTGAAGATAAGGAATATGCTAAGGCATTGATTGTAAAATCTCTTTTATTAAGGTCTTCTTCAATCGAGGCATCATTTATTGATGAAATATCAAAAATTTTATTGCCTGAGACCACACGGATTATCATCTGCCCTGGTTTCCCCATTCTGACAATCCGGCCTGATATTTTAGAGGCAATATTTTTTGCGAATTGTTCTGGATTTCCTAAAACAGCGATGTCATAATCAATTGGAGATAACCCTAAAAGAAGATCTCTGATTGAACCGCCGACAAGATATGCGTTTTTTGTTTTGGGAATAATATTTGAATTGATTTGAATCATAAGATTATTAAATCTCAATATATCTTAAAATTTAATTTTTTTCAATAAACCATAATAAACAAAAAAATCGGGTAAAAATTTATGCTTAAAATTGCCGTGACAGGCAGCGCCGGTTCCGGAAAAACATCTGTTTGCAACCGTTTCAAAGAGTTAAGTGTAAAGGTCATCAGCTCAGACGTTCTCGCAAGAGAAGTGGTTGCAGAGGGTTCGCCTGCTTATAATAAGATTGTTAATTATTTCGGTAAAAAGGTGTTAACAGAGGATGGGAGTTTAAATCGTCGAATGCTGCGCAGAATTATCATTAATGATAATTCTGCAAAAGAGGCTCTTGAGAGCTTTGTACATCCTGAAATAATAAAACTGATGCATTCACAGATGATTAAAGCAGAAAAGGATGAGAACCATGTTGTACTGGTAGAGGTTCCGCTTCTTTTTGAGTTAGGCATAGAGGGTTGCTTTGACGTAGTTATCGTTGTAATTGCAGACCGTAAACTGCGTGTAAAAAGGCTTATGGATCGTGATGATGTTTCCCGCGAAGATGCCGAAACTCTTTTGAGTCATCAATTACCGGATGAAGATAAGGCAAAGCGGGCTGAATTTGTAATAAAAAATGACGGTTCATTTGCTCAAATGATACAATCCGTTGATCATCTCTACAAAGATCTGGTTCAAAAATATGTAAAAGAGTTTGAAAGTGCTTGACAAATACAAAATTATAATTTAGTTTTTTTTAAATTAAAGTATTAAATTTACTTGTTGGAGAGAATACCTCGTTAATTTCTTCAGTTAAGACCTTTGATTTTATCCTGTTTTTAAAGCCCTTGACAGATTCCATTTTCTGTTTGATTTTTGCATAAGCTATATAGATTGCGATATTTGACTTGAGACCTTTTCAAAACATCCCCTTTTGCCCAATTAGTGCTTTAGTAAAGCGCCTATGTCAGGTTCAAGTATAATTTTGAGCTTTCAATTTTTAATTGTGAATGAAGAAGAACGCCTTATGGACCGGAGCCCCCCTTAAACATAAAAAACAGAACATATAAAATTAAGCATTTTTGAAGCTCCCTGCCGCAAGCAGCGGGGAATGCGCTCGCTTTTGCGGTTCAAAGGTCTCTAACAGGAAGGATAAAACATTTTGAAAGGTAAAGATTTAATGAATGTAGTTAAACTAAAAGACAAGAAAATAAATGAACTTATGGAGATGGCCAAAACATTTCGGATTGACAGCGCTGCAGGAATGAGGAAGCAGGAACTTATTTTTGCATTACTTCAGGCACAGATTGAGAAAAACGGGCAGATATTTGGAGAAGGCACACTTGAGATACTGCCTGACGGTTTTGGATTTTTAAGAGCACCTGATTACAACTATTTGCCGGGACCTGATGACATATATGTATCACCATCACAAATACGTCGATTTAATCTCAGGACCGGTGATACCATATCAGGGCAGATCCGTCAGCCAAAGGAAACCGAGCGGTATTTCGCATTATTAAAGGTCGAGGCCGTTAATTATGAAGATCCGGAAAAGGCCAGGGATAAAATACTTTTTGACAACCTGACCCCGCTTTATCCGGACAGGAAAATGCAGCTTGAAAACTCTTCCGATAATTATTCTATGCGTATTATGGACCTTATGACCCCTATCGGGTTTGGCCAGAGAGGGCTGATCGTTTCTCCGCCCAGATCAGGGAAAACAATGCTGCTGCAAAATATTGCGAACAGCGTTATCGCGAGTCACAAAGACATTATTCCGTTTGTGCTCCTTATTGATGAACGGCCTGAAGAGGTTACTGATATGGCTAGATCGGTAGATGCTGAAGTTATCAGCTCAACTTTTGATGAACCTGCTGAAAGACATGTTCAGGTCGCTGAAATGGTTATTGAAAAAGCAAAGAGATTGGTAGAACATAAAAAGAATGTGGTTATCCTTCTTGACAGCATAACCAGACTGGCGCGGGCTTATAATTCCGTTATGCCGCCAAGCGGGAAGATTCTGTCAGGCGGGGTTGATTCAAATGCGCTTCAGCGTCCCAAACGTTTTTTTGGGGCTGCCAGGAATATTGAGGAGGGCGGAAGCCTGACTATTATTGCAACTGCTCTAATTGATACAGGAAGTCGCATGGACGAAGTTATTTTTGAAGAATTCAAGGGCACAGGAAACCTGGAGATTGTATTAGATCGCAGACTTTCCGACAAACGGCTGTTCCCTGCGATTGACATCAAGAAATCGGGCACACGGAAAGAAGAATTACTTCTTGATAAGGAAACACTTACCCGTGTATGGATATTGAGAAAGGTTCTTTCTTCATTAAATTCTGTTGACAGTTTGGAATTTTTGCTTGAAAAAATGAGCGGAACAAAGGATAATAAATCGTTTTTGTCTGCTATGAATGCATAGAATTAACGTAAAGGTTCAGCCACTAAGGCATAAAATTAACAAACAGGGGGTTTAGAAAACATGAAAACCGGGATTCATCCTGAATATTATGAAACATCAATAAAGTGCGCGTGCGGAAATGTCATTGAGGTTGGTTCTACCAAAGAGGATATCCGAGTTGAAATCTGTTCAAAATGCCATCCTTTTTTTACAGGTAAACAAAAGCTCATAGATACAGCCGGTCGAATTGAGCGTTTCCGTAAAAAATATGAAAAATTTCAGAACAATCAAAAAAAATAGTTTTTTTCTGTATACTTTATATTAGAAAATCACACCATGAGGGACACGAAGATAGACATTAGTTAACTACTTCTTCGTGTCCTTTGTGGTTTAATTTACTTTGTTTTGTTTCCGTATGGGGATATGTAGTTAAACTTATGCTTGATAAATTAAAAGGGGTTGAAGAACGTTTTGTAGAGCTTGAAAAACTTTTAAGCGATCCAGGGATATTGCAGAATCGGGATGCATACCAGAAATATAGCAGGGAGCATGCTGATTTAAACAAGATTGTCAGGGTTTTCAGGTCATACAAGCAGACATTGACGGATCTCGACGACAGCATGGATCTGTTAAAGGATGGAGACTCCGACATAAAGGATATGGCCCGTGATGAGGTCGATGTTCTTACACTTAAAAAGAAAGATTATGAGGATAAACTAAAAAGACTGCTTATTCCCACCGATCCTCTTGACGAGAAAAATGTTATTATTGAAATACGTGCGGGCACAGGCGGTGAAGAGGCAGGTCTCTTTACGAGCGATCTTTTCAGGATGTACAGCAGGTATGCTGAAAACAGAAACTGGAAAGTCGAGATCATGAACCATCACACAACAGGTGTTGGCGGTTTAAAAGAGATTGTTGCGATGATTCACGGCAAAGGGGCATACAGCCGTTTTAAATATGAAAGCGGCACTCATCGTGTTCAGCGCGTTCCAACAACAGAGGCTCAGGGAAGGATACATACATCTGCCGTTACTGTTGCGGTACTGCCGGAAGCAGAGGATGTTGAAGTTAACATTGATCCTGCTGACATTAGGGTCGATATATTTCGGTCAAGCGGTCCAGGGGGTCAATCGGTCAATACAACAGATTCTGCAGTACGTATTACCCATCTTTCCAGCGGGTTAGTGGTTACATGCCAGGATGAGAAATCGCAGTTAAAAAACAAAAACAAGGCGATGAAGGTACTCAGGGCTCGTCTTCTTGACAATATCACCAAAGAACAGGATGAACAAAGATCCAAAGAGCGGAAAAGCCAGATAGGCAGCGGAGATCGGAGCCAAAGAATCAGGACTTATAACTTTCCCCAGGGAAGGGTTACCGACCACCGTATCGGGCTGACCTTATACAAGCTTGAAAATGTTTTGCAGGGTGATATAGACAAAATAATAGACGAGCTTTTAACATTTTATCAGAGCCGGGCTTTACAGAATGCAGGATCAATTGAAGACCAGCGCCAATGAATGGACCATACTTAACATCATTAAGTGGACCACCTCCTATTTTCAAACCCACGAAATAGACAGCCCAAGGGCTGCAGCCGAAATACTTCTTGCGCATGTCTTAAAATTAAACAGAATAGAGCTGTATATGCGTTACGATCAGCCACTTTCAGAAAAAGAGCTTGCGCTTTTTAAGGCTTTGATAAAAAGGAGAATAGCCAGAGAGCCCATTGCTTATATTGTGGGAGTTAAGGAGTTCTGGTCGATGGATATTGCTGTTACAAAGGATGTTCTTATCCCCCGCCCCGAGACCGAACATCTTGTTGAGGCAGCACTTTCTCTTTTGCCAATAAATTCAGCGCCTGATTTTTGCAACACCCTAAAACGTATTTTAGAGCTTGGCACAGGTTCCGGAGCAATAATTTGCGCTCTTGCATCGCATCGCCCCGAGCATATTTTTATTGCTTCAGATCGTTCAATTAAGGCTGTTGAACTGGCCGAAAAGAATGCAAAACATCATAATCTTAATAAAAAAATCATGTTTTTTTCAGGTGATTGGTTTATGCCGTTAAAGGAAGATGCTTATCTGTTTGATATGATAATATCAAATCCGCCGTATATTAATACCCGGCTTATCAATAAGCTTCAGCCTGAAATCTCTATGTATGAACCGGTCATGGCTCTTGACGGAGGTAAGGACGGGCTTTGCTGTCTCAGGCATATTATAAGCGGTGCGCATACCTATCTTAAGCCGGGAGGCAGTCTTTTGTTGGAGATAGGTTATGACCAGAAAGAGGAGGTTGGCAGGATTGTCAATTCCTGTGGTCATTATGAACAGGTCGTGTTAACAAAAGACTACAGCGGACACTATCGTGTGGTTCAGATGAAAAAAAGATAACTACTCAGGTTCACAGTTCACAGTTCAAGGTTCAGGGTTCAAGGTTGATGGCTTCGTAAAAAGTCCCTTTGGCCTGTCATTTCGAGTGAAACGAGAAATCTTCATTTTGCAACCTATTGAAAAGATAAGATTTCTTCCTCTGGTCGAAATGACATATGTGCTGAGTCCGGCTTTTTACGAAATTCTCAAATTTATATTGCGAAGTTTATTTAAGTTTGATACAAAAAATAGTTTAAAATAATTCACAGACCTTTGGACCTGTTTCTTGGTGCTTTCATTTTTTGAGGGTCGGAAGCGGGGTTGATGGAGGTTAAAGGAAAAAAACCGATTAAAAGAGAGGAAAAAACTATGGCTTATCTTAAAATGAAGGAGCTTCTTGAAGCTGGGGTACATTTTGGGCATCAGACAAAGCGCTGGAATCCGAAAATGAAACCATACATCTTCGGAGCAAGGAACGGTATTTATATTATTGATCTTCAAAAAACTGTTCGCATGTTTAAAACAGCATATGATTTTGTAACCGGCATTGTCGCAGAGGGAAAATCGGTTCTTTTTATCGGCACCAAAAAGCAGGCCAGGGAATCTATTTATGAAGAGGCTAATCGATGCGAAATGTTTTATGTGCATAACAGGTGGCTGGGTGGAATGCTGACAAATTTTCAGACCATTAAACAGAGTATAGATCGTCTTAACTATCTTAACGATATAATGAATGATGGATCTATAAATCTGTTTCCCAAAAAGGAGCAATTGAAACTTGAGCATGAAAGGGTAAAGCTCGACAACAATCTTGGCGGAATACGGACCATGAACGGGGTTCCAGGCGCTATCTTTATTGTTGATTCTAAAAATGAGGCAATTGCAGTGCGTGAGGGAAAACGTCTCAACATACCTATTATTTCTATTGTTGATACTAACTGTGATCCTGATGAGATTGATTATATCATACCGGGCAATGATGATGCCATACGGGCAATACGGCTGATTACAGCCAGAATTGCCGATGCCTGTATCGAGGGCAGACAGCAAATGATCGAGAAACAGCAGGCAGCGGCCGACAAAGAAATAGAAGTGCAACCTGAACCAGTATTTTCCGGCGAAGAATTAGAACCAGGTCAAAGGAGAATTGTCTCAGACGGTGCAGATGGACCGATTGTAGAGATAATAAAAAAAGTAAAACCTGCGACTTCGCCAAAACCTGCGGATGTTTCTGAAAGCGAAGAATTGATAAATATTACTGAAGCAGAATAGACAAGAGGGCTTTGAAAAGCGCTAATAGGGCAAACGGGCGTTTTTTAATGGTCTCGACAGGAGAAAAAGAATGGCAACAATTAGCGCAGTAATGGTTAAACAGCTCCGTGAAAAGACAGGAGCAGGTATGATGGATTGTAAAGAAGCTCTTACAGAGTGCGATGGTGATATAAGCAAATCCATTGATTTTTTAAGAAAAAAAGGATTGGCAACGGCTTCAAAGAGATCCGGCAGGGTTATGAGTGAAGGCGTAATAGCATCTTATATTCATATGGGCAGCAAACTTGGCGTGTTGGTTGAGATTAATTGCGAGACCGATTTTGTTGCAAAAAACGATGATTTTATTGAGTTTGCAAAAAATATAGCGATGCATATTGCTGCTATCGATCCTGTTGGGATTAGGCCTGAAGATATTCCCGAAGAGATAATTAACAGGGAAAAGGAAATCTATCGTGCGCAGGCTATAGAAACAGGCAAGCCTGAAAAGATTATAGATAAGATAACAGAGGGTAAGCTACAGAAATTTTATAAGGACAACTGTCTCATGAGCCAGGCATACGTTAAGGATTCCAATATAACTATTGAGGATCTTTTAAACAGCTTGATTGCAAAGATCGGCGAGAATATTACGATTAAACGTTTTGTACGGTTCCAGGTAGGGGAGTCTTGAAACTTTGACATTAGCTCGGTATAAAAAAGTTTTGTTAAAGCTTAGCGGCGAAGCCCTTATGGGAGATAGGGACTTTGGAATCAGCCAGGAAAGGATAAAATATATGGCTGATGAAATCCGCTCGGTATTTGATCTCGGGATTCAGATTGCCATAGTTATCGGCGGAGGCAATATATTCAGAGGGGTTAGCGCAGGTTCATTCGGTATGGATAGAACAGCTGCTGATCACATGGGAATGCTTGCTACGGTGATCAACAGTATTGCATTGCAGGATGCTCTTGAGAAAAGAGGGGTTCAAACCCGCATACAGTCGGCCATATCAATGCATGAAATAGCTGAACCGTATATACTTCGCAAAGCTATACGCCATCTTGAAAAAGGGCGTGTTGTGCTTTTTGCAGCCGGTACCGGCAACCCGTACTTTACTACAGATACTGCTGCTGTATTAAGAGCCCAGGAAATTCATGCTGAAATTTTACTAAAAGCTACTAGAGTTGACGGTTTTTATGATTCAGATCCTGAACTTAACGGTGATGCTAAATTCATAAAAAAAATAACTTACATGAAAGTCCTTGAAAAACAGCTCAAAGCCATGGATACGACAGCTATTTCTCTGGCTATGGATAATAAACTCCCAATTATTGTTTTTAATCTGAAAGAAAAAGGAAATTTCAGAAAGATTGTATGCGGCGAGGAGATCGGGACACGAATTGACAGTTGAGGGTGAAAGAGATGATTGATTCGATTTATCAGGAAACAAAAGACTCGATGGGCAAGTCGGTATTAGCCCTGAAAAATGAAATAAAGAGGGTCAGGACAGGGCGTGCCTCCCAGTCGTTGCTTGACGGCATACGGGCTGATTACTACGGCATTCCGACCCCAATTGCCCAGATGGCATCTATTTCAGTTCCTGAAAGTTCTCTTATTACAATACAGCCGTGGGATAGCTCCGTAATCAAGGAGATTGAGAAGGCGATATTGAAATCGGATCTTGGCCTAACACCTTCAAACGACGGCAAGATAATAAGAATATCAATTCCATCGCTTACAGGGGAGAGAAGAAAAGAGCTTGTAAAGATCGTGCGTAAAATGTGCGAAGATTATAAGATTGCGCTGCGTAATATAAGGCGTGATTCAAAAGAGCTGTTAAAAGGTTTAAAAAAGGATGGCGAGATTGCGGAAGATGATGCTTTCAGGGCCCAGGATCAGGTCCAGAAAATAACAGATGAGTATATCAAGCAAATCGACGACATCTATAACGAAAAAGAGAAAGAGATCCTTGAATTTTAGTGACCCCGCTAATCCCTCTCATGTGGCCATTATTATGGATGGAAACGGCAGATGGGCGAAGCAGCGCCTTTTAAACCGGATAAAAGGTCATGAAAAAGGTGCTGAAACGGTTCGAATAATTGTCGAATGCTGCCGTGAAATCGGGATTTCCATCCTGACCCTCTATGCTTTTTCCACAGAAAACTGGCAGCGACCCAAAGTGGAAGTTGCTGCTCTTATGGCCCTCCTTGCAAACTTTCTTAAATCAGAACAAAAAAAATTATTGGATAATAATATCCGGCTCAATGCAATAGGGCAGATTGAGCGTTTGCCGGAAAATGTCCGGAATGCGCTATATAAGACCATGTCTTTAACGAAAAAAAATAACGGTATGCTTCTAAACCTTGCGTTGAGTTATGGTGCCAGGGCTGAGATAGTCAGAATGGTAAAAGATATTGCAATAAAGGTTAGAAAGGGCATAATCGATTCTGATTCAATAACAGATGATGTTATATCTGATTCCCTTTACACAAAAGGGATGCCGGACCCTGATTTGTTGATAAGAACCAGCGGCGAGATGCGCATAAGCAATTTTCTTCTGTGGCAAATCGCTTATACTGAAATTTATGTTACAGATACATTGTGGCCTGATTTCAGCAAGGATGAGTTTATGCAGATTTTGGAAAACTACCAACACCGAAAACGCAGATTCGGCAGGGTTTGAGCATGCATTTTAAACGTTGGATTACAGCTATCGTGGCTCTTCCCCTTCTTATCTTGCTGACTTGCAAAGGGGGATCAATTCTGTTTGCTATATTTATCTGTATAGTATGCATGATGGCGCTTGTAGAATATTTTCGCATAGTGTTCAATATCAGGGGCAAAGCTGAAAGCTCAAACAGTTTCATCTTTCAGGTTTCAGCTTATGTTTTTGGCCTTATGATTATTATGGCCGCATATATAAACTCGTTTAATATTATTTTTGGCCTTATTGTTTTAAATCTTATTTTTTCCGTACTGATTTCTCTGCGCTACTTCAAGACAAATCCCTTGGTTGTAGAGCTAATTGCAATGCAGGTCCTGGGCATTATATACATTCCATTATTTCTTTCCTGCATGGTGTTAATACGAAATGATGCTGATGGCACAGCCTGGATTTTCTTTCTGCTGGCTCTTGTTTTTGCGGGTGATACAGGAGCATTCTATGTTGGCCGCCTTTTTGGGCGGCATAAACTTTGTCCTGTCGTTAGCCCTGGAAAGACTATTGAAGGCGCTATTGGTGGACTTATAGCGACTTTGGTGGCAGGTCTTATTTTTATGAATTATTTTTTAAAATCATTGCCACTGGGGCCAGGCATCCTGTTTTTTCTTTTAATCGGAGTTGCAGGGCAGGTTGGTGATCTGTTTGAATCCGAACTTAAAAGATATTCCGGCGTGAAAGATTCAGGCTCAATCCTGCCCGGTCACGGCGGCGTCCTTGATCGAATTGACGCGCTTTTGTTTGCAGCCCCTGTGATGTTTTTCTTTAAAGAATATATATTTTGAAACAGCTTTCCATACTTGGATCTACCGGATCAATCGGTTGTAATGCTCTTGCAATTATAGAAATGTTTCCTGAGCAATTCGGTATTAAAGCCCTTGCGGCCGGAACCAATATTAAACTGTTAGCCGGCCAGATCAAGAGGTTTTCTCCTGAGCTTGCCGTTGTTATTGATGAAAACAGGGCGCTTGAACTGAAAAAGATACTTCCTCCAAAGACCCGTGTTGAAATAATGTATGGGGAAGATGGATACAGGGCCGCAGCCGCACATGGATCTGTTGATATGGTTGTGTCTGCAATGGTGGGCGCAGCAGGTCTTGTACCGACTCTTACAGCAATAGAGGCAGGCAAGAACATTGCGCTGGCCAACAAAGAATCTATTGTAATGGCAGGCGAGATTGTTGCGAAAAGGGCTGATGAAAAAGGGATAAACATACTTCCGATCGACAGCGAGCACAGCGCTATCTTTCAATGTATTGTGGGCCAGCGAAAAGAGGATCTTGACTGTATTTTACTTACAGGCTCAGGAGGCCCCTTTTTGAACCGGCCGGCAAGTGAATTTGCAAGCATAACGCCGGAAGATGCTCTTGCGCATCCAACCTGGCACATGGGCAAAAAGATCAGCATTGATTCGGCCACACTTATGAACAAGGGGCTTGAGGTAATAGAGGCCAAATTCCTTTTCAAGGTTTCTCTGGATATGATAAAAATTGTGATTCATCCGCAAAGCGTGATCCATTCAATGGTTTCTTTCAGGGATGGAGCAATAATTGCCCAGCTTGGCATACCGGACATGAAGGTGGCGATAGCATATGCCATATCATATCCGGAGCGCCTTCCCCTAAGACAACCGATACCTGATTTTGTAAACATGGATCCTTTGACATTTAAAAAGCCTGATTTAGATAAGTTTCCCTGTTTAGCTCTGGCTTATACGGCAGGCAAGGCAGGTGGAACCCTTCCAGCGGTTTTAAATGCATCAAACGAGATGGCTGTGCAGGCTTTTTTAGACAGGCGCATTCCATTTGTTAAAATACCAGAGGTTATCAGCAGAACAATGGAGATTCACTCTGTTGTCGCAAATCCTGAGCTGTCCGATGTTATCGAAGCTGACAAATGGGCCCGGGAATACGCAAAAAAGGAGATAATCGGCCGTTAAGGGCTTATAATTAATTATGTTTACTACCATATTTTCATTTGTCATAGTTTTAGGGATACTTATTTTTTTTCATGAACTTGGCCATTTCCTTGTCGCAAGGTTTTTTGGAGTGGGGGTGGAAAAATTTTCATTAGGATTTGGCCCAAAACTGTTTGGGAAAAAGATAGGCAGAACCGAGTATGTTGTTTCTATAATGCCGCTTGGCGGATATGTCAAGATGGTGGGGGAAGAACCAAATGCAGATATATCTCCTGTTGACATGCCTTTTTCATTTACACACAAGCATGTTTTTAAACGGATTTTAATCGTTGCGGCAGGTCCTTTTTTTAATTTTCTTCTTGCTGTAATAATATTTTTCGGAATTTTTCAAAGTTATGGCACCTTTGTTTTAAAGCCTACTATCGGAGATGTTACCGAAGGTTCGCCAGCGTATCAGGCAGGATTGCAGAAGGATGATGAGATAATAGAAATTGATGGGTTTGCTGTCAAGAGTTGGGAGACGATGGCCGGAATTATTACCGAGAGCAAAGGTAAAAGCCTTGCTTTAAAAGTTCGCAGGGGAGGATCGATTCTTGTTTTCAATGTTATTCCAAACCAAATTTCCACAAAAAGTATATTCGGCGATGAAATTAACCGATATGTGATCGGAATTAAATCCTCCGGTGATATATTCGCAAGAGAGTTGAATCCGTTTCAGGCTTTTTCAGAGAGTATTATCCAAACCTGGAAAATTTCCAAATTAGTTGTAATTAGTATTGGTAAAATGATACAGGGAACTATCTCTATAAAAACCATGGGCGGTCCGATAATGATTGCCGAGATGGCAGGGCAACAGGCCAGGGAAGGAGTGACAAGTTTTATTTTTTTCATCGCTCTGCTCAGTATCAATCTTGGTATTTTAAACATACTTCCCATACCAGTTTTAGATGGGGGTCATCTGGTTTTCTTTTTTATCGAAGCTGCAACAGGACGTCCGGTCAGTATAAGAGTTCGTGAAATTGCTCAGCAGGCAGGGATTTTAATATTAATATTGCTGACGGTCTTCGTGTTTTATAACGATATTTCACGTATATTTTTTAGTTAGTTTAGCAACTAAAGTTCCTATTAGAAGTGCCTAAAGTGAGCTAAAGTGAGCTAAAGTGCCTAAAGTTAAGGTATTCTGCCTATTTTAAGGTTTGGAGTAAGAAGGTTGATATAGCAGCAAAAAGTCGCAGATCCTCCTATGGCAGGGCGCAAAATGCACAAAAAAATAGAACTTAGATTTTTTAATATCAATGAGTTATAAGAGAAGAAAAGTCAAAATTGGTAGCGCCGGAGGCGCATTCCTTAACTTTAGGCACTTTAATATACTTTAGGCACTTATAACTTGAATTTATCATTATGCCGTATCGACTCGAAATAGCGCTTAATCAGGATCTTATTGATGCCGAAGGGGAAGGGATCCGCCGGAAGGCATTTGATTATTTTGGGCTGAAGCTTTCACGTGTACGCACTATTAATACGCTTACCATTGATGCCGGCCTGACCGCTGACCAGTTAAAAACCATTCAGACAGAAATCTTTACAAACCCTGTAACACAGACATCCTCTTATAATCCTCTTTTAATTGATTTTGACTGGATTATCTGGGTTGGTTTCAGGCCGGGTGTCAAGGATAATCCGGGCAGCACCGCTGTTGAGGCGGTAGAAGATATTTTAGGAATAAAGTTTAAGCCCGAGGAGGCGATCTATACTTCAAAACGGTATTGCTTGCAAGGAAAGGGTTTAACAGCCGAAGATGTTGATAAAATCGCCGGTGAACTATTAGCCAACAACATTATACAAAGATGCAGTATATATTCACAACGCAACTGGGACAATAAAAGCGGAACTGGAATTATTATTCCCAGGGTCAGGCTTGATCATAAGCCGGTTGTTATGCTGATCCCGATTGACACAGGTGAAACACTGAAAAAAATAAGCGATGAGCGGAACCTTGCCTTGAATCCAAACGATATTCCAACCATCAGGGCCTATTTTTTAGACAGCAAGGTTCAGGCGGAGCGGGCTCTGGTAGGTCTTGCAGAACCTACTGATGTTGAACTTGAATATATTTCTCAGGCAAGAAGCGATCATTGCAACCATAATACCTTCCAGGGTCTGTTCCATTACAAGGATCTTTCAACAGGCTATGCAGAGGTTGTGGACAATATTTTTGAGACCTGTATCAAGCAGCCGACACTCTCATTAAAGGAAAAAAAGCCGTGGGTTGTGTCTGTGCTGTGGGATAATGCCGGCGCAGGACAATTTGACGACGACCACTATTACGTTATTACAGGTGAGACTCACAATTCTCCATCCAACATGGAGGCTTATGGCGGAGCAATAACCGGTATTGTCGGTGTGTATCGCGATCCAATGGGAACAGGCAAGGGCGCAAAGCTGATTATGGGGGGCTATGGTTATTGTGTAGGGCAAAGGGATTATAATGGAGATCTTACCCCGCATCTTCATCCAAGACGCCTTCTGGACGGGGTTATAGAAGGTGTGCGGGATGGCGGCAACAAAAGCGGGATCCCCACAACCTTTGGACAGCTCATTTTTCACCCTGGTTATATGGGGAAAGCCCTGGTTTTCGTGACAGCCGTCGGCATAATGCCTGCGCAGATAAAGGGAGAGCCTGCACAGCAGAAAAAAACATCACCTGGAGACTTGGTAATTATGTGCGGCGGAAGGGTCGGCAAAGACGGGATTCATGGCGTGACCGCTGCATCTGAGGTTTTTTCTGAAAGCACTCCAGCTGGTCATGTACAGATAGGAGATCCATACACCCAGAAAAAGATGCATGATTTTATATTAGAGGCGCGCGACCAAGGGCTTATAAGATTTATTACAGACAACGGAGGAGGAGGGCTTTCATCCTCTGTAGGGGAATCTGCTCGATTTTCAAATGGATGTGAAATCCAGCTTGAAAAGGTTCCTTTAAAATATGAAGGCCTTGATCAATGGGAAATATGGATTTCAGAATCTCAGGAGCGTATGACTCTGGCCATAAGGCCGGAGGATCTGGACTGTTTTCTTGCGCTTTCAAAAAAGCATGCTGTTGAGAGCACTGTTATCGGCAAGTATACGGATTCAGGGAAACTTCATATCACCCATAACGGGAAGACGTGCGCCTATATTAATCTTGATTTGTTAAGCGCTGGTTTTCCACAGTGGGAATTTGATGCGCACTGGCAGGAGCCTGGTCAAAGAGGACTCTTTGAGCCTGTTATCAGAGAGCCACGTGACTATGAGGTTTTGCTGACAGACATTTTGTCGCGTCCCAACGTATGTTCCAGGGAATGGATATCCAGGCAGTATGACCACGAAGTGCAGGGAACAAGCGTTATTAAACCTCTTGTAGGCGTTGGCCGCGATGTTAACAGCGATGCGGCTGTTATAAGGCCTGTGCTTGATTCCGAAAAGGGGCTTGCTTTTGCCCAGGCGCTGTTACCCACATATTCGGAAATAGATGCTTATCACATGACAAGTTGCACCATTGATGAGGCTGTGCGCAGGCTAATTGCTGTCGGGGCAGATCTGGACATGATAGGTGGTGTGGATAATTTTTGCTGGCCCAACATTCAATACCATCCTGAAGATAATCCTGACGGCAGATTTAAGGCAGCGCAACTGGTACGCTCATGCCGGGCGCTTCGGGATATCTGCCTGGAATATGGGATACCGCTCCTTTCAGGCAAAGACAGCATGTATGTTGATGGATATCTTGCAGGCCGGTATGGTGAAACCCACAAGGTATCTGCTCTTGAAACCATCCAGTTTTCAACCATATCTGTTATCGACGATATAAACAAATGCATTACAATGGACTCCAAGATACCTGGTGATCTGGTTTATATACTTGGAGAAACAGAAAATGAGCTTGGAGGCTCCGAATACTACGAGCATTATGGATATGTCGGCCTGAATGTCCCGCAGGTGCATGCCATGCAGTTTGCCATGCTTTACAGGGCGCTTGGCAGCGCTATTGAAAAAGAACTTGTCGCATCTGCCCATGGAATATATCGCGGCGGTCTGGGCGTGCATCTAATAATGGTTGCCATGGGCGGAGATCTGGGCATGAAAGTTGATCTTGCCCTTGTGCCTTCTGCTCAGGTTAACCGTATTGATACACTTTTATTTTCAGAATCCGCGGGTCGCTTTATAGTGACAATAGATCCTGAAAACAGAAAGATATTTGAAGATATTTTTAAAGGGCTTCCTTGTTCCTGCATAGGGGTTATAACAGATAAATCCGGTGATTTAATTATCAGCGATTCTAAAAACAGGAGGAAAAACAAGACCATTATTTCCATTCCTGTTCAAGACTTGAAGGCTGCCTGGAAAAAACCGTTTGGAGAGTTGATATGAAGAGGGTAAATGCTCTTGTCCTGGCTGGATACGGCCTGAACTGTGATAATGAGACAGCTTATGCCCTTGAACTGGCCGGCGCTTCAGCCAGGAGGGTGCATATCAACTCGCTTATTGACGGTTCTGTGACTCTTGATGATTTCCAGATAATGGTTTTTGTGGGGGGGTTCAGCTGGGGAGACGATCACGGCGCAGGTGTGATTCAGTCTGTTTGCCTGAAGACAAATATAGGCGATAAAATACTTGAATTTGTTAGCAAAGGGAATCTTGTGCTTGGAATATGCAATGGATTCCAGACACTTGTCAACATGGGGCTTTTGCCTGGCTTCGAAGGCAACTACAAAACCCGATCCATCGCGCTTACGTTTAATGATTGTGGAAATTTCAGGGATGACTGGGTAATGCTGAAGGTTAATCCTTTATCTCCATGTGTATTTACAAAAGGATTTGATACCCTGGAACTTCCTGTAAGGCATGGAGAGGGAAAGTTTTATTCGGGCAAAGCCGTAATTGAGCAGTTATTTGATAACAACCAAGTGGCTCTCCAGTATGCCATGCCGGAAGGCTGTCTCGCAGACAACAGATTCCCATTTAATCCAAACGGGTCAATAAATGATATTGCCGGCATATGCGATCCCACCGGCCGGATCTTCGGCCTTATGCCTCATCCTGAAGCCTTTAACCACTGGACAAATCATCCGGACTGGACGCGTGACAAAGAAACAATAAAGCGCCGTGGAGGTGCGGCAGATTCTGGTGCTACAGCCGGCATACTCATGTTTCAAAACGGTGTGGATTTTATTCGTAGCGGATAGTTGATTTTCATCCAAAAAATGGTTATTTCCACCGGTTTTTTTTATATTTAGTTATCCTGGTTAAATAGTTTTTCGGAATTTAACAGGGCAGACTCATCCCGGTACGATTGTTCCGACTTATGGGACAAGCACATAATGAGACCTTTGAATTTTGTCGTTTCGAGGAGTATGAGCGACGAGAAACCTTAATAATTCAAACCTGTTAAAATTTCTCCCTTTGGTCGAAATGACAAAAAACAGCAGTTATGCAAAGGCCTCATAGTAACAACTACTCGACCATGTCTGAAGTAGTAGCTGGCGTAAAATTTGCATATTAATTTTGATGACTTCGTAAAAAGTTGTCATTCTGCTGAAAACCGGAGCCAATATTAGTTGCAACTACCTGAAAAGACTGGATTCAGGCTTTCGCCAGAATAACGAAAATGAGGAATCGAGGCTCTATGCGGCTTTGCAATAAACAATCCGGCTTTACACTCATTGAAATGATGATTATTATTACTATTTTGGCGGTTTTTGCGGGCATTGCCGTTCCAAATTTTCTGTCTTACATGCCGAAAAGCAGGTTAAACGGAGCAGCCAGGCAGGTGATGGGGGATTTGATGGGAGCGAGGATGAAGGCGGTAAGTCAGAATAATGAATTTAAGATATTCTTCTCGGCTAATGGTCATGAATATACGATACTGGACGATGATGACAACGACGGAACCGCCGACGGCGGCGAGTTAACAGAGACAAAAGATATTCATCCCGAATACCACGATGTAACGATTGGTTTCAACAATAACCCGATATTTTCGCCGAGAGGGACAGCTACCAATCTGCCTACCATCACCTTAACAAATACGAGTGGATCGAAGAGTATTACAATTAGTAGCGCTGGCCGGGTAAGAATAAATTAGCTGATAGCTCAAAGCAAAAATGAAAAGTATGAATTTTATGAACATGTTTAATACCCGCAACAACAACGGTTTTACCCTGATGGAAGTTCTGGTTGCCATGGTTATTCTGTCAGTAGGACTGCTTGGAATGGCGGCTCTGATAACAGGGATAATTAACAGCAATAAGCTAAGCAACAGGATTAGCACTGCCACTGTTCTGGCTCAGGATAAAATGGAAGATATTAAAAGGATCGGATATTCCGGTATGCCTGCATCCGACACGACCACGACAGAAAACTATAATTCTATTACAAACTATCTCTTATATAAAAGGGATATATTTACAGAGGTTGCCAATCCGGCCGCTGGCATGAAGAAAATAACCGTTACCGTATATTGGGATTCTGATGCCCATTCGGTTGTTTTACAGACGATCCTTGCGGAGTGAACCTATTGTATTATTTGCCTAAAAATAAAGAAAGCGGATTTACGCTTGTTGAAATGTTGATTGCCATGACTATAGGCCTGATTATCCTGGCGGCATTATCGAGCACTTTCCTTATACAGCGCAAGACGTATGATGTTCAGGAACAGATTGTCGAGATGGTGCAGACAGCCAGAGCCGCCATGGATATGATGACCAGAGAAATCAGGATGGCTGGGTATAATCCCACTGGTTTGGCAAATGCCGGGATTGTTAGTGTTACGTCCAATTCTATTAACTTCACTCTCGATATAACGGATGGTGCGGGAACCGGCCCTCCCGATGGTGATACAGGGGATTCGAATGAAAACATCACCTATTTACTATATACACCAGCAGATGGCATACAAAAGCTCGGCCGAAAATCGACGTCAACTGCCGTCAATGAACCGGTTGCCGAAAATATAGAAGATTTACAAATTTCTCAGACAGGTAATTCTATCAATGTATCCTTAATCGCCAGAACTACTAAACCCGATCCCGATTATACTCATCCGACATATGGAGACCATTATCGAAGATATACCCTGACATCTGTTATAACCCCGAGGAATCTTGGTTTATAGAAACTGGCTACTGGTTGCTTGTTGCTCGTTTCAACTACTCGACCACTCGACTAAGTTTGCAAAGGAGTCCGGGATGCCAAATTTAATACATAAAAATGAAAAAGGAATGGTCCTTCCTCTTGGGCTTATGTTCCTTGCTATTATAGCGATTCTGGGAACCACTGCCGTTATAGTAACAACAACAGATCTTAAGATCGGTAGCAATTACAGAGCCAGCGAACAGGCATTCTATGCGGCGGAAGCAGGAATAGAAGAAGCAAGAGCGCGGCTCCGCGAAAATGCGGCAGATCATATTAATGACAATCATCCCGCCTCTGACCAATGGAGGGCATATATCGGAGACGATGTAAAAGCGCAAGGGAAGGGATACAACAGCGGCAATACGATGCATATTAACGTGCCCAGTATTCAATCCGATCTGGTATATGTTGTAGAAATAAAACACCAGACAGATGCGTCAGGCAATATTTTATACTGGGGAGATCCTGACGGCGACGGTAAAAGCCAGCGCAACATTGATGGGACGTACTCCGGCAACAAAAACATCTATCTTGTTACGAGTTACGGCTATTCAGGCACTTCAAACAAGATAATAAATGTTGAGATGACAAGGTTTCCTCCTGTAACTGCGCCGGCCGCTCTTTATGTTGAAGCTTCAACGACTGTTATGGGTGCCAGCACTCATATTATAGGCACAGATAGTTGCGGAAGCGAGGATAAACCTGGAATTGTCACTACAGGCGCGGCAGGATCGATTACGTATAACCCCTCTGGTTTGTTGGGGACAAATGTTACCGGCACCCCCAATGAAACATACGGCGGCACAAACATGGATGTCCAGTCCATGATTGATTCCTTTAAGGGCGCTGCTGATTTCGCGTATACTGTAAACAGCGCTACTGATACAGGAATGAGCTGGGGAACTCCGACGCCTGGCGCAACCCTGCAGGACCCTTCTTCTTGCGGCAGCAACAATATTGTTTACTACAACACACAGGATACCGATATAAAGCTCAGCGGCGGTACTACAGGATGCGGGATGCTGCTTGTTGAGGGAGATCTGGATATGAGTGGCGGTTTTTCATGGCATGGTATTATTATTGTCACAGGATCTATTAGATATACCGGGGGAGGGGATAAAAATATTACGGGCGCTATAATTTCTGGCGGATCGGTAGATGCCGATATTGTAGGTGGGAATTCCAATATAGTCTATTGCAGCTCAGCGATAGATGCTCAGACAGAAAACCATCCTTTGTTAATACTTAGTTGGAAGGAAGAGATGTAAAAGAAACCGCCATCCGGGGTTTCGGCCACGCTATTTTTTCTCCCACCAGTCTTCGGGCAGCTCTCCTTTGTTCTTTTCCTTCAGCTCGTCTGTAAGGCCATATATACTGGAGGAGATCTTTCTCATCTCGTCCATCGCCTTTTTCTTGGCTTCCGGATTTTTATTTTTAGTAGCCTCTCGCAGTCTATCTAAGGTGTTGTCTAGTTTAGTGGTTAGCAGCGCTTTTTTCTCTCTATAGTATTTCAGATCTACTGTTTCATATTTCTCTTTCTTTTCTGTTGCTGTAATGCCGGATTTTCCGTTGATTTTATTTTTTGGGTCAAGACTGTCTTGTTTAGAATCTATTTCCTCTTTGTATGCTATGTCCGATTTTCTTATCGCTTTGATAAAATTATTTGGAATTCCCACGACCCCGCCGCGATAGTAGAACTTTATCTGCTGCTCTTCCTTCCAGTAGTGGTTAGTTATGAATGTAGAGCCGTTTTTTAACTCAACGAGATAAGAGGAAAGGCAGACAGATGGATATATGAAAAAGGCGATGAATACAATTATTAGAATAAACTTTTTCATAAGATCCTCCAAATCGGATACCTTAGGACTTTGTTGGGGTATTTCTCCTACTTTTTCGGCAAAGGGCTGCAGATTTTAGCGCCCGGAGTAATGCTTTTATCCGACCTTGTAATAAGAACTGTAGCTGTGGTCTGTTCGGCGCGCAGGACAAACAATGTTCCAAAATCTACAACAGAAAGAAGGGTATATTTTTTACTTTTGGGATCGAGCCGCTTTTTTTCCTGGTAATATATGCTGTAATACTGCCCCGGCATTACGCCGTCCTGACTGCCCATGTCAATAAAGGCTATCGCGCCTTGTCCGATGATGGTTGCTTTTTCTTCCGAGCCTATGATTGATCCTTCAAGCCCTTTTTTGCTCTCGGTAATTAATATTTTCTTTGACAGCGGCTGATATGGCATTAAAAGATCATTGACTGCAATAGATCGGAAAGATTGAACAACCTTTGCTACAGAAAAATCAGGATGCTTTTCTGTAATTTCAAGAATGCCGGTCAGATAATGCTGTATCCCGACACAATCCTTTATTTTTTTGTTTGCTATAGGATTGGTTCTATATATTGTATATTTTTCTCCTGGAACAAATGATGCGTTATTGTTTTGTTTTATATAAACCTTGTCACCATGACTGATCATAATTTTATCGTTATATGACTTGAATATATATCCCGATGGGGTAACAGGTTCTTTTTTAATAAAACCTATTTTGTCAATTTCAGTATAAATAAGATATAAGGGTTCTTTTTGCGGCGTTTTTTCTTGCAAGGATTTTTCAACCACATCCGTTTTAACTGTTGTTTTCATCCATCCTTTATGAAACAGGCGTATCCTTTCGCCAGGGTAAATTAGATGGGGATTGGGAACCTGGCTGTTTTCTTTCCACAAATCAGGCCACTGCCATGGTGAATCAAAAAATCGCTGCGAAATATCCCAGAGTGTGTCTCCCTTTTGAATAGTATAATAAAAGCCTGTCTCATGTTCGATTCCTTTTTTATCTTTGGTTTCATCTTCAGCAAAAAGATATAAAGGGAAGGTAATTATCGCTGTAAATACGCACAGGAAGATAATTGGCCGGATATTTGTATTGTAATTCATATGCTGTCCCCTGTCTCTTTTAAATGGTAACAGTTCACAGTTAAATACTTCAGCCGTTGCATAGTTCATTAAAAAAACCGTGAAATGTTATAATATTTATATCTTGCTAATTTGTCAATCTTTTCAAACAAAAAAGCCCTCATGCTGCAACAGCAAGAGGGCTTTTTTGTTTTAAGATGATCGGTATCGGTATAAAGACGGCTTTATTTTACATCATTCCGCCCATTCCGCCCATTCCGCCCATTCCGCCCATTCCGCCGCCGCCTGCCGGCATGCCGGATTCTTTTTTATCTTCAGGCTTTTCAGCTATCATGGCTTCTGTTGTCAGCATCAACGCAGCAACACTTCCCGCATTTTGCAGAGCAAAACGAACCACCTTGGTAGGATCGGCAATGCCTGCTTTAATAAGGTCTTCGTATGTATTAGTTGCAGCATTGTATCCAAAGGCGCCTTCGCCATTTTTAATCTTTTCAATCACAA
>Ga0307380_10001933_pt1 | contig 29767 bp, 31 predicted proteins | sample UN3MG_FD_202239 | JGI IMG/M metagenome (GOLD analysis project Ga0307380, IMG submission 202239) | Soil microbial communities from Risofladan, Vaasa, Finland - UN-3 | ecosystem: Environmental > Terrestrial > Soil > Coastal area > Acid sulfate soil | place: Finland: Risofladan, Vaasa | collected...
GCCGCGGACCGCCGCTCTTCCGCGCGAAACCGCGACGGTCCAACCCAAGCCCAGGAGAGACGCGACCATGCCACAATGGGTTGGTCGCCTCCTCACGGGCTTGACCTGCCATGCCCCTCACGGTATTCTGTAGCCCGGGTTGCTTGACGACCAGGCACCATTGCTGAGGAGGTGGCTATGCGCGCTCGGGACGCTGCGAAGTTCCTGCGGGCATTCGGAGATGGGACGCGTCTTCGGATTCTCTTCCTGCTCGCGCGTTCGGCGTTGCCCGTTCGGGCGTTGGCTCAGGCGCTGCGGTGCCCCGGGAAGCGGGTGTCGCGCCACTTGCAGTACCTGGCCGCGCGGCGCGTCGTGGAATCGGAGACGCGGGGGCGCCGGGTCGTCTACTGCCTGTCCCCTGCGGGGGACCGGCTTCACAAGGGGGCGTTGAGCGCGGTGCAGGCATGCCGCGACCTCGTGGAAGAGACCAACGCGGACGCATCGCGCGTGGCCTCGCAGGAGCAGGGTTGACCTTTGTGCATCGTCGCGCTTTCGCGCGAAAGCGCGACGGTCCGCGCCCGGCCCACCATGACCTCACAGCGCCCGGCTGAGTTAGCGCGCCCCACTCGCTTGCCCCGGCATGAAGCACTCACCCATGAACCGGTGTCGGAGTCGTTCCTGACTGCCCGCTGGTCCGTAGCAAGAGCGGGGCCCCGTGCATGCAGTGCGGCTGTTCCGGGGACAGTGGCGTAGGCTGTTCGATTGTCGCGCTTTCGCGCGAAAGCGCGACGGTCGCGCGCGGCGCGATCATCCTCTGGCCAGGGTGTGCGACGTGGCGCGGGGGATCAACTGGGGGACGGGGCAGCGCGCCGGCGGCGCAGACGGGCGAACAGGCGCGCGCCCAGCGCGGCAAGGAAGACGCCGGCGGTGAAGAGGAGGCACGCGCCGGCAAACAGGTCGCCGTGCCGGGCGTAGAAGGTGAGGCCACGACGCACCGGGACGCGTCCTACGGCCACGCCGGCGACGAGCTTGGTGCGGCCGCGGTCGTCGTGGACGACCTCGCGGATGCGGCCCGCGGGGTCAATGATGCCGGAGATGCCTGAGTTGACGCTGCGGACGATGCCAATGCGGTTCTCGATGGCGCGGAAGCCGCAAATGGCCAGGTGCTGGTCGAGCTCGTGGCTGCCCTTGAACCAGCCGTCGTTCGAGGTGTTGATGAGGAAGTCGGCGCCCGCGCCGTCGGGCGGCGCCACGTAGGCGCGCGAGATCCCCGGGAAGGCGCTCTCGAAGCAGATGAGGACTCCGAAGCGGGTGTCGCCGATTCGCAGCGGGTCCAGCCGCTCGCCGTGGGAGAAGCCCTTGCCATACGGGACGACCTGGCGGAGGAACCAGAGAGTGCCGCCCAGGGGCATGTACTCGCCGAAGGGGACGAGGTGGGTCTTGTCGTAGCGGTCGGCCCGCGTGGGCAGGCTGCCGGGGCGGAAGAGGTAGGAGCTGTTGTGCACGAGGCTCTCGTACTCGGCCAGGGCGTCGCCCTTGCTCACACGCTGGCCCTCGCGGACGAGGATGCGGCGGGTGCACTCCGTGCCCGTCTCGGGGTCGCGGTAGTGGGGGAGCGGATAGGCGTGGCTCTCGGTGGTGATCTCGCCGTCGGCGACGGCTCGCACCGTGCCGTCGGCATCCGCCTCGATGACGAAGTCGAGGCCAATCTCCGCGTGCGCGCCGATGAGCATGGGGCAGCCCAGCAGGAGCGCAAGCCGGCCGATGCGCTCCCGGTACTCCCGCACGACCGGGTACTCGCCGTGGTTGAGCGGGAGCTGCACCATCGTCTCGGGCCAGACGACGAGGTCCAGCGGCCGGCCGCCGGCCCGGGCCGGAAGCCGCAGCGTCAGGGCCTCGTGCTCGCGGAAGATCTGGGCAATCGCCTCGAGCGTGAGCTTGTTCTTGACGTCCTGCGGCACGTTGCCCTGGACGATGCCGACGAGGGGGCCTTCGTGGATCTCGAGGGTCGCCAGCCGCCACGCCCCGTAGCCGAGCGCCCCGCCCGTCAGGACGCCCGCGAAGGCCGCCCCTCGGGCCAGGCGCCGCCACGCCGCCTCGCCACGCCACCAAGCCAGCGCCGCGTCGGCCACGAAGGCATTCGCTGCCGCCAGGACGAAGCTCACCGCGTACGCGCCGAAGAGGTCCGAGACCTGCACGAGCGCCGTGAACGGGAACTGGGTATGCCCCAGGAACAGCCAGGGGAAGCCCGTGATCAGGAAGCTCCGCAGGTGCTCGCACCCCACCCACACCACGGGCGCGGCCACGACGAAGGGCACGCGCAGCCGCCGTGTCGCCGCCCGCACCAGCCACGCGAAGAGCACGAAGTAGGAGCCGACGTAGAGCGTCAGCCCCGCCCAGCCCGGCACCGTGACGAGCGACTGCCACGAGAGCCCCATCCCGGCGGCCAGCAGGCCCATGACCAGGCTGCCCAGGAGCGCCTGGCGTCCGCTCCCCTCCCGCAGCGCCGCGAACCAGGGCACGAGCGCCACCCACGCCAGCGGCCAGAGGCCCGGCACAGGGTAAGCGAGGCGCAGCAGCACGGCGCTGAACACGCCGGCCCCGAGAACCCACAGGATGCGCGGACCGGGCAACGTGTGCATGGCTGGCCTGGTCTTTGGGGGAACGTCGGGCTGATGGCCCACCCGCGGCAACACGATTTCGGAGTATAGCCAATCGCCCCGCGGCGATCAAGTTGCCTCGCCCAGGCTATTCCCGTATGATGCGTGCCGTGCCCTTCCTGGCAGGAGGCCCCCGTGGACCTCGAGCAACACAACCACGAGCAGATCGAAGCGCTCAATCAGCGAGGCGGGCGCACGCTGAGCATCGTGGACCTGATTCGGTCGGGCACGCTGAGCGTGGAGATGGCAGCCTGCGCGGTGCGCGCGATGGCCGAGGGCGCTTCGCTCCTCACCGGCGCACGGCCCGGCGGGGCCGGCAAGACCACGCTCATGGCCGCCCTGCTCCACCTCCTGTCGCCCGGCACGCGGATCGTGACCGTGGACCGCCCGGGCGCAATCGCCGAAGCCCTCGCCCGCCCCGCCGAGCCGGCCTGTTACCTGGCCCACGAGATCGGCGCCGGGCACTGGTTCGGCTACATCTGGGGGCGGTCGGTGGCCGACTACCTCTCGCTCATCGAGGGGCCGCGCCGCGTGGCCTCGTGCCTCCACGCCGACACGCTGGAGGAGTTGACGGGCATCCTCTGCTCCCCGCCGCTCGGCGCGAGCCGCGAGGCCCTCGGCCGCGTCGGCCTCGTCCTCTTCATGCACGTGCGACCCGGCCCGCGGGGCCTCCGCCACCGCGTCGCCGCGTTCCACGAGGCCGACGGCCGCGGCGGCCACCGCCTCGCCTTCCAGTGGAATGAGCGCTCCGACACATTCGAGCGGGTCGGGGGCCTGCGCGACCCGGCCGGGCTGACGCCCTACACAAGTCTCATCCAGCGCCTGGTGGACACCGGCGTCGCAGAGTCGGTGGCGGTTCGCCGCGAGGTCCTCACGTTCCACACGGGCGTGGCGCCGAGCTAGATGACTCGCCCCCGCGCGGCGGTTGCGCCGGGGCCGCCGTTGTGATAGTCTGAAACGGGGATGCCCGGAGCGGCCGGGCCTTCCCACGCTTGCGCGCAGGGTGCGCGGCCTTGAGGAGAATGCGCGGATGCGGATAGCAGCACTGGTGACTCTGGCCGCTACGATCCTTGGAAGCCCGTGCGCCCTGGCGCTCGACGTGGGCGACGCGGCGCCCCCCCTCCAGGTGAAGACGTGGGTGAGCAACTCGCCCGTGACCGCCGCGACGACGAAGGGGAAGGTGCTGGTGGTGGACTTCTGGGCCACCTGGTGCCAGCCCTGCCGCCAGACCGTCCAGCGCATCAACCGCCTGCACAAGAAGTACGGCGCGAAGGGCGTCGTGTTCGTAGGGATCACGGAGGAGGACGAGCCGGCGGTGAAGAAGTTCATGGGCGCGGTGGCTATGGACTACCACGTGGGCCTCGACAACGCGGGAATGACGAATAATGGATATATGAAAGGGGTGCCCGGCGTGCCGCACTCCTTCGTAGTGGACCGCGAGGGGCGAGTGGCCTGGCACGGGCATCCGCTGAGCCGGCTGGAGCAGGTGGTGGAGGAGCTGGTGGCGGGGAAGTACGACCTCGCGCGAGCGAAAAAGCTGGTCGCACTCCGCCAGAAGCTCGCGCCGGCCCTGCGCGCGCGCGATCCGGGCAAGATCATCGAGGTGCTCGACGAGACGATCCAGGCGGTGCCCGACGACCCCGATGCCTATCGGCTGAAGCGCGCGCTCCTGCGCGACCAGGGGAAGCTGGATGAGACGTGGCCCGTGCTGCTCGCCATGGCCCAGGGCTGCCCGAAGGACGCCGATGCGCTGCTCGAGGCGGCGCTGGCGCTGAGCACGACGGGGGACCTCGAGCACCGCGACCTGCCGAAAGCCATGCAGTTCGCCCAGCAGGCCGTCGAGGCCGCGGGCGGCAGCAGGGCGGCTGTCTTCGCCGTGCTTGCCCGGGTCCACTACGAGCTGGGCCACGTGGCCCTGGCCGTGGACGCGGTCGCCAAGGCCGGCGCCCTGGCGGAAGGGGAGGAGCGGAAGGGCCTCGAGGCCCAGGCCGCGTTCTACCGCAAAGAGCTCGAACGCCGCCGCAAAGACCCCGACGCCAAGTGAGGCCGTCCCTCGCTGTGCGTCTGCCGCGTTGCGTCTCCCCAGGAATGCGCTCTGGAGCAACTTGCGCCCCAACTTGCGCCCCCCCCGAGGGGCGCAAGTTGGCCGGATCGCCGATTCTCGCCATTCTACGCGTATCCATCCCAACTTGCGCCCCTGCGCGCGCCCACACTCCGCAATGTGGGTAACTACGTAAGTAATGGGCTGCCAATAACATACGCAAACCAGCCCTGCCAACTTGCGCCCCTGCGCGGCCTCCGGGGGCGCAAGTTGGTCTCGGGCAAGGCGCGACGGCAATCCAGCGTTCGAGTGGCAGCGGGTCATTCCGCCTTGGCGTAGAGGGTCCACTGCTCGCCGAGGGCCTTCTCGTCGGCGTGGCCGGGGTGGAGCCACAGCCGGTGGCGGAGCGTGAGGGTCTTGCCCTTCGCCAGCGGGAACTCGCGCGGGCCGGGGAAGGCGGGCATGACGTAGTTCAGGTTCGGGTACTGGAGCAGGGCGCTGGGGTAGAGGGGATTCGTGGGGTGCTCGAGGATGGCGACGCCCACGCGCCCGGTGCCGCCGGCGAAGGTGTCGGAGTATTCGATCCACGAGCGCCGGGGCTCCTTGCCCTTGGGGTCGGTGAGGAGGGTGATCTTCTGGTCCTTGCGGGGCGCCATGCGGAGGCCGAAGCCGCCATAGCCGCCGCCGGGCCGGCCGCCGAGGGCCAAATCGTCCACGAGGGCCTCGAACGCGAGATCAATGTCCACGATGCGGCAGCGGCCCTGCGAGCGGTGGGCGCGAAGGTCGAGGGTCTCGCGCAGCACGGGCTCCTTGTCGCCCCACTTCCAGATCGAGGTGGCGACGACGCGCGCGAAGGCGGGGCCGCCGGCCGCGGTACGAAGCTCGTCGGGGCGAGTCCAGGTGCCGCTGACGGCCCAGGGGTCGGTCACCTTGTCCTTCCAGCGCAGCACGGGCCAGGTCCACATCACGCCGCGGTGGTGGGGGTGGTCCTTGGGGTGGGCTTCGGTGAGGGGCTCGCCGTCGGGGCCGCACAGGGGGTGGATGTAGCCGCCGCAGGCATAGCGGGGCGCGATGCCCTCGGGCAGCGGCGCAGTGCCGAAGTGGTAGCGGAGCACCAGGGTGTCGCCCTCGTGGATGTCCACGTGCCGCTTGTCGTCGGCCACGGTGACGCGCATCTCGCCCCCCGACGCCGCGGCGGCGAAGGCTCCCAGCGATGCGAACGAGGCGAGGGCGAGCAACAGGCAGTGCCTGGCGAGCGGTTCCGCGATCATGACGGGTCTCCTGTGCAGCACCAGTTGGACGCCGGCGGGCAACGCGGGGCCATTCTCCCACATCCGCCCGTCCGAGGCAAGCTCCGCGGAATTCTGTGGGAAGAGGGCTTGCAACGGGGGAGCGGCGGTGTATAATCAGCAGGGGCGGGGGAGACGCGCGGCGTCTCGCTCCGCCCTCCTCCCCGTTTTTCGCGCGGTTCTCCTCCCTTCCCCATGCCGAGTAGTCTGATGGCCCGGTTGATCGAGCGGACCGAGCAGGGCGAGGTGGCGCACGAGCTGCTGTTCGCCAGCAGCACGATCGGGCGCGGCGGGCTCAACGACATCGTGATCGCCGACCGCGGCGAGCGGCGGGTGCATGCCACCGTGGTGGCGACGAGCGGCGGCCGCTACGTGGTGCGCGACAACCGCTCGCGCGGCGGCACCCTGGTGAACGGGCAGCGCGCAACGGGACTCCAGGAGCTGCCCGACGGGGCCGAGTTGCGCGTGGGCGGCGCGACGTTTGTGTTCCACGCCGAGGAGGGGGAGGCCGCTCCCGCGGCGAGGCCCGGGGCCACCCTGGGCCGGGGCGTGGTGCGGCTGACGCTGGGGACGCTGGCGGCGCGCGTGTTCGGCTACGTGCGCGAGATGGTGGCCTACGCGTTCTTCGGGTGCACAGGGAACCTGGACGCCTACGTGGCGGCGACGACGCTGCCGAACCTGTTCCGCGACGTGTTGGGCGAGTATGCGGCCGAGAACGCGTTCATGCCGGCGTTCAAGACGCTTCAGGCCCGCGGCCACCGTGCGGCCGCGCACCGCCTGCTGCGGCGGGTGCTGGGCTTCGTGGTGGTGGCCAGCTCGGTGCTGGTGGTGCTGGGGGTGGTGGGGGCGCCGTGGGCGGTTCAGGCGGTGGTGCCGGGGTTCGCGCAGAAGCACCCCGAGCTGCTGGCGACGGCGACGCGGCTGACGCGCTGGATGATGCCGAACCTGTTGATCATCACCGTGGGCGCGCTGTTCGGCAGCCTGCTGCTGGCGGAGCGGCGCTTCGTGCTGTACTCGGTGGCGCCGATAGGGATGAGCGTGTGCGCCGTCGTGGCGACGGTGACGCTGAGCCCGTCGCTGGGCGTCGGCAGCCTGGCCGTGGGCGTGGTGGCCGGCGAGCTGGTGCACATGGCCATCTGCGCCGCGCCCTCGGTGCGCCACTGGGGGGCGGGGTCCGCGGCGGCCGCGGCGGCGGGCGAGCGCGAGGGCCGCGCGGCGCTGCGCAAGGTCGCACGGTCGGCCATCCCAATCGGCGGCGCCGCGATCCTGACGAAGGTGAACCTGGTGGTGGACCAGGTGCTGGCCTCGACCTACTGCCCGGCGGGCCGCATCGCGGCGCTCTACGGGGCCCAGCGGCTGCTGCAACTGCCGTTCGGCATCGTCGGGCTGGCGGTGGGCCGCGCGGCGTTCCCATCGCTCATCGAGCAGGCGTCGTCGCGCGACGGCGCGGGCTTCTCGCGCGAGGTGGTGCGGGCGCTGCGGCTGAACACGTTCCTGATGCTCCCGGCGGCGCTGGGGCTGGTGGTGCTGGCGCGGCCCTGCGTGCGGTTGATGTTCGAGTACCGCGAGTTCGTGCCCGAGCACACGGTGCTGGTGGCCCTCGCGCTGGGCCTCTACGCCACGGGGCTGGTGGCCATGGGGGCGCGCAGCGTGCTCTCGCGCGCGTTCTTCGCGCTCCTGAACACGCGCACGCCGTTCGCGCTCTCGGCGCTCGAGGTGGCGCTGAACGTGGCGTTGAGCCTGTCGCTGATCCACACGCCTCTCCAGCACGGCGGGCTGGCGCTGGGCACGTCGGTGGCCACGTGGGTGCAGGCGGTGCTACTGGTGGTGCTGCTGGGCCGGGAGCTGCGGCGGCAGGGGCGCCACCTTGCCCTCGGGAGGCTGTGGTCGGGGTTGTGGCGCATGGGCGTCAGCGGGGCCGCGATGGCGGCAGTGATGGTCGCCTGCAACCAGGGGCTCGGGCACGCGTGGGCCGGGGGCGGGCTGCTCGCGAAGCTGGCCGGCCTGGGCGTGCCGGGGGCGGCGGGGCTGGGAACCTATGTGGCCACCGCATGGCTCCTGCACTGCGATGAGGTGCGGGCACTGCTGCGGCGCCGGCGGGGCGCGGATTCCGCTTGACCCCGCAGGCGCAGCAGGGTAGAATGGCGCCGCGAGGAGCGAAGGGCGAGAGGCGGCGACCCCCATTCCCTGTATGTTACCTGTGCCGACGGGGTCGCCGGGCGGCGGGCGCCTCGGACCTGCACCTGCGACGAGCCCCGAGCCGCGGCGCTCACCGAGTCCTGCGAGCCCGACGCTGCCAAGCGTGACGGGCCGGGCCACACGATAGCGAGGGCGCCCGCCGGACGGCGGACGCTGGGCCCATGGGCTGCAGGGCGCGAACTGCTGGCATCCTCCTTCCCTTCCTGGCGTGGGCGCCTGGGCACGCCGCGCCCCTCGACGGCCTCGGGGCGGCCGGCCTGGCGCTTCTGCCCCACGAATGGGCGCTGGGCCTGGTGGCGGCGCTCGCGGCGGCGCTTGCGTGTGGTGTGCTGTGGGCCCGCTGCCTCCGCGCGCGGCGAGAGCTGAGGACGGCGCGGGCGAAGCTCGCCTCGGCCCGCCAGGCCCTCGCGGGAGCGCGGAGCCAAGCGGCGGAGCTGATGCGGCGCCTCGGCCAGGCGGAGCGCCTGGGCGCCATGGGCACGATGTCGGCACAGGTCGCGCATCAACTCCGCAACCCACTCACCTCGATGGGACTCTATCTCCAACTGCTCGATGACGAAGTGCGGAAGCTGGGGCCAGATCCTCATGTCGCACCTGGCCGCGAACTGCCAGATGAGGATGGAACCCCCAACGGCGCCGAGGCCTCGGAGCTGCTGCGGCGCGCGCTCCGCGAGCTGGCGACGATGGTGGAGATCACCGACAACTATCTCCAGTATGCTCGGTTGCCCGAGCTCACGGCGGCCCCGCTGGACGTCAACCGCACGGTGGGGGAGCTGGTGGGCTTCCTGAAGCACGAGCTGGAGCGGCACGGGGTGGCCGTGTCGGTGCGGCTGGCGGAGGGGCTGCCCCAGATCGAGGGGGACCGGCGGCTCCTGGGCTTCGCGCTGATGAACCTGCTGAAGAATGCCCTGGAGGCGATGGGCCCCGGCGGACGGCTCCGCGTGAAGACGGCCCAGGAGAACGGGGCAGTGGAGATCCACGTGTCCGACACGGGGCCGGGGATCCCGTCGTCGGACCTCGAGCACATCTTCGAGCCCTTCTATACGACGAAGGAGGCGGGGAGCGGGCTGGGCCTCCCGCTCAGCCGCCAGGTCGCGGAGAAGCACAGCGGCTCGCTGACCTGTCAGAGCATGGTCGGCGTCGGCACGACGTTCATGGTTCGGCTTCCCCTGCGTGGGGCCGCCCGCCGGCCGGCGGGCGCCGCGCCCCGCGTTGACCCCCGGGCCGGGGATCGGAGGCCAGGCGATGGGAGCACCAGGCGTTGCGACGGTCCTCCTGGTGGATGACAGCGCGAGCGTGCGCGACTCGCTCCAGCGGACCCTCGCGCGCGCCGGCTACACGGTGCTGGTGAGCGGCAACGGGGCCGAGGCGATCGAGGTCCTGCGCCGCCACGGCGTGCACGTGGTCGTCGCCGACCTCAAGATGCCCGTGATGGACGGGATGAAGCTGCTGACGTCGGCGCGCGCGTTCCGGCCCGACGTGCAGTTCGTCATCCTCAGCGCCTTCGGCACCGTGGAGAAGGCGGTGGAGGCGATGAAGTTGGGCGCGAGCGACTTCCTGGTCAAGCCGTTCCGCCGCGAGGTGCTGTGCGCCGCGGTAGAGAAGGCGCTGCGGAACTGGCACCGCCGCGTGGACGCCGAGGCCGAGGCGGCGACGCCTGGGGCCGACTGCGGCATCGTGGGCCGCAGCCCGGCGCTCCGCCAGGTGCTGCGGCTGGTCCGCCGCGTCGCCCCGGCCTCTGCCACCGTGCTCGTCGAGGGCGAGAGCGGCACGGGCAAGGAGCTGGTGGCCGATGCCCTCCACCGCTGGAGCCGGCGCGCCGGCGGGCCGCTCGTCAAGGTGAGCTGCGCCGCCCTGCCCGAAACCCTGCTGGAAGCCGAGCTCTTCGGCCACGAGCGCGGCGCGTTCACCGGCGCGCTCTACCTGAAGAAGGGCCGCTTCGAGCTCGCCCACGGCGGCACCCTCTTCCTCGACGAGGTCGCACAGCTCTGCCCCGCCGTGCAGGTCAAGCTCCTGCGAGTCCTCCAGGCAGGCGAGTTCGAGCGCCTGGGCGGCACCCACACCCTGCGGACCGACGTGCGCCTCGTCGCGGCCACCAATGCCAGCCTCGAGGCCATGCTGGCCACGGGCCGGTTCCGCGAGGACCTGTACTATCGCCTCAACGTCGTGCGCATCCACCTCCCGCCGCTACGCGAGCGGCGCGAGGACATTCCGCTGCTCGCCGAGCACTTCGTCGCGCTCTACCGCCGGCGCAACGGCAAGGCCATCGAGGGCATCTCGGGGGCAGCCCTCGACGCGATGAGGGACTACGCCTGGCCGGGAAACGTCCGCGAGCTCGAGCACGCCATCGAGCGAGCCGTCGTGCTGGCCGAGGGGCCCGTCGTCGGGGTGGACGACCTGCCGGCCGGCATCACGGGCCACGAGCACGCGCCTCGCGAGGTGCGCGTGCCGCTGGGCACCACGCTGCGCGAGGTTGAGCAGCGGGTGATCGAGCGCACGCTGGCCCAGACCGGCGGCGATAAGACCGCCGCCGCCGCCCTCCTGGGCATCGGCCGCCGCACGATCTACCGCCATCTCGACCACTGAGTGCCAGAATGGCGCGCGGCATGTCCCCCACGCCGCCAGCATCGCCAGAAGGGCGCGCCCGGGTCGGCCACTCGGGGCGCGTTCTCGCCACATGGGAGCGTCCGCGGCTCTCCGCCCGGGCGCGACACGCCTCCCGCCCACCTCGGCGAACGCCGTAAGCCCTTGGCCCAACGGCAGTAATGCCGAGCAGGCGTCCGGGCCGCGCGCTCCGGCACGCGCATTGCTTACCCCGACAGCCACACGGGCGGGAGGAGGGTTGCCTTGGCTGCGGGAACGCGGGCGGAGCACGCTACGGTGCTGATCATAGACGACGACCAGGACCTGGTAGCGGCCACGGAGTGCCTCCTGGGCTTCGAGGGGTTCCGCGTGCTGTCGGCGACGAACGCCGACGAGGGGGTGAGGCTCGCCCGCCAGGAGCGCCCGGACGTCGTGTTGCTCGACCTGTTGCTGGCGCCGCGCAGCGGCATCGAGGTCTACCGCGAGCTGCGCCGCGACCCCGCCCTCCGCGACACCAAGATCCTCATCGTCACCGCGCTGAAAGAGAAGATTCACGAGGACCGCTTCGACCCCGAGCTCGAGGCCTGCTGGGAGGCCGAGGGCTTCCTCGACAAGCCGGTCGAGCCCGAGTCCCTGGTCGAGCGAATCCGCCAACTCGTCGGCACCCCTCACCAGTCGTAGCCAGAGGAAGCGACGCGTGAGCACCTACTTCATCGCAGACGACCGGCTCCCCGAGTTCCTGCTCGGGCTGGATGCTTCCGCGGTCTATGCCCAGACGGCCCGGGAGGAGGGGAGCGACATCGAGGCGCTCGACCGCGCCCACCCGGCCGAGCTGGGCCTGCGCCTCCCGCGGGCGCCCCTCTCCGTCAAGTCCTTCCTCTTCCCCGCCAAGGAGCGGGTGGCCGTCTACCCGTCGTCCAGCTACCGCTGGCAGCCGCGGGCCGACGCCGAGCAGCCGCTCGTCGTGGCCGGCCTGCGCGCCTGCGACATGGCCGCGCTGGCGATCCTCGACCGCGTGTTCATCCAAGAGGACTACGTGGACCCCTTCTACTCGGCGCGCCGCGAGGCGCTGCGGACGGTGAGCGTGGACTGTGTGGAGCCGGCGGCGAGCTGCTTCTGCAACCTCCTGGGGGCCAAGCCCTATCCCCAGGAGGGCTTCGACGTGAATCTCGGCCCGGTCGCCGGCGGCTACGTGGCCGAGGCGGGCTCGGAGAAGGGCAAGGAGATGCTCCTGGCCGCCGCCAAGCTCTTCCACGAGGCCACGCCCGAGCAGGTGGCCGAGCGCGACGCGGCCAGGGCCGCCTGCGAGCAGAAGCTGGCGGCGCAGAACGGCGCCTTCGCCACGGCCGACAGCCCGCAGAAGATCGTGGCGGCGGCGATCGAGGACGACCGCTGGCTCGAGCTGGCCGCCTCCTGCGTCGAATGCGGCTCGTGCAGCGCCATCTGCCCCACCTGCCATTGCTTCCAACTCTACGACCAGCCGAGCGACGACGCGGCCGGCCCCAGCGAGCGGATGAAGGTGTGGGACAGTTGCCTCCTGGCCAGCTACGCGCGCATGGCGGGCGTGGGGGGCATGAAGGCCAGCCCCCGCCCCGAGCTGCGCCAGCGCTACGCCAACCGCGTCATCCACAAGTTCGCCTGGTTCCCCGAGCAGATGGGCCTGCTCGGCTGCGTGGGCTGCGGCCGCTGCACCGACGCCTGCCTCGGCGGCGGCGACCTCCGCCAGCTCCTCCGAGACCTCGAACCCGTGGAGGCCAAGACCTGACGTGGCCACCCTCACCAACATCTACGCTCCCGCGGCCGCCGTGCTGGAGGACGTGATCGTCGAGACGCCGACGATCCGCACCTTCGTGCTGCGCCCCGCCGAGCCGATGCCCTTCCGGGCCGGCCAGTTCGTGCAACTCACCCTGCCGGGCGTGGGCGAGGCGCCGTTCACCCCCTCCTCGTCGCCCTACGAGCCCGAGCGCCTCGAGGTCACCGTGCTGCGCACCGGGCGCGTCACCGACGCGCTCCACGCGGTGCCGCCGGGCACGGAGCTGGGCCTCCGCGGGCCGTTCGGCAAGGGCTACCCCATCGAGAAGCTCCACGGCAAGCAGGTGCTCCTGGTCGGCGGCGGCGTGGGCCTCGCCCCCCTCCGCTCGCTCATCCTGGCCATGATGGCCGACATCACGAAGTTCCAGCGCCTCTCGATCAAGTATGGCGCCCGCGTGCCCGACGAGCTTCTCTACCGCCGCTCCTACGACGAGTGGCGGGCGCACGAGCGCGTGGACCTCACGGAGACGATTGACATCCCCGCGCCCGGCTGGACGGGACGCGTGGGCCTCGTGACCACACTCCTGGACGGCCTGGACATTGACATTGCGAGCAGCTACGCGGTCTCGTGCGGCCCGGCGATCATGCTCAAGTTCGTCACCGCGCGGCTGCTCGAGGCGGGCTACGCGCCCTCGCAGATCTACCTCTCGATGAACCGCCGCATGAGCTGCGGCATCGGCAAGTGTGGCCGCTGCAACATCGGGCCGTACTACCTGTGCAAGGACGGCCCGGACATGTGCTACGAGAAGATCAAGGACTACCCGAACGTCTTCTGAGGGGCCTGCGGCGTGGCTGCAACGACGCGTGAAACCGCCTGCTTGTTCTGCTCCCTCTGCTGCCCGGCCGGCGTGGCGGTGGACAGCGTCGGCCTGGCGGCGCCCGAGTACCCCGGCCACACGGCCGCCGCGCACCACGGGCTGTGCTACCGCGGCCACTTCATCGCCGAACTGGTCACCCATCCGGGCCGGCTCCACGAGGCCACGGCCCGGGCCGACGGCGCGGTGCACTCCCTGCCGCCCGCCGACGCGCTCCGCCGCGTGGCGGGCCTCCTGCCAGGCGTGCGCCGCGAGACCGCCGTCGTCCTCGACGGCAATCTCCCCTGCGAGGAGCTGGCCGCCGCGGTGCGCTGCGCGCGCGAGGCCCTGGGCATCGGCGCCGTCGCCATCTTCCTGCCGCCGGCCGACGAGGCCGTGCTCCGGGGCGTCTCCACCTCGGCGGCCCCGCGCCTCGACGAGGCGGCCCTGAGCCACTGCGACGTCGTGCTGGCCGTCGGCGACCCCTTTGCCACGCACCCCGTGGTGGCGGGCGCGATGCTCGACGCCTTGGCCAGGGTCAGGGGCAACCGCCTGCTCGTCCTGGATTCGCTACGCGGCCGCACGGCGCGCTTCGCGTCCACATTCTGCCGCGTGCGGCCGGGCGGCGAGGCCGCGGCGCTGGCGGGTCTGCTGTGCGCCCTGGGGGGCGCGAGCGCTTTGGCCGACGTCGCGGGTCTCGAGCTGCCCACGCTGGCGGCCATGGCCGGCGTGCCGCCCGAGTCGCTCACCGAGCTTGCTGGCGCGGTGGCGAAGGCCCAGCGGCTCGGCGTCGTCGTGTCGCTGCCCGAGGGCCGCTGCCGCAGTGTTGCCGCCGCGGCGGCCCTGGCCGCGAAGGTGGCCGAAGCCGCGGGCGGGGGCATCTGCCCCCTGCTCACCTACGGCAACGCGGCCGGCGCACGGCGAGTGGCCGCCGCGCTGAAGACTGAGCCCGTGTCGCGGCTCCTTGCCGCAATGCGGCAGGGCAGCATCACGAAGCTCATCGCCCTGGGCACCGACGTGGCGGCCGCGCTGGCCGGGACGCTCCCCGAGTCGGTCGAGGTCCTGGTCGCGGCGGCGCCCATGCCGTCCGCGACGACCGCGCGCGCCGCGTTCGTGCTGCCGATGGCTCTCTGGTTCGAGATGGCGGGCACGGTGCTCGACGGGGCGGGCGGGCGACACAGGGTCGAGGCCGTCGCCGCCCCGCCGGGCGGCGCGCTCGCCGCCACGGGAATCCTGAACGCCTTGCGCGACACCGGGGCCGGCGACCAGGCGGCGGGGGACGCCGACCTGGGCGCGCTGCTCGACCCCGAGCCCGCGGCCGACCTGAAGGGCGTGCTGGGCACGCCAGCCGACTGGGCCCCGCCCGCCGCCGAGGGGGGGAAGCGGGTGCTCGTGTCGCGTGCCGACGGCTTCGGCTTCGCGGACGGAGCCGTGACCACGCAGCTCGCGTGGCCGGCGCTCCTGGAGCCGAGCCCGGTGCTGCGGCTCGCCCCGAGCGATGCGGCGGCCGTGGGCGGCAGGGCGACCGTGCGGTCCGACGGCGGCGCGGCGCTCTCCGTGGCCGTGGAGGCGAGCCCCGACGTGCCGGCGGGCGTCGGCGCCCTCGCGCCGTGCTTCCCCGAGGCTCGCGCCCTCTTCGCCTGGGGCGACGACGGCGCGGGGCCTGGGCTCGTGACGTGGGAGAAATGCGGTGGCTAACACGGACAGCCCGACGCTCGACGCCCGCGAAATCCGCAGCCGGGTGCTTCTGGACCTCGATCGCTGCATCGGCTGCAAGAGCTGCTCGGCGGCCTGCTTCTACGGGCACCGCGGGATGCCGAGCGTGGCCTACGGGGCCGCGGCGGAGGCCGTCGTGCCCGTGGTGTGCCGGCAGTGCGAGGACCCGCCGTGCGTGGCCGCCTGCCCGTTCGAGGCCCTGCGGCGCGAGGACGACGGCGCGGTGACGCGCAGCCTCGTGTTCTGCCGCGGCTGCGGCTCGTGCGTGCTCGCCTGCCCGTTCGGGGTGATGGACACGGATCTGACGCGCGACCAGGTGGCGAAGTGCGACCTGTGCGAGGACCGCGTGCAGGCCGGCGGCGAGCCGCGGTGCGTGGCCGCGTGCTCCACCGGCGCGCTGCGCTTCCTGCGGCCCGCCGACGCGACCGGCGGCGGCCTGCTCCTGCTCGGCGGGCGCACGACGGGACACCATCCGTTCAAGCGCAGGTAGGGTGTGCACCATGATGAACCTCGGAGCGATGATCGGCGTCTTGCTCGTTGCCTTCGCGGGCACCCTGGTCCTCGGCCTGGCGATGAAGTGGGTGGACCGCAAGGTGACGGCGATGGTGCAGTGGCGCGTGGGGCCGCCCTGGTACCAGCCGATCGCCGACGTGGCGAAGCTGCTGGGCAAGGAGACGATCGTGCCGCAGAACGCCCGGCGCACCGGCTTCCTGCTGGCGCCCGTGGTCGGGTTCGCCGCCGTGGCCGTGGCCGCGGCCATTCTGTGGGGCGCCAACCTCAATCCCCGGGCCAGCTTCGTCGGCGACCTCATCGTCGTGCTCTACCTCCTCACGATCCCGTCGCTCGCCGTCGTCGTCGGCGGCGCGGCGTCCTCGAACCCCCACGGGGCCGTCGGCGCCAGCCGCGAGATGAAGCTCATTCTCTCCTACGAGCTGCCCCTGGTGCTGGCCATGGTGCCGGCGATGATCGCCGGGGGCTGGACGCTGCGGCTGGGCGACATCATGACCACGCCGTCGCCGTCGGTGTGGACGAGTGCGGCGATGGCCCTCGGCTTCGTCGTGTGCCTCCTGTGCGTGCAGGCCAAGCTGGGCCTCGTGCCGTTCGACATGGCGGAGGCGGAGACGGAGATCATGGGCGGCGCCTACGTGGAGTACTCGGGCGCGCCGCTGGCCGTCATCTACCTCACGCGGGCCATGATGCTCGCCGTGATGCCCATCCTGCTCGTCACGGTCCTCTGGGGCGGGTTCCACTTCGACACCGTCGGCGGCGCGATCGCCTCGGTGCTCAAGTACGTGCTCGTCATCGTCGTCACCGTGCTGGTGCGCAACACGAACCCGCGGGTGCGGATTGACCACGCGATGAAGTTCTTCTGGTTCGGGCTGACGCCGCTGGCCGTCCTGGCGGTGGTGCTGGCTCTCGTCGGGAGCACGCCATGAACTGGAAAGTGTGGGGCCTCAGCAAGTCGCCGTGGGTGTACCACGTGAACACCGGGGCCTGCAACAACTGCGACATCGAGATCCTGGACTGCCTGACGCCGCGCTTCGACATCGAGCGCTTCGGCATGCTGCTCGTGCCCAGCCCGCGCCACGCCGACGCGCTGCTGGTCACGGGCGGGGTGACCCGCCAGGCGCGGCCGCGGCTCCAGGAGGTGTACCGCCAGACGGCGAAGCCGTGCATCGTGCTGTGCGTCGGCGCCTGCGCCTGCTCGATGGGCATCTTCGCCGACTGCTATCACATGGCCGGGCCGCCCGACAAGGTGATCCGCGAGGTGGACCCCAGCGCCATCATCGCCTACGTGCCCGGCTGCCCCCCGAAGCCCGAGGCCATCATCGCCGGGGCCGTCAAGGGCCTTCAGGCCGCCTGCAAACTCCTCTCTCAGGGCTGATGCCATGAACCGCGACCAACTGGTGAAGCAGATCGACAACGACCTGGGGAGCAAGGTGGCCGATGTCTTCCGTCGGAACGCCAAGCGTGTCTACCTCACGGTCGAGCCCGAGAACAGTCTGGCCGTGAACCGCTACCTCTTCGAGCACGGCGGCCGCCTGGCCACGGCCACGGGCGTGGACTGCCGCGACTGGATCGAGGTCTGCTACCACTACTGCTTCGACCCGCTCAACGTGGTCGTGACCGTGAAGACGCGGGCCTACAAGCCGGCCTGCGAGCTGGACTCTGTGGCCACGGTGTTCCCGGGCGCCAACTTCATCGAGCGCGAGATTCAGGACCTGTTGGGAGCGAAGTTCCTCAACCACCCCGATCCCCGGCGACTGATCCTCGCCGACGACTGGCCAGAGGGCGTGTATCCCCTGCGCAAGGACTACCATCATGAAGCGCACGTTAATACCGGTCGGGCCGTTTCACCCGATCATGGAAGAGCCCGAGTTCTTTCAGCTCTTCGTCGAGGGTGAGCGCGTCGTAGACGTCGACGTGCGGCTCTCGTACAACCACCGCGGCATGGAGAAGCGGTGCGAGACCCTCACCTACGACCAGATCCCGCTCCTGCTGGCGCGCATCTGCGGCATCTGCTCGGCCAGCCACCCGATGGCCTGCGCCAGCGCGCTCGAGGACCTTTGCGGCATCGAAGCCCCGCCCCGCGCCCAGTACATCCGCAGCATCATCTGCGAACTCGAGCGCATCCACAGCCACCTCCTCTGGGTCGGCCTCGCCGGCCACTTCATCGGCTACAACACCGTCTTCATGTGGGCCTGGCGCTATCGCGAGCCCGTGCTCGACCTGTGCGAGAAGATCACGGGGAACCGCAACCACTACGAGAACTTCAAGCTCGGCGGCTGCCGCCGCGACATCCCGCAAGAGGCCATCCCCGAGATCCTCGAGTGCGTCAACGCCGTCGAGAAGCCCCTGACCATGCTCACCAAGGCCGTGCTCGACGACCCCGTACTGGGGGTCCGGCTGAAAGGCATTGGCATCCTCTCTGAGACCGATGGCCGCCGCTACTGCGTCACCGGCCCCACCGCGCGCGGCTCGAACCTCCCGATTGACGTGCGCCGCGACGAGCCCTACGCGGCCTACGACTGGGTGAAGTGGGATGTCATCACCCAGCCGCAGGGCGACGTGTTCGCCAAGGCCGTCGTGCGGCTGCTCGAGACCTACGAGTCGATCAAGATCATCCGCCAATGCCTCGAGAAGATGGAGCCTGGGGAGATTGACAACGAGCCGCGCAGCATCCCGGAGGGCGAGGGCATCGGGCACGCCGAGGCCCCGCGCGGCGAAACCTTCCACTATGTGCGCAGCGATGGCACCAATTACCCCATCCGCTACAAGTGCCGCGCGCCCACCTTCGTCAACCTGCCGTCGTTCAAAGCCACCGTCGTCGGCGCCGAGTTGGCCGACGCCATGCTCATCGTGGCCGCGATGGACCCCTGCTATAGCTGCACCGAGCGGATGGCCGTGGTGGACCGCCGCCGCCACACCGAGGGCGTGCTGACAATGAAGGACCTGCTGCGGATGTCCCACGAGAGGACCGCCCGGCTGATCCAGCGCCACGGCATCCGCAGCGCGCAATGGGAGTCGTGAGTATGGGCGAGCAACTCCTCTTCTCCTGTGTGGCCCTGCCCGCCCTGTTCGGGCTGGTCTGCTACGTGCTCCCGAAGCGGCTGGCGCGGGCGGCGGCGCTGATCGCCCTGCCGGGCGCCGCGGCCACGTTCCTGTTGTGCGCCCTCCTGCCGGGCATGAAGGGCGCCGAGCTGCGCATCCCGTGGCTCTCCGTGGGCGGGTTCGAGGTGAGCCTCAGCATGCGGGTGGGCGCGCTGTCGGGCTTCGCCGCCGCGTTCATCGGCCTCTTCGGCCTGCTCGTCGCCTGCTTCTCGCTGCCGTATATGTGGAGCCATCGCTTCCAGGGGCGCTACTACGCCTTCACGTTCTGGGCCCTCGCCGGGGCCATCGGCGCCACGCTCGCCGACCACCTGGTCTTCTTCCTCATCGCGTGGGAAGTCGTCACGCTGATGCTCTACCTGCTCGTGAACCTGGGCCGGGAGCCCGCGGCCAAGGTGGGGGCCAAGACCTTCGTGCTCCTCGGCTTTGCCGACGCGGCGCTGCTGCTCGGCATCGTGTTCCTGTGGAAGCTCACGGGCACGATGTCGGTCGGCGAGCTTGCGGCCATTGGCGCGGGCACGGTGGCGGGGAAGGTGCTGCCGACCACGGTGGGCCTGGGTGCCGTGGCGTTCCTGCTGATGTTCGCGGGGGCGATCGCCAAGGCGGGGGCGGTGCCGCTCCACACCTGGATTCCGTCGTCGGCCGAGGCGGCGCCGCTGCCCGTGATGGCCTTCCTGCCCGCCGCACTCGACAAGTTGCTGGGCATCAGCCTGCTCGCGCGGCTCACCCTTCAGTTCTTTGTGGTGACGCCCACGCTCGGCCTGGTCGTGATGATCGTCGGCGCCGTCACCGTGATTGCGGCCGTGATGATGGCCATGGTGCAACACGACCTGCGCAAGCTCCTCGCCTACCACGCCGTGAGCCAGGTGGGCTACATGGTGCTCGGGCTGGGAACGGGCTCGATCGTGGGCATTCTCGGTGGCCTGTTCCACATGCTCAACCACGCCATCTACAAGTGCTGCCTGTTCCTGATGGCCGGCGCGGTGCGGCACCGGACGGGGACGACGGAGCTGGAGCGGCTGGGGGGCCTCGCGCGGGCCATGCCGGCCACGTTCATCGCCGGCGCCGTGGCGGCGCTGGCCATCTCGGGCGTGCCGCCGCTCAACGGCTTCGCCTCGAAGTGGATGGTGTACCAGGGGGTGCTGGAGACCCACTCGACTCTCGCGCCCCTGCTCCTGGTCGCCGCGGTGTTCGGCAGCGCGCTCACGCTCGCCTCGTTCGTGAAGGTCATCCACTCGGTGTTCCTGGGGCGGCCTTCGGACGACGTGGCGGGCCTGGCCCCCGGCAAGGTGCCGGTGCTGATGGTTGTGCCGATGGCCGTGCTGGCCGCGCTGTGCATCGTGTTCGGCGTCTTCGTGCAGTTGCCCGTCGGCCAGTGGATCGCGCCGTCGGTGAGCGAGCTGTCGCCCGGGCTGCTGCCGGCGGGCCAGGCGGTGTCGTATGGCATCGGCGTGTGGCAGGCATCGCAGGCCACGGTGCTCCTGGTCGTCGGGCTCGCGCTGGGCCTCGTCTTCTACGCGATCGGGCGCATCGGCAAGGCGCGCGTCACGAGGCCGTTCCTCGGCGGCGAGCTGCTGGGCACCGACGAAGTGCGGGTGCCGGGCACCGGCTTCTACGAGACGGTGCGCGGCCTGCCGCTGCTGCGCGGGATGTTCCACGACGCCGAGGAGGAGGTCTACGACGTCTACCACCTCGGCGGCCGCTACGGCGGCGCCCTCGTGCAGCACCTGCGGAACCTGCACACCGGCGTCCTCGCCGTCTACGTGGCCTGGTGCGTGCTGGGCCTGGCCGCCGTGCTCTTCTACCTGTTGCCCCTCTGAGGAGGGAGCGGTGCGATGGACATCACGCTGGCCCTGTATCTGCTGATCGCGTTCATGATCGTGGCGGCGGTGATCGCCGTCGAGGCCAAGGACCTCCTCTCGTCCGTCATCTCGGTGAGCGCGGCGGGGGCGGGGCTCTCGATTGTCTTCCTGCTCCTGGGCGCGCCCGACCTGGCGATCACCCAGGTGGTCGTCGAGGTGCTCTCGCTGGTCATCCTGATCCGCGCGACGGTGACGCGGAAGGACACGACGTACGATTTGCGCCCCAACACGTTCGCGGTGGCGGGGGGCCTGGTGTTCTGCGCGCTGCTGTGTGCGATGTGCTACTACGCCTTCGCTCACATGGTGCCCTTCGGCCAGCCCCGCATGACGATGGGGCTGCCCTACTTGCTCAACACGTTCGAGCGGACCGGCGCGGCCAATGCCGTGATGGGGACGATTCTGGACTTCCGGGCCTACGACACGCTCGGCGAGGCGACGGTGATCTTCGCCTCCATCATCGGCGCCTACGTGCTCCTGCGCCACGTTGGGAGAAAGCCCGATGCGCGGCATGACACTCATCGTTAAGACCGTGACCTCGCTGGTCTCGGCCTTCATCCTCCTCTATGGCATCTACGTGGTCCTCTACGGCCACCTGTCGCCCGGCGGGGGGTTCCCCGGCGGCGTGATCCTGGCCTGCTGCCTCATCCTCATGGTGCTCGCCTTCGGCAAGAAGTTCGTCGACGACATTGTGAGCGAGCGAGCGCCGTACCTGTGGGACTGCGTGGGCGCCCTGGCGTTCCTGGGCGTGGCGCTGGTGGGCTACTACGGCGGGAGCTTCTTCTACAACTTCCTCGTGTCGCCCGAGAGCCACCAGGGGGCCGCGGCGGCGGTGGCGGGCAACTACCGCCTCTTCAGCAGCGGCATCATCCTGCCGTGCAACATCGCCATCGGCATCAAGGTGGCGGCCTGCCTCGTGGGGGTGTTTGCCGTGCTGTCCGTCTTCCGGCCCGAACCTCGCAGCGAGGACCCGACGCGATGATTCCCTTCTTCCTCTCGATCGTGCTCCTGGCGGTGGGCGTGTACGCCATCGCCTGCAAGCGGAACCTCATCAAGGTGGTCATCGGCGTGATGATCGCCGACTACGCGGTGAACCTGTTCCTCATCCTGATGGGCTACCGCACCGGCGCCGGCGGCGCCCCGATCCGCACGGCGGCCGCGGACACGGCGGAGAAGTTCGCCGCGGCCTCGGTGGACCCGTTGCCGCAGGCCCTGATCCTGACCTCGATCGTCATCGGTCTGGGCATGACCGCCCTCATGGCGGCGCTCGCCATCCGCCTCCACGAGAAGTATGGCACGTTCGACGTGGCCGAAATGAAAAAGCTACAGGGCTAGCAGGGCCTGCCCTGAGCGACGTCGAAGGGACAAAGCCAATGGACCACACGCTGCCGCTCCTGGTCGCCATCCCGCTGGGCGTGGGCTTCCTGATGCCGCTGCTCGAGAAGCTCCGCGAGCCGGAATGGCTCATTGACCTCCTCGCCACGCTCGCGGGCGTCGTCGTCCTCGGGCTCTCGCTCGGCCTCGTCGGCGTCGAGCAGGCCGCCTACTGGATGGGCGGCTGGGACGCCACGAAGGGGGTCCTGGGCATCGAGCTGCGCTGCGACGGGCTCACCCGCCTGATGCTCGTGACGATCGGCATGGTGGCCCTCGTGGCCATCGTCTTCTCGCTGCGCTACATGCGCCGCTACACCGCCAAGGGCTTCTACTTCTGCCTCTTCTTCCTCATGGTGGCCGGGATGAACGGCGCGGTGCTCGCGGGCGACCTGTTCAACTTCTACGTCTTCCTCGAGGTCGCCGCCATCTCGTCCTACGCGCTCGTGGCCTTCGGCTGCGAGAGCGAGGAACTCGAGGCCTCGTTCAAGTACCTGGTCCTCGGGGGCCTGGCCTCCACGTTCGTCCTCTTCGGCATCGGCATCCTCTACAACCTCACGGGCACGCTGAACATGGCCCAGATCCGGGCGGCGATGCCGAAGCTGACGGATCCGCAGAGCCCGAATCTGGCGCTGTACGTGGCGGCCGGCTTCTTCGTGATGGGCCTGGGCCTCAAGGCCGCGATGGTGCCGTTCCACGCCTGGCTGCCCGACGCGCATCCCTCGGCCCCGGCCCCCATTTCGGCCATGCTGTCGGGCGTGCTGATCAAGGCCCTGGGCGTCTACGCCCTCGCCCGGATGTTCTTCTCGGTGCTCGGGCCCTCGACCGAGTACGCGACGGTGCTGATGACGCTCGGCGCCCTCTCGATGCTCGGCGGCGTGCTGCTGGCCGTGGGCCAGTGGGACTTCAAGCGGCTGCTGGCCTACCACAGCATCAGCCAGATGGGCTACGTAGTGCTGGCGCTCGGCATCGGCGCCGCCGTCCTGGCGCGGGGCGGCTCGAAGGCCGTCGCGGGCCTCGCCCTCTTCGGCGGCCTCTTCCACCTCTTCAACCACGCCGCCTTCAAGTCGCTGCTGTTCCTCTGCTCGGGCGCCACCGAGTATGCCACGGGCACCCGCCAGCTCAAGGAGCTGGGCGGCCTGGCCCACAAGATGCCGGTCACGAGCGGCTGCTGCCGCGTCGCGTCGCTCTCGATCGCCGGTGTGCCGCCGTTCAACGGCTTCTGGAGCAAGCTGATCATCATCGTGGCCGCCGTGCAGGCGGGCTACCCGTGGCTCGCCGCGCTGGCCACGCTGGTGGCGTTTCTCACGCTCGTGTCGTTCGTGAAGGTCCAGCGCTACGTCATTGCGGGCGAGCTGCCGTCGCGTCTGGCGGCGGTGCGCGAGGTGCCGGCCTCGATGTGCGTGGCCATGGTGGCGCTGGCCGTCGTGTGCCTGGGCGTGGGGCTCCTGGCCCCGTTTCTCATGGCGCCCCACGTGGGCTTCCTGGACCAGGCGGCCGACGCGGTGCTGCGCGGCGTGGAGGGGACGGCCGCGGTCGCCCTCGGAGGTGTGAGCCCGTGAAGAAGGTCGCGTTCTTCTTCCTGTTGCTGGCCACGTGGCTCCTGCTCACGTGGAAGCTGGACCCGCAGGACGTGTTCGTGGGGATGGGCTTCAGCCTGCTGCTAGCCGCGGCCCTGGGGCGCATCTACCCCACGGCCCCCGAGCGCCTGCTCCACCCGCGCCGCTGGCTGTGGTTCCTCGCCTACATTCCCTACTTCCTCTACGCCTGCATCCGGGCCAACCTCGACGTCGCCTACCGAGTCCTCCATCCGCACGTCCCCATCCGGCCGGGCATCGTCCGAGTCCGCACCACCCTCCAGAGCGATCTGGCCAAGACGTTTCTGGCGAACTCGATCACGCTGACGCCCGGCACGCTGAGCGTGGACATTGACGGCCAGGACCTCTACATCCACTGGATCAACGTGGTGACGGACGACCCGCAGAAGCAGACGGAGATCATCGTCAGCCGCTTCGAGCGGATGCTCAAGGAGATTTTCGAATGACGCCGGCATTCCTCAACTTCGGGCTCGGCGTGCTCGTGCTGTCGTGCTTCCTGTGCCTCTACCGAATCGGCTGCGGCCCCACGGCCCCCGACCGCGCCGTGGCCCTTGACATCCTGGGCACCCTCATCGTCGGTTTCTGCTGCCTCCTGGGCCTGGCGAGCGGCACCGACTTCTACATGAGCATCGCCATCGCCTGGGCGCTCCTGAGCTTCGTCGCCACGATCGGCCTGGCCAAGTACCTGGAAGGACGGACCTTCGATGACTGAGACCATCGCGCAGGCGCTCATCCTGATCGGCCTCGGCTTCGACCTCTTCGGCTGCATCGGCCTGGTGCGGCTGCCCGACGTCTACAACCGCCTCCAGGCGGCGACCAAGTGCGTGACGCTGGGCACCTGCTTCATCCTCATCGGCGTGCTGGTCCACGCCGGCATCTCGCCGCTGGGCGTCAAGGCCTTCCTGTGCGCCATCTTCGTCATCCTCACGTCGCCCGTCGGCGCGCACGCGCTGGCCCGCGGCGCCCACCTGTCGGGCGTGCGGCTCTGGGAGAAGAGCGTCGTGGACAAGTATGAGGAACATCGCCTGAGCGAGGAATCCCGCCATGCGAAAGCCTAAGCTCCGCGAGCTCGGCGAGGCCATCAAGGCCGTCTTCTGCGGGCCCTACACGTCGAAGTTCCCCGCCGAGCCCTCCCCCGCGCCCCCCGCCTACCGCGGCCAGGGGCAGTTCGACGAGGACGAGTGCGTGGCCTGCGGCGGCTGCGCCCGCGTCTGCCCGTCGAAGGCGATTGACGTCGTGGACCAGCCCGAGCTCGACCCGCCGACGCGCACCATCGTGCGCCACGACGACCGCTGCGTCTTCTGCGGCCAGTGCGAGGCCCAGTGCCTCACGGGCAAAGGCGTCCACCTGACCAACGAGTACGAGCTGTCCACCCTCGACCGCTCGACGTGCGAGGTCTCGCTCAAGAAGGAGCTGGCGCTCTGCGAGATCTGCGGCGCCGTCATCGCCGCCAAGGCCCACCTGCGCTGGGTGGCCCGCAAGCTCGGCGCCAAGCGCTTCGCCAACCCCACCCTCGTCCTCACCGCCGAGGGCGCCCTCCAGCTCACCGGCCCCGAGTCGGCCCGCCGGCCCGACGTGCCCCTCGGCCGCAGCGACATCGTGCGGGTCCTCTGCCCCACGTGCCGCCGCGCCGTGGTCGTCTCCGAGCTGTGGGGCTAGCAACCCCCTCACCCAATCGCTGCGACGATGACGCGCGCGGCCCGTCGCACCGCGGCCGTCATGGCGTCCGACAGCGGGTCGCCGAGGGCCAGCCTCTCAGGCTGAGCCAGCAGCGCCAGGGCCGGGGCGCCGCAGCGGTCCTCGGCCAGCTTCACGAAGAAGCCCAGCGGCAGCCCGTGCGTCGAGGCGCCGACGGCCTCGAGCTCGCCGCCGCGCGCCAGGCGCAGGGTGCCGGGCGGCGCCCCGAAGTCTGCCGCGTCGAGCACCAGGATGCACCGCGGCTCCGCCCGCGCGATGGGGCCGAGCCAGTTCTCCGGCGCCATGCCGGCATCGAAGCAGCTCACCCCGGGAAGCTCGGGCAGCGCGGCCAGGACCGCCGGGCCGAAGCCGTCGTCGCCGCGCATCGGGTTGCCCACCCCCACGATGGCAAGGGGCACAGGGCACGCGCCGCGAAGCTGAGCCGCAAGGGGATCGCTCATGCCGAACGCCTGGCAGGAAGGGACGACCACCGCCGACCCCGGACCTGTGCCCAGCTTAGCCGGCCCCTGGCTTGGCCGCAAGCCTTTTTTCCTTTCCGGCCTTGACAAGTGGCGGCGCGGCGCAGTAGGATGGGGGGCGACCGTTGTTCCCCGATGGCGGTCGGTCCCCGCGAGAGCCAGGGTTTCGTTGTTAGGAGCGTCGGTTCATGTGGTCCACCCTGCGCGCGGCACTTGTTGGGTTCCTGTGCCTGGCGATGACCTCCTGCGGCTGGCTCGGCTGCCGCAAGAAGCCGAAGGACTACTCGAAGGCCCTGCCGCCGGGCGAGAACGCGCTCGTCAAGATTGACCCGAAGGACTATCCCGACTTCGGCGTGGGCTTCAAGGATCGCGCGGGCCTCATCGAGGCGATTGACCATAGCCTGTGGTACTACCAGCAGCCGTCGTCGAAGGAGTTCTTCCCCTACAAGGTGCCCAACGACCAGGGGATCAGCCACGAGCGCTGCATCGCCACCCTCGAGGCCTTCAAGAAGGTCCTCGGCGAGGCCAAGGACGCCACCGACCTCCAGCGCATCATCACCGAGCGCTTCGACGTCTACATGTCCCGGGGCTGCGACGAGATGGGCACGGTGCTCTTCACCGGCTACTGCACGCCCATCTTCAAGGGCAGCCTGGTGCGCACGCCCGACTACAATTACCCGCTCTACAAGCGCCCCGACGATCTGGTGACGAAGCCCGACGGCACGCCGGTCGGCCGCCAGACCGAGAGCAAGGAGATCGTGCCCTACTACACCCGCAAGGAGATCGAGACCCAGCAGATTCTGGCCGGCAAGGGCCTCGAGCTGGTCTGGCTCAAGACCCCGCTCGACGTCCATATCGTCCACGTCCAAGGCTCGGCCAAGATCGAGCTGGCCGACGGCACGACGATGAACGTGGGCTACCACGGGAAGACCGATCGCCCCTACGGCAGCATCGCCCTGGCCATGGTGGCCGACAAGAAGATCGCGCCCGACGAGCTGTCGCTCTCGAAGATGATCGAGTACTTCGACAAGCACCCTCACGAGATGAAGTTCTACGTCTACAAGAACGACTCGTACGTCTTCTTCCAGAAGCAGGAGGGCGAGGCCCGCGGCTCGATCAACGTGCCGGTCATCCCCTACCGCAGCATTGCGACCGACAAGGCGGTGTTCCCGCGCGCCCTGCTCTCTTACGCGGTCACAAAGGCCCCGAAGATGGGCTCGTCGGGCCAAGTGACCCTGGAGCCCTTCTACAGCTTCACGCTCGACCAGGACGCGGGCGGCGCCATCCGCTCGGCGGGACGGTGCGACATCTACATGGGCGTCGGCCCCGACGCCATGGTCCTCGCCGGCCGCACCCGCGCCGAGGGGAAGCTCTACTACCTGGCCGTGAAATAGCATGGTGGGCGACAAGCCATCACGTCGTGCGGCCCTCGCCGGCGACTTCCTCATCGTCTGCGGCGGGGTGGGCGTGGTCCTGGGCGTCGTGCCCTTCGCCGCGAGCCTGCTGCGGATGGCGGGCTGCCACCTCGGCCTGGGGCCCCAGGACTGGGCGGCACACGGCGTGGGAGCGATGGGGCTCAGCGTGCCCTGGGCCGCACTGTCGGCGGCGTGCGGGGCATTCCTCGGCGGATTGCTGGTCGCCGCGGGCCTCGGCTGGCGACGCGCCAGGCCCTGGGCGCCCCTCGTCACCCTCATCTACGGACTGCTCGGCGTGCTCGTGACGGGCACCGATCTGGTGATCTTCGCCCTCGCGGCCCGGCCAGGCACCATGCGTACCTCAATGCTCATCGCCGACGGCCTCGCCTGCGCACTCGCCGCCGGCACCCTCCTCGCCCTCATCCTCTGGCATCATCGCCAGAGGATGAAGAGGTGATGAAGAGATGAGTGTGGGGGAGGGAAGCCTTTTTCGTGAAAAAGGCTTCCCTCCCCCACGCCCCCTGCCTCTTCGCCTATTGGAGGCCCATGGCCTTCAGGTTGCGCAGCGAGATGGCGAGGCTGTCGAAGGGGTCGCGCTGGCAGGTGTCCTGTTCGACGATGTACCACTCGGTGCCGGCCTCGCGGGCCGCGGCCAGGATGTTGGGCCAGTCGAGGTTGCCCTCGCCGACCTCGGCCATGAGCTGCTGCCCGCCCTTGCTTGTCATATCCTTCAGGTGCAGGCAGGGCGCGCGGCCCTTGAGCTTGCGGACCCACGTCGCGGGGCTCCCGCCGCCGTGCTGGACCCAGTAGGTGTCGATCTCGGAGAGGAAGACGCTCGGGTCGCTGTCCTCGTAGAGGATGGCGAGGCCCGTGCGGGAGCCGAACTTTTCGAGCTCGAAGCTGTGGTTGTGGTAGACGAACTTGATGCCGCCGTCGGCGAGGCGTCGGGCGACCTCGGATGCCTCCTTGGCGAACCGCGGGAAGCCCTCGGCGTTGCGGTACTCGCCGGGCAGGCCGCCGATGCCGGCGTAGGGGCAGCCGTAGGTGTGATGGAGGTCAATCACGGCCTGCGGCTCGTCGCGCATCGGGGCGTAGCCGATGTGGGTCGCGCAGATCTTCAGCCCCTCGGCGTCGCACAGCTTGCGCAGCTCCTTGGGGTCCATCGGCCCGAGGGCCGAGAGCTGCACGGCCTGGTAGCCGATGGCGGCCACCTTCTTCATCGTCGCCGTGATGTCGGCCGGCGTCTTCGTGAACTCCCGCACGGTGTACAGTTGCGCCGCGATGACCGAGCCTGGCATGGCCGTTCTCCTTCGAGCGGTTGAGGCTAGAGCCCGAACTCCGACATTTCGACGCGGCGGCGCTCGTCGGCCGACCGCGTGGCCGCGAGGCCGAGCAGGACGGGGATCATCCCCTCGGCGGGCCGCACGCGCGGCTCGCGCCGGCCGGCGACGAAGTCGAGGAACTCATCGAACAGCAGCGCGTCGCCGCCGCCGTGCCCGCCCTCGGCGGTCGCCAGCGGGATTTCCTCGGTCGAGCTGGGGTCGCGCCGCCGCAGGACCACGGCGGGCGAGCCGAGCGCGCCGTCGAGCGTCCCCTTCGTGTCCGCGACGCGCAGGCGGCGGTCGGAGAAGCCGGCCACGACGTTGCACGTGTAGGTGCCCAGCACCCCCGCCTCGAACTCCACGGTGGCGATGCCGTGGTCGAACGTATCCTTGTCCGAGTTGTAGAGGCACAGGTCGGGCCGCGGGTCGCCGTGCTCGGCGGCGACCTCCGAGAGGAGCTTTTCCTTCTGGCCGCCCTTGATCACGTAGAAGCTGTCGGGACAGGTCTCCCGCCGCGCGCACTCGGCGCAGTGGAGCGGGGCGTCGGGGCGCGGGCGGTAGTAGCTGAGCGCGTCGAGGGCGTAGACCGAGACCGGCCTGCGGCCGGCGAGCCAGTGGAGCAGGTCGAAGTCGTGGCAGGCCTTGGTGATCCACAGCCCGCCGCCGAAGCGCCGCAAGCGGTTCCAGCGGCGGAAGTAGCCGCGGCCGCCGTTGTAGAACTCGTCGGCCTGCACCGTCAACACGTCGCCGACGGCGCCCTCCTCGATGAGCCGCTTCGCCGTCGCGTAGAGCGGCGCGAACCGCAGGTTGTAGCCCACGAAGGTTCTGCCGCCGGCCGCACGGTCCGCCTCGACGATCGCCCGGCAGCGCTCGACCGTGGTGTCGAGCGGCTTCTCGAGGAACACGAACTTGTCGGCCTCGAGCGCCGGCAGCGCCGTCTCCGCGTGCGCGGCGTCGTGGGTCGTGATGACCACGGCGTCGAGCGCGAAGTCGCGCAGGCAGGCCTGGACGGAGCCCGCCGCGGGCACGCGCTCGAGGCCCGCCTGGCGTCGGAAGTAGTCCAGCTTCCCCCGGTTCAGGTCGCACAGCGCCACGAGGTCGTAGCCGGGGTGCCGGGCAAGCTGGCGTGCGGCCCACGAGCCACGGCCGCCGATGCCCACCACGGCCACGCGCACCTTCGGGCCGCCGACGCTCGCCTGGCCTGTGGCATCTGACATGTCGGCCTTCCTCACGAAGGGTCAGGGCACGACGCTTCGGCTGGCATCCCGCCCCATGCCCCAGGGGACGCAGTGGGCGGCGAAGCGCTTGAGCGCGGCGCTCTTGAGGACGACCGCCCTGGGCCGCAGCACCGTGGCGTAGGACAT
>Ga0307380_10001934_pt1 | contig 29758 bp, 82 predicted proteins | sample UN3MG_FD_202239 | JGI IMG/M metagenome (GOLD analysis project Ga0307380, IMG submission 202239) | Soil microbial communities from Risofladan, Vaasa, Finland - UN-3 | ecosystem: Environmental > Terrestrial > Soil > Coastal area > Acid sulfate soil | place: Finland: Risofladan, Vaasa | collected...
GAGAGTTATATAGAGAAACGAAAATTAACATTAAAGATAAAACAGGATCTTCTGGTCCTTTAAGCATAATTCATACCTCCCTTTCTTTGCGGTCACTAAAAAAAGAACTGGAGGATACATTCCCCCAGCCCCATTCCTAATCAAAAGCTTTTTTAGAAACACCCTTCCAGCAGATATTTCACGGGAAATTCAAGATCGAGATACCATACCTGATCACCTTTGATTTGAAATTTGCCTTCGTCGGTTACCAGTTTCTCTTTAAGTTCGGGCTCAATAATATCCATAAGCGTTCCTGCCTTAGCGAATAGTTTGAGCATTTTAGTCGGAGTCATCAAATCGAATTTTTCATTTTTAAGCTGATGACGTTGACGTACTGCATCAATGAGTTCTTTGAGATTTTCTTCAAATAATGGCATGATTAATTACTCCTTTATAAAAGGTTAATATAATGGTTTCTATCACTTATTAATATATATAGATATATAGATAACAGTACAAAAAAAGATTCATAAGAGAGAGACGACCTCCCTTATGAATCCACCTCATATAATATCATGGTTAAGAGTTTGTGTCTATTCGATATGAAACTATAAGTTTAATCGGACCTAACCTTGTATTAAGGATTAAAAGCGTACTCCCATCATGCTCTAGACATAGGGTAATGTTATCATTAACAATATTAGCCATATTATCTTGAATGATAGCGAGAGTACTATTTGCTGATTTACGGGATTTAAGTTTAACAACTTCCCCAAGATGCATCCACTCATTATTGATGAATTGTTTTACGGAAATATAAAACATAATTTATTCCTCCTTTTCATTAGTTTCAAAAGGCCAACTCGCGAATGCCAATGTCGCTCTCTTACTCCGGATTTTTTCTAGTTTCAGTAATTCCAGATATTGTCTTGCCTCACAGAGATTCCATTCAATGGATTCCCTGCTCATTCTGGAAACTTTACACGAACGCCACAATGCATGACATTCAACCATCCCCTCTGCTATGCCAATGTGATACTCGAACTTTTTCATATTTTTTGATTTCATATTTAACGTCCCAATAAGGTTAAGAGTTTAATTTCTCGATACTGATTATAATATTATTCACCGCATCCATCAATCTGATCTTATCGTCGATATACCAAGAACCGCCTTCGAGTGTCTCGAGGTTGGCACTACACCCATACATCGTCAAATACGGCTTGTACCAACGAAACAACTTTTTCATGACATTGTTAACGATGTAAGGAACACTGGTACCGATCTGGTTGAGATAATGAATTCCTTCCTCGGTGAAGGTTAATCTGAGGTTGGGTCCATCGATTGTCACCATGTATTTACATTTGCCCATTTCCGAAGGAGTTTTCAGATGACTGGTGTCTTTTCCAATTTTAATAACCATGTCCTTTTTATGCTCCTCTAAGAAATAATCCAACATCAACCCTGTGAAATTCGTACCACAAGTTTTAGTATCAATTGATTTGATTAATTCAGTGAGCTGTTGATCCCATTGGTTAATTACATCTTCAACCAGTTCATCAAAAGTATATTTCAGGTTCAGATCAGGCATGTTTACAGCGAAATTAAATTTTATTTTAGATGACATATTCAAGTTCCTCCTTTTAAAAGTTCAGTATAAAAGAATTATGGTCTTCACCACAATTCTTTAATTAATTTAGTTTCTTTTCGACAGCTTTTCTAACCAGCTATCAACCAAGAGCTTAAGACCTATGCCAACAAGCGGTACACCTACAACTACTAAAAGTTCTGTCATGATCAACCTCCCAGGTTTTGTGGTTATTTTACTTCTCTAAGATCATTGAACCGCCTCCAATAACGAGTGTAAGACGCTACCTTCCGACGGGTTTCGATTTTATTTTCTTTAAATCTTTGCATTGCGATTATGAACACTAATACGAATAGAATTCCGTAAATCATATTCAATCTCCTTTTAAAGGTTAGATTTCATTCCCTATGAATTTTCTATCTACTTCCACATCTCATAACCCCTAAAGAACCTTGACCAATACCAGTTAATCAGATAAACATTGATCTTATTAATTTGTTTTTTAATATATTTCATGACACTCTCCTTTTAAAGGTTAAAGGTTAAACGTTAAACGCTGTACTTAGATTTCCATTTCCTGGCTTCTATGATACCATAATCATAACTGGTTATAAAACCTTTACACACCCCATCACCAATTCCTTCTGTGATACCGACCACCATAACAAATGCACCACCCAACGGACCCAAGATGAATATCTTAACCAATGTTATTATGAGCATAATGTATTTCATAACACTCTCCTTTTAAAGGTTAGTGGTTTCTATCACTTATTAATATATATAGAACAAAAAATAAAATATGGAGATTTTTATTTCCAATCAGGTGCGGGGTCTTTAAACTCAGTATACTTACTATAGTCTACTGTCAGTTCGTCTCCAGGTTGAATATCCTTGTATGCGAGAAGGTTGTGGAAGATGCCTTGCGTGGTTACTACTCTATTGAGAATACAATTGGGATTCCAAGAATGATTTAGTTTTGATCCCATGGGAGTTATTTGAGCTAATGCTTTATAAGGTTCGGTAGCTTTATCTATTATATCCCCACCATTCAATTTCTTATTAGCCATTACACCCGTTCCATGAATATCTGAATCACCATACTCATAGTTGGAGTTCTCGTAGAGAGACTGTAGTTTCTCCATTAATAATTTATACATGATATATCCTCCTATATTAATTTGTTCCTTATAAAACAAAAAAAAGAATCCCCGAATGTACTAGGGTGGTGGGATGGGGATTCTTTTTTAGACATTATTTTATGACTCCCTCAAATGCCATTATTGAAGAAAGAATTTTATCTCCCTTGGGAGTGTTTGAATGGTTAATGTTTCTACCGAACATCATAATACACGACTGATCTGATATTTCATCCCAATCAGATTCTCCACCGACTATATGTGGAGTTCGACATTGAGGACAGATAACCAATGTATTAATTATTCCATTCTTCTCACACTGATCATCAATATATTTATAATGGACTTCTGACAATTTGTACATGGTATTACAGTTAAAACAATTATACATTATAATCCTCCTTTTAGTTATAATTTATACTCAGTGATTTCAATATCCTCTGGTTTGACCCAAAAGTACGAATCAAATCGAATCCCTTTGACAATATAACTACCACCATTAGAATACTGACCGTGGATCTCAAGTGGATCACCTCTAACAGCAAATACATCGTCAAGTATGATACAACGTTTCTGTACCCAAACTGCCTTAGTTGGTATTCTCATATTATTCTCCTTCTTTTAGGACATCTTCTTTTATTAGATGATCCCTCCTTATAAAAGTGTTGGCATCAGTTCCATGTTGAAGCGTTCCTTTAAGATAGTGATTACCTCATCTTGAATTTTTATCTGGACCTCAAATGAGATATAGTTAGAGTAAGACTTATCCCCTCCACCACAAACAGATACCGATTTAAGAAACTGGTGGAGACTCTCAGGAGCGCTGAACAGCACATCCTCTCTAATCCAAATTCTGGCTCCTCCCAATCCAGATTGTGCATCTGTGAATGAAAAAGGTTTTTTTGTGTATGTATCCATATTAATATCCTTAATGATTGACATTGTTATTATTGTATGCTAACCGAGGATGTCGGTAACCTGTGTCAGACCAAACCTATTCTCCAAGATATACACCACTTGATCCTGGATAAGCTCCGGAATTTCATAAGAAATGCAGTTATCGGCTTCAGCATCAGCTCTACCCCATGCACAAACTGAATTCAGAAAGTGTGAAAAAGGGAATCCATCAACGATTAATTTCTTAGGTACCCAAATTCGGGCTCCATAGCCAGATGATGCTTTTGCGTATTGAAATATCTTTTTCATGATTCCTCCGTATATATTAAAATGAGATTTTCGGGTTTTCCCCAGAAGAATGACGTACTTCTATCTCCACATACAACATAGTCTCCATCCTCATGCTTACCGTGAATCTCAAGGGTGTCATCTCTGGTGGCTAACAACTCACCTTCATTATCAAGGTGATCTTCACCGATCCATGTAGCTTTATATGGTATTTTATTTGCGGTATCCATCTTTGAGTTCCTCCTTTTTTTCAGAATCAGGCTCAGGACAATATTCTGCCGAACAACACTTGATAACATTTGGGTGATCAAGATGAAGACACGTTACCCAATCACTGCTTGGTCGAGTATCCCAGTGGGGGCATTTCCATTTCTTCCTCTGATGATTCCTCCATGTGAATTCATTAATTATCATTTTATTATATTACACCTCCACAATGTGGGCATCTTTTGGTGCTCATATTATTTCCTAATAGATAGTTATTAATCATCACTGGCAACACCATCAGTCCTATGCCTAACACGATAAGTGCATGTGGTACTCCTACTAATAATCCAGTTCCTGTCGATGCCATTACCAAACCAATTATGTAACAAAATATTTCATGACACTCTCCTTTTAAAAGTACGTATTTGTCAAGAACTGGAATCAGCATTATACCAACACCTATAATGAGAAATGCGTATGGTGGTACGAGAGTTAAAGCTGCTACTGCCACACCAACCATTATCAGTCCGACTAAGTACCATATTAATTCCATGAGTTTCTCCTTTTATAAAAAAGCATTGGACGAGATTTTTCCCGCCCAACACCTTTTTGATTATTTACATTATTGAACCGAACCCACCGAGGGTCAGCAGGGTCATACCGGTGAAAATCACCACCACGATTAACATGCTTGTCGGTTTAAGCTTTTTCATTGGAAACCTCCAGATTATTGTAGTAGGTTGATACGACCATTTTTCCCGTTATTTCTTTGGGTTCTTTTTTACACGGTTCACATACATGAAGATCTTCTATCAGGACGAGATGACCAGGATTACAGATGTAACATACTTTAGTTGGCATTTTTCATCTCCTTTATCCGTTTGACAAGGCCACGGACCATTAATATATTATGTTCGATTAGTATGGTTCTTGTTAGGCCAAGGTATTCATGACCAGATTCTTCATGTCTGATTATAATCTCCTCTGCCATGTCGAGATGGTGTTTTGCGGATTTGATAATACGTCCGATTGAATCCTTAATCATATTAAATTCCTCCTTTCTAATTATTAATATATATAGTTATAATAGTAACTATTGTTGCCTTTAAGCCACATATAAGCCCTTAATGTTGTTTTAAAGTGACATTATAGAAGACAAGAAAAAGGGGTCTCCCCCCCTTTTATTATGCGAATGCTGTAATAACATATGGATGCAATGAAACATGTGGTGCATAAATATAACCGTTATATGTAAATCGGGGTTGCCCCACTGGATAAGTCTCGACTAAATCCCACACATCTAGAGTGTCCAGTGCATTAGTTATAACCAAATCAGAGAATATTTCTGAAATACTCGGAAGGTGTCTATCTAGAATATCGGCTACAGACGTTATAGGGGTGGGGAAACAATTACTTGATGTGTGGTGATATGAGAATTGTTTACCATATCTCATTCGCATTTCCATTTTGAGCTCTTTCATAAGATTATATGCGGGGTTCATATCTCGAACGTATCTACATCCCTCGGGTATTATTCCGTTTGTTCCTTCCAGGAGTTTTAAATAGGTTTGTAAGGTTGCGGATATCCAGGTTAGTAATATGTTTTCTCTGCTGTCTCGATTTTCGGATAATAGAATGGCTGTACGGAGTGGGGCTTTATTACCTTTATAGGCTGAATAGAAACCGTAATTATTTGGTTTGGTTCTCCATGCGATAGAATGACCGTCTACATTAATTAGATTGTATGCGTAATTTTCGATTTGTATTATATCGATTTCGGTTAATCTCCCATCTCTATACCTCCATAAACATTCCATTACTTGATCTATCATCATCTTAATCCTTTGTGAAATTTTGTATGAGTATTTCTGGTGGAGGGACATCTCGTTCACTCATATTTCTGATATTGGTCCACGCTTCAGATTGATTACCGTCGATATGTAGGATGAATGATATTTCTCCATCGGGTAGTTCAAAATCTTTTATTGTTTGTAGATAGAATTGAATCCGTTTTGATATTTCTTCTTTTACTTTTGGTGATAGCATGTAACCCCCTTTTATATTCGAATTCGCGATAGTTTTTTTAGCTCTTCGCGTAACTTGCGGCGTAGGAAGCTTTCCAGAAATTCCATTGTTGTTTCTTCTTCATAATACCTACGTTCGTCATCTTCTGAGCTCCATAATACTATATCACAGAATGTTATCATCTGTACAAATCCATTGGTATGCAAGCTTATATTGAAGTATTCAACTTCACCAGAGCTTTCATATATATCTTCTTGAATAGAACATACAATTCGATCAATTGTGTTTAAATCTTCTTCCATCATTGTTTTCTCCTTTTACCAGGAACAAAAGAACCTGATTGTTTCTATGTTCCTGGGGATTTTCTAAAATGTAATGGTTAACATTTTATAGAGGGTTACAGATATAAAGGTTGATGATAATATAATGATGGCTTTCATCAAACATTGTTTCAGCTCTCGTAATTCTTTTATTTCTCTTTCTGATAAAAAGTTACTTATCATTAAACCCCCGTATTCTTTTTAATTTTGGTGAGTCTACAACAATGATTCTGAACATCTCCAAATTTATCTAAATCAAGAGCTTTTGATAATTTCTCTTTATATTCTTTCATTTCTAAAAGATCAACATACTCTCTGAATTCATTTGCATAGCTTTTGGCGAATTTATCGATCTCATCATCTGGTTCATCGATTGGTTTCATTATCTCTTCTTCTATATCCAGTTCTGAGAAGGTCATACGATCTTGATACCAGAATGTGGTTTTATTATTATTCCAGCTGAAGTCGTCCTTGGTTATTTTTAGATTTGCTTGTGCGGCATCATCGATCACACGAAAGAACAGACTACTGGGTTCCCAATTTGCGGATATAAATAAGTTGGTTAGGTTGCAGTTGAATGTTAATGATGGTCGTGGATGATCATATTCAGTGGATTCACATATATATATACCATCAAGTCTTTTATTCACCTCTATTAAAAATCTTAGTATTTGTGTTTTTGTTATTCTCATTTTGGCTAAACCTCCTCTAATTCATAATGATATTCTCTAAGTACATCTTTCAATCTTATGAAGGCCTCATTTTGACCGAATGCGCTGCATGGACATTTATATGAAGAGAGTTGTGAAAATGACCAGCAGAGAATCTGACATTCTTTTTTGTTGTCAACCGTAAAGGGACAAGTATACTGTATCATATATCGTCTATCCTTGTAACGTAGATAGTAATCATATAGTAATTCTACAATATCATCTGTTGTCATGTCGTATGGTGACATATTATATCTCTCCTTTTTGTGTACATACTGTAACTACTTTTGTTAAACACATGTTATTTCTCCTATTTTATAAAGAGTAATAAAATAATCGGCATAACCAAATTACAGTCGCTAACGGTATGAGCAATACATTCATTTCAAATCCAATGATTAACAATATTGCAATAAGTAGTGTCATGATTATTATCCTTTGAAGTTGGTACGGTATTGTTCAGGAATGAGCCACCCACAATCAAACATGTTAATTTCTCTAGCTTTCATATTTGATATCAACTTTGTCCTTTCTCTATCACAAACATTGATTTGTCGTATGTACGTTCTTATATTGACATCGTATGATTCTATGAGTTTTCCGTATCCACTCTTTTCTATAATGGTTGTTATGATTTTACTATCTGATATATTCTTCATCAGACGTTCTTCGAAATCTTTAAATTTGAATATGATTTCATCTTTCATTTCTTCCATATAGGTGTTGAGTTCAGTTTGATACGATTCCTTGTCATCAATAAGCTTATCGATTTTAGTAAAGTCTGATATCTGGTTTTTAATTGTTTCTAATATGGTGAATAAAACAGCACAACCCCAACCAACTGTTATGATACCAATACATATAATCAATACAATCATTCCATCTGGTTTGATATTTGAAAAAGCTGGCACTGCATATATAACAGAGATACCAGTAATTATTTCAATAATCCAACATAAAATTCCAATCATTTTATTCTCCTTAGTTCTTAAAAAAGATGGTGGGGGAATGTCTATTATAGACACCATCGGAATATCTCCCAATGGCTTCCCCCATATTAATACTCCTGAATTTGATGCATGAATTCTTCATCTGAGTAGGCATCGATGACATCAAGAAGTTCAACAGCAGTGTTAAATACAGTAATACAACATCCAACAGTTACAATATATCCTCCATTTGCTGATGAGGTTATGTGAATATCATGAGGTAAAACTTTTTTAAATTCTAACATGTAGGTTCACCGCCAGCAATCGTATTGATGTTTTTCTGCATTTGATTATAATATCTTCTTTCGATTTCTTTAGGATCTAAGATATAGTCTTCTAAGGCACCAAAAAGTTCAATAGCAGTGTTAAATACAGTAATACAACATCCAACAGTTACAATATATCCTCCATTTGCTGATGAGGTTATGTGAATATCATGAGGTAAAACTTTTTTAAATTCTAACATTTAATTTCCTTTCATTAATCGTCTGTGTATTCTAATTCTTCTGGATAGAATAGGTTATTATAAAACAAACCGTCCGCAGCGATAAATCTACAATTGATCTTTAGGATTACACTATATCTAGATTCTGCTATACTCTCTTGTTTTATAACGCAAAGTTTTTTCCCCAATACATGCTGTATAACATCACCGCAAGTCAATGTTCTAGCATAGTCTTCTAACATTTTAGTTTCCTTTCATTAAATATCAAAATATGGATTTCTACTAGCAATCGATAACCAGAACTGATAACTTTGCATATAATTCTCATCCCATTCATCCAGGACATTCCTCATAGCAAGATAATTTAATTGATCCCTGAGTTCCTGTCTTAATCTGAATATATTTTCTCTTATCTTATCCGCTTTAAGGTTAAGCGATTTAATTTTTTCAATTATCTCTGTTGTGGATAGTTCACTTTTATGTTTTTTTATTAACTGCATAATTACCTCCTAAAAATTTACGAGGGGGTTTGTCCCACTGAGTAAGCACAGGACAGTTGTGCATTGCCTATACTCAGCAGCCCCCTCGCGTGGCAAACTATTCGGGGTCTGGAACTTGTACCCTCGTGTTACTCATTTCATGTTTCAATCCCTTTAGATAATTAATCCGTTCGTTGTACCATCTATCTTCCGCTGGTGTGGTATCAGTCAAAAGCTTCTTTTTGTAGCATAGATTAACAGCATCATCAATGGACTCAAAGATGGCTTGTGCTCCTTCATCGCTAATAATAAAATTAAAATGTATCATGATATCCCCCTATTCAAAGTCGTGGTAATATTGGTTCACTGCAAATAACTTTAGACATCCATCACATTGAACATCACCGATAGCGATAGAGTTAGCATCAGTTGGAATCTTTGATACTGAGTTACTTTCCTCACATACCGGACAATCCCAACCATATGCTAATGCAGTTAAGTCTATTGATTCTTTTTTATCTGCGTTAGCATCAGTTGGAATCTGCGATATTGAGTTACTTTCCTCACATACCGGACAACCCCAACCATATGCTAATGCAGTTAAGTCTATTGATTCTTTTTTATCTGCCATAATTATACTCCTTTAAAATGTTACTCTCATACCATCAAACTCTGGTTTAACTAGTACAATCTCTGCTGCGTTTAATGTTTCGAAGTGACCACACCAGAATGCACCTATTTGTTGTTCAGTTCCATCATCCATTGGAAGATTTATAACGTGTTGTCGATTGAATGTATTATTTTCCATATTTGTTTTATGCCATTTAGGTCTTTCGTCGATTTCAGGATCAAAACGATTATATCCATTTATATTTTTATACCATTTATAGTGTTCTTTGATTCTTTGAAGTGCTATTTTGATAACAGCCATATCCTCCCACTCCAAATCAACGGTATCTTCCGCTTCTTCGCTGTGAAAACTATCACCTGTGGTGTATTCTATGTTAATTGTGTATTTTGCCAAGTGTATCCTCCTTAAAAAAGAAAAACAATTGGAGATCGATTCAATCGACCTCCAACCATTTATGCATAGACGTTAATTTTGACTTTGGAGTATTCGACGTATACCTCGGAGTATACCATATTTACCCACTCTGTGAAACCGAGGTCAGTATTAGCGAATCTCCATATTTCGTAAATCTTGGAGTTTAACAGTGCTTGTTGTTGAGTCATTATTTATCTCCCTATATACAGTTGGGGTTAATGTTTCTTTCACTTATTAATATATATATATAGTTTTGAGTATTAAAATGCCCCTTCGTATAATTTCTTCAGTTGAGTTTCTACGACATCGATGGGAACCAAAACCTCATGTGGATAGCAAAAATAAATATGATTATCAGAATCAACAGCATATTGCCCCGATTGATGAAGATATTTTGTTATATTACCCCTAACCCAAATCATTCTATCTCCAGCTCGAACTTTGACTGAGCATATAGCGCCTTCCATAAATTTCATTATACAGCCCATCCTTTGAATTTGATTTCTTTATCCTTAATATTGAGCATTTGATGAAGTATTTCAGTGTCTTCTTCAGGTCTCGACTTAATACGTAGGGTCATGGATGAACCATAACAATTTAAAAATTCATCAATATAACCACCTGAAATTATTTCATATGAGAATTTTGAATTTATCGTTTGGAACATATCCCAATGATTTATCAAGGGTGGAAAGATGATCATATGAAAGTCATTAAGAGGATTTTTAACAACGATATATTTATTAGTTTGAAACATCTTAGTAGCTCCTTCTTGTTATTCTTCTACATTGTATTATGGGTGGGGCCGCGCGGGTATTACCAACCAATTTGGCTAAAATATCCGCTGCGCCGATTTGATCATTAGGAGTTTTACCTCTGTTATCGATATGGATTAGGAATTGTTCTTTGTTGAGGAATGTAACACGAACCACATTCAAGGCCCGATCCTCAATTCTCGATATAGTACGCAAACTGATGATCAACAGATCAGATCTTTCCTGGTCACTTTCTTTTGAAATTTGTTCAAATATGAGCATTTTACCCCCTAGAAATATTTGGTTAATACGTAATGTTTTATACAGGTCCAACAGGTTGTCTGTTTTATGAATCCCCTGAATGAACCCCCACACTCCATACATAAGTGAAAGAAGTTCATTCGTTCATTACCGCTTTCCATGTTTTGATTTCTCCTTTTTATCTTATTAATTCAATGATAAATTGCAGAGCTAATCCTCCGAATAGAAAAATTGCGTATATAAGAATTGTCCAGTCGATATACTTAATGGTTTGTTTATGATATTTAAACAGAAACAATATGGAAAATAACCCGATCAATATTTTAGTTATTGCCATCCATGAAACATTCGATATGACTATCACCCAGTTCATTAACGGATTAACTTCTTCCCAGCCCACTGTTATTAGATATACGGTTAATATAGAATCTGAAACTAAAAGAATAAACAGGGCTAGAATTTTTCTTTGTGGTTGATTCATTAGAGCTTTCCATAATTTCTTAAAAAGCGTATGTGAGTTTCGGCTTGCAGCTTCCATTCATCGTCCACATTAAGTCGGTTGATATATTTAATCAGTTTTTCATATGCCGTTTTTTGTTTTGCGCGGTCTCTGAGTATAATGGGGTCCATCGGACATTTTTTGGGTTGTTCAAGACGACTGAAATTCGGAACCCACTTAACAACTGCTCCACAGGAATACTCTCTAGTTTCAAAGTATTGACCATTTACATGCTTACGACCACTAGTCTCCAAAACAGCCTTACAACCACAAACTTTACATCTTTCATCTTTAATTTGTCTCAGTTGCATCTAGTCCTCCTTTGCATCGTCAAGTCTGCAATCTTTATGAATTTTTTTGAGATTGAATATTTCAATATTGAATTTATCACATATATTAAATGGTTCGATATATCCACCGCCATTATCATATCTCTTGCATGGACACCCCCACAACTCATTACCTTTATAATTTTCATTTGACGACTTTCCCCCCAAGATGATTTTTGCAGTAAGCGTCAGGTGTGATGGTTTCCTCTACATGGTTCTGTTCGTGATCGCATTTATGTGAGTGATCACCTTTTCTTTTCATGTTGAGCCACACAATCGCACTGTTGGAGTACAATCCAATTCCAAATACGCCCAAGCTTCCGAGGATAGTTGCTGTCCAGCCGTGAAAACAAAATCCGAAGTAATGTCCGATATTTTCCAGGCCACATACAATTAATATACCGATTGCTATAATTAATTTTTTCATCTCATCACCTTCCTCTCCATATTGCTTCTAATGAATAGATAAACTCTCCGAGAGAATCCTCATGAACATCATCGGTAAGCATTTGTCTGATATCACCCATATCGAAAATAGTCGGGTTAAATTCATTGACATATGCATTAACCATTGCCACCAATTTTTTTATTTCATTTGCTATTTCTTGTTTCTCACCCATCTCCATCTCCTTTTTAAAAAAGCTATGGGGAGGAATTACACACTCCCCTTCGATTTATTTGATGAAGTCCACTATCGGAAATTTGATGATTAGGACTACCACGATACACAACAACCATATTTTCCAGTCTTTGAGATATTCCATGACGATCTCCTTTTTAAAAGGTTGATATCCGTCTGTCATTTATTAATATATATAGATATTACTGTACCTTTTAGTCAAAAAAATGGCGGGCCAAGAGAGTTTTGAACTCTCGACCAAGAGATTTAGAGTCTCCCGCTCTACCACTGAGCTACTGGCCCACACCATTTTATATGAGATTCATTTTAGAAAAGATCTCGCAATCAACATCACTGGCTATAGCTGTCGTTTCGTAGCCTATATCAGGTTCCTTAAACTCGACGAACTGGATACCTTCACATTCCAATTTGAATTTTAGATTTTCCAATTGTTTCAACCCCTTAACTCCTAGATATACAAGGGTTGTATTTTGCCAGCCTTCCAGAGAGCTGTGTATCATATACTCTGCTAACACATGGCCAGCTTGAACAGCTCTCTGAGAGTGGGATAGATCTTTTCGTATGATTACGAATAGTTTGTCCTACGTTGGTTTTGGGTTCATGTTATGCAGCCTCCACAATCGCTTCTTCATCTTCTTCACTTTCCACTGCCGCTATCATACTAATAGCATCATTTAATTGATTTTCCCAATTCTTTTGATAGTCTTCGATCATGTAGGACGATGGTTTGTTATTTTTTCTTGGATGCTCGATCATTGCATATGGCGTACGGTTGAAGAACATGCAATATGCAATATGTGCATGTCTATATGTAACCCGATTGTGGTCTAAACCCCCAAACATTATTTTGTGTTCTTCAATGGATATATTGTACACACACGGTTTTCTCAAAGGCTTACCGAGGCGAATGCTCATCACCAAATTGTTTAGTTCAGCCTTAATCTTCATCTTCAGTTCCTTAAATACTTTTCGTTGATCTTTAGTGTAAGTTATTTCAGTCATGTTTGTTTCCTCCGTTTGATTCATTAAAGTGGTTTATTTTTGCGTATTGATCTCATTATGGTTTATTATAGTGAATGGGAGGACCCCTGGATGAGATCCAAGAGGTAATCTAGATAGGGCGAGGTTTGAAATATTTCATGATTCTGCTCCTTAAGTGAATTTTACTTTTGTTCTCGTAAATGAAAAAATTATATGTCATAAAAATCTGGTGGTTCGGGTGTCGGTTTGTATTTCGATTCTTTATGGCGACTCCAGTGCTTCAATAGCTGTGTGAAATCATTTTCGTTTGGACACCATACAACTTGCTGTTTTTCTAGTTTCATTTTTTGCATTGTTCCATCTTCCACTAGAATATATGTATCATACTTAAAACCTTTATAACCCCATTTTTTTGCTGTTGGTTTATAGAATGTATAGTATATGTTAATTTCTTCTAGGTGTCTAAATTCTTCAGCTCTTTGATAGCTAAACATATTACCCCCAAAGGTTCAGAAATACATTTATTGTATCTCGTATTTGTGTGAGTTCTTCTGTCGTATAGAATAAGGTTGCATCCTCTACCATTCCATCTCCACCAATAATATCTATCTTCAATTCATGAAGATCAACTTCATCTCCGATAGAACTAATATGTGGTTCCATGCTAACCTGTATTTGTCTCATTTCAATTTTTCCTTTGTATATTCTTCAGCCTCACCCAGTGTTCTTAAATATAGACCAAAGGAAGCATCATCATTATCAATTGCATGGATGATATGCAGAATTAAAATATCGGCTTCTGAACCTGTAATATCACCGAGCGTGTGTCGCATGTTCATGTGTCTTTTTAAGTTATTGTAAAACTTGTCTGTCATTGAGATATGTTCAACTCTCCACGGATATTTCTCCATCGGTAATTTCCTTTCCCGTGATTTTAACATTAAAAACATCCGTCAATGTATATAAGTCGGTCCATGTTGATTCACAATCACTGCAACTAATGTTCTGATGGGCACCCCCATCATTAATATTCACCATCATAGATTCTATAATGTAAGACCGGCATTTTGGATTGATACACCGACAACCACCAGACTCTAAATAATCTTGTATCTTCTTTGCATGTTTAGACATTACTCCCCCTATAAGTTTTTTAACATCCAATGAAAGATATTCTGCTATTCTCTGAGCAGATTCGGTTTTCTCCTTGTATTCTGGTGGAAGGTTTATCGCTTTCCTTGCTGCATCTGCAAACAAGGTTCTATTTGTGTCTTCGGCTGTTCGAAGTTTTGCACTGAGAATTTTTATTTTAGACAATGCCCTGGATCCTGCTTCTCCTGGAAGAATTGCTATTGGTTTAAAGATCATTCCATCATACCCTTTGGCTCTTATGTTTCCACTATCTGTAAACTCTGTAATAATCCCACCTAAAATATATGGACATATGTCATAATCCCAAAATGCATATAGGACTTGATCTTTATATCCTGGTTTTTCTTTAAATTTTTTAGATCTTGCTTCTTCACTAAAACTAACCATATTTTTTTCCTTTAAAAAAGAATCGGAATGACCCCACTATAGAGAGGTCTACATGAGGAGTGGTCATGTATCTGACCACTCCCCACAACCCCGCATGGGGGGGGTCATTCCGTTCTAACCTTTAAAATACTCCATTTATTTGAAGGGTTAATGCAACACCAACAATTACCAGTCCAACAAACAATAATTTTTCAGTAAATTTATTCACGTTCAAATACCTCCTTTACCTTCTTCATTGTTCGTTTCCCGTTTGTAGAGTTCGAGGGCTCTCTTTCTTCCAACGGATCCCATGTCGATAAAGGTGTTCATCTCATCGGCGTACTCATCCATTTTCAAATTCATAGTTTCATACCGACTAGCGTTTTTGATTGATTCTGGAAGGGATCTAAAAATTTGACTGAGAGTGGTCCACTGGCCAAGAAATTCAAACTCACGGATGGCTTCGGAAATCACTTTGTTTAATCCCATGATTCTGGATGATGTTTGCTTCTGTAGATTTATCAGACAGTATTCAGAAAATTTTTCATGATCACACTCACCGGTTTCCTTATCAAAACATTTTTGTAAAAGATTTCGGTCATCCTGGAAAAGGCCACCATAAACAGTCATTGAAGTAAATTTTTCTTTGTCCATAGTCATATATCTCCTTTTTATAACGTTAAATAATTTGTTCCTATCACATATTAATATATATAGAATTTATTCTTCTCTATGATTTTCTACGATGGTTCTCCAATATCGATTACAAGAGTTTGTTTGTGCTCGTACGTAGTTTTTCCACCACTCCTCGTTTTCTCCGCTCATTACTGTTAACAAACCTGGGTCGTAATCATCCTCTTGTAGTATGTCACTTATAATGGATTCGATGTTTTTCGGTTCACTTATTTCTACAAAAACATAACACTCACAGTATTTACATCCAATTGGCATCATATCTTCATAAGAATCAAAGTGACGTTCGTATGGGTGATTGCATACACACATCCTATCATCTCCGTAATTAGGATTGTATGTTTTCTTTTCTATTAGTTTTGTTAAATATGGTTCCTCACCGATATCTTCATTTGGGCAAGCCCGGTGAGGTAATCCCACAGTACTTTTGCATTTTTCACAAAATGTTACAACCATTTTATTTTCCTTTTTTTAAAGGGAACGTCAGCCCCGCCCAAGGTTGCGGTCCTTGTTCCTAAACGGGACCAACGGTTCAATGTTCAATGTTCCGGACGCTTCACGGTCTCCACCTTTTGAGCGGGAATATAAACTCCACGCTACCCGAAAGCGATTTCACATCTATCCACATTATAATTCTTCTTTTCTTTTTTTACATGCCATTGTTATTACATTTTCACATTCTAAAGCAGTTGATGCGAGTGTCACCAAATGAGATATATCCCTGAAGGAATATCCCGCATCTCCCCATTTATCAAAAATCGGTTTTAATGCAGCGTCTATCTCTCTACCAAGTTCCATAGCCGCTGGTTCAAACCGTTGATATTTATCATCAAATAATCTTTTCTCCATTAGAAATTTCTCTCTTTCAATTTTTTATTATGTCCTTTTTTTCGTTTTATTTTATATCCCTTCTTTTTGTGTGGTGGTAGCTTCCATTGAATTCTAATGTTGTTTGGTTCCATTGGTTTAAGCCTCCTCCCACAAGAGGAACATCTATGTATCTTATCTTCCCACACAACATCTTGGGTTTCACACCATTCGTCGATTTTCATGATTCGTCCTTTAAATTTTCATATAATCACTAGAAGTGTAATTTGATTTTGCAACTCTATCATATAATACAATATTTACAGCGGCAGCTAAATTCAAGCAATGCTTTGACGGTATAATTACAAACATATGGCAATGCTTCAAATATATCTGAGGTAAAGATCCGTCTTCTGGACCAAATACATATACTGGATTTCTTGGATGACGAAAATTTGGCAGGGGCTGTGAGTTATTTCGAACTTCAACAGCAACAGGAGTTACATCTTTAGAGAATCTATTAAAAGGATATTGATCGTTATAGATATTAACGTCTTTATAACCTTTCATCCTTTCTTCTCTTGGTAGACGATATCCTTTCTTACTTTGCTCACCCAACTCATCCAATAATCTATCACCGGTAAATACTAAATGGTTAACTCCAAAGCATGAACATGCTCTGACAGCTGCACCAACATTATGAGGATATTTTGGGTTGAACATGATTACAGCTGGAGTGCAGGACGCGTCGAATATTGTATCATCTTTTTTAATTTTGAATTGACCCAACATGTCAAACTTTGGTGGCAACTCTTTCATCAATTACTCCTTTTTTAATATTTTTAATATTTTATTACTTAGAGGTTTGAATCTGATGAAAGCTTGTCCATTGTAGCATAACCAGATTCTACCATCTCTCGCGACTTGAATTCCAACGTCACCAATATGCTGACCTTTGGGTAAGTCCATTTCAATTGATAGCATACCTTCTTGGTGTAATTCTTCATATGGTTCCATATTATCACCTTCAAATGATGGTGTTATGATACGCTTTAACCAATATTCATATTTTCTCTCACATAGGTCTTTGGTTTTTTTATATGCCGTTTCTTGACTGTCAAATCCGAAGATGGGTTCTCGTTGAGTGATTGTCTCAGTGACCATAGGATCTTTATATGGAATTGAACCAGGATCATCACAACCAGCTTCATCAACGGTTATATATTTAGAGCCATCTTCATTAGTGTCGATGTAAAGGAAAATTATTGATTTATATACGTTTTTTATTTCACCGTCTATAGAGTGTCTTTCATATAGCCAATAATATCCATTTTCTTTGGGGGGTTTATTAGACCACATCTAATCCTCCTTTTTTTATTACCACATTCAAATTTCATTTCTCAATGTTGTCTCCTCCGGTAAATGTATTCTACAAAGTTTAAATATCTCTTTGCATCTTGGGCATTCAGACGTAACTATAGCATGTACTCTATTAATTCCATCAATTGTAAAAGAACCAACAGAACAGGCATATTCCTGTCCTGGTGAAAACCACCCCCCTTTAGCATATACAGGTGGTTGATGCCCAAAAGCTTTACACAATAAATTTTTTGATATACGTTTTTTCATTTTAATATCCTTTTTTATATAATTATCATTTGTCTGCTGTAAAAACCATGGGAAAGCCGTAATAGAATATTTTCTGTAATATCTTCGTATATTATTTTCCTTTTTTTATTACCACATTCAAATTTCATTTCTCAATGAATCTCACATCTGTAATCTCTAATGGTTTTCCTAATTGTTTTTTTTCGTTTTCTGTCAACATATCAATATCTACATAACCATGTAATTTTTTCAGTTTTTCAAGTTTGTATGATAATAAACTAATTAGCTTCCCCATGTTTATTTCCCCCTTTCGTTAATACCTTCACAGATTATTCTCCTTTAAAATTTATGAGTTCGCTTATGGGTATTGCAAGAATACAATACCCATAAGATTATTCATCAATCGATAAAATCCAATATTCCCAATTCCACGGCTCTATCAACACTGAACCAGGAAGTCTTTGCTTCCATCAGTTTCCATTCATCCATAGTAAGATTGGAGTTATCGACCAACTTCTGTAGGTATAATCCCTGTAATAATTTCATAAGTTTTCCCTGAGATAGAATATCAGAAGCTGTTTCTCTTCCTGGCCACTTCCACAAAGCCGCCTCATGCACCATAAAGATTGTTGCTTTGGTTGCATGAGTTTCGTTGCATACAGCAAATATAGGAACAGCAGCACTGGCAATTATACCAGTTCCATGAGCTACAAATTTGATTCCATGTTTTTTATAGACTTCAATTAAATCAGCTAGAGCCAATCCACTGAAAGCATCACCACCAGGAGAATCGATAAATAGATGAACTTCACTTCCTCCCCCAAATCCATGTTCTTCAATTGCAACTATCATATCATTCCAAGCTCTGGTGACATCAGAAACTGACAAACCGGAGAATATTTTGATGTATAGTTTCTTACCATAGATAGCAGACAACTGAGATAATTCGAATCCCAGCTTTCTAACTACCATGCTCCGAATAACTTTATCACCATCCTTAGCAACAACAGCTACGGGTTCTCCATCTTTTGTTATAACTTCGATGGTGACTTTGTTTTCTACTGGTGGTGCAACGGTTGGTATTGTAGAACAGCCAACGGCAATTAACATCAATAACGACATGGCGATCATTATATTTTTTCTCATTTTACTTCTCCTTTAATTTTTTATTTCCATCTTTTTAAACTGGGGTTCCTAATATAACAGTGGAGGTCCCCATATCCACAGCACAATTACACTTACCTCCTTTTAAGCATTTTTCAGTATGTTTCATTTTATTTCCTCTTTACATGCTCTCGCGTCTGTAAAACCGATTCGATTCGATCACAATATTTATCTACTCTTATCTGCACCCTGTTCAGCCCAGGGTAGGTTCCATAATCGGTTACTTGAGCGTACAGATTATCTCGGCGTTTCCTCTTCGATCTATATAGCGCCAACAATCTGGGAGTAGAAAGTTTTTTTAATTCTGTTTGATGTAATTCCATTTTGTTTTAATATCTCCTTTCACTTCTGTTATATGTGTTCTACCACCTCAACCACGTATTTAATATTGGGTTCTATTGGTTTAACGGTGGTATATTCACGGTATCCTCGAGTTAAATCTAGTTTATATCCAAGAACACTTTGTCCATTATGAATCATATCCATAAAGAATTTAGATCTTTCATTAGCGGTTTCTTCATCGTCCCAAATCTCTAGAATCATTCCAGGCATTGAACCGTGCCACATCACAGCATAGAATCTAATGCCAATACCATTCCATAGATTGATGGCTTTATTTTCATCCCCATATTTTCCTGATCTATGACCACATTCCATGCATGAGACATCATGATATATACCTTCTACGTAAAGATTGGAATCCACTTTCGACCCACACTGCCTACAACGTATTAACTTCATTATTGGATCTCTATCATCGGATTTAATTTCACCCAACAGGGATTCGGCTTCTTCTTTTCCGTAATATGCTGATATTCTATCATAGGGTCCACAGCTGGGACAGCAGTATCCAAGATAGTAACCAGCTGCCGATTTTAAAACTTTTAATGCTAGTATTGTTCCACAATCACATATTTTTTCTTCATTCTTCATTGGTTAATCTCCTTCGAACGACCAGATCAGGTTCGACTCCAATATCTACGTCAATACATGTTATATGAGTTACATTTCCATCCGACCCCAACTCAATATTAATATCATCATCTGTTTCTATGTATATATAAGTAGGGCCTTCAGACCCAAAGTCTTCTGAATATTCTATTTCCCACATTAATTTTGACATATCACCCTCCCCATCCTATTCCAATATCAGCTACGGGATATTGTTTTTCATCTGTGTGTATGGCATTCCATCTCAATGAATCTTGACGGATTGATATTCGCATTGCTGAAGTATCACAGTCATGATATGTATGATAATCTTGCTCTTCCAGTGCTATAAATGTTTTGTGATCATCGAATAATATATATTCTGGAATGAAATGTTTTTTTCGTCTCATGTCCATTCTGAAACCACGTACCGAAACAATTTTTAAACCAACTAAGTCTGTTAGTATCATCCCATCAACCTCTCTTTCACGCTTTAATTTCTTTTTATCTTTCTCCATTTGCTCATATATAATAGAACCTTTCTAAAAGAAGATCAAGATCAAAAAGGGTGTTGCAATAATTGTACTGATGGCAACATACTTATTTACCATTACTATTCTCGTCGTTCCAAGCGAATGAGTTGTTTCTATGACATATATCACATCATTTTTCAGCCAGTTTATAAACCTTGTCATGAGTTCCCTCCTTAAATTTTTTAGCTCTTATGTATCCGTCTTTAATATATTCTGGAATTTCACTGGCAGTCAACCAAACGAATTCACATAATTTGAATGATTCTCCAGGTTTAACATAGAGCTTCAATGAAGATTGTTTATTTTTTTGTTTCATTTTTTCCCTTATATGTGAATTTGTTGTGTAGATAATTAATGACTATGAAAGTTCTCATACAAATACCAAAAACCACAAGACCCAGAAAAACTCCTATAACCATAGCGTAATCTTTGAATGTGAATTCAGATCCTAATGTTAACATGGCCACTCCTATAAAAAAATTTTTATGGATGGGGATCAAAACAATCCCCATCCATGTTTTAGATATTTATAACTCGACGACAGATCGAACATATCCAGCCGCCCATCTTTTTGATTAATGTAACTTCGACTTTGCATTTGGGGCAATATGACGATGATTACACCCATATTTTCTTATTAGCTCCTTGGCGTGAACCACGAAGTCTGCATAAGGAGCAACTTGATCACCACTGATGTAGCATTGGAATTTTCCGAAGACAACCCTCCAATGCATCTTAAGACCGGCTCCGTTTATTCTGTACTCATGAAAATCTCCGGAATCATCATCTAAGATTTTATCGATAAAAGTCTTCTGCCTTAAAATCATTGTTTCCAGAAGTGATGAACAACCAATTCCCCATCCACGATCACCTGGATATTCGACGCTGAGTTTTATCAGATCGTTGAATAAGTAATGTAATGCATGTCTATCTGTCTTCATATCAGTCTCCTTTTTATATAATATTTCATCCACAACACAGTGAATTGCACCCAGTACAAATGAAATTATTATTGATGCTGGTCCCCAATTTGCAACCCTTTTTCTTATTTTTTCCTTGCCAACCAACTATCCTTTTAATCATATCCCCCCTTGAATTTTTCCGTGATTAGTTTTCGATGCTTTGGGTAAACCAATGCCCAAATTAGCATCAGTGTAAATAATCCAGGTATTACCACAATAATGAAACTAATTATTAAAACTAGTATATTTTTCATTCTCACTCCAAAAGTATGGGTTAATGTTTCTTTCACTTATTAATATATATAGAATCGTGGGTAGAATGATTCAATTATTTTTTATAACAAACTATAAATAAAATGTTATACGCCGCCTGGAATCGAACCAGAACCGAGACACCTTCACAGACCGCTAATTAAAGCACGGAGTTGAACCGCCGAGATCTCTCGTGTTTCTGACCACTGCACCACGCTGTGGGTCAAACGTATAACAAGTCAACTCTACGAGGTACTATTATGGATGAAAAAAATATTTATGCAATCATAGATAAAATCATGGAATCTGGTTCTGGAGATTATGATAAGTATGATCCGAGTTTAAAACGACTTGATGCCAGGAGTGGAGATACGACTGGACAAGAAGATCGTGAACAATCATATGATGACTGGATTAAATCTCAACCCAAGACTGGTAGGCCAATAGGTCTTCATAAAAGAAAAAAGAAATAGCGCATGTCGGGTCAGTGTTGGAACACCGACCCGACAACACTCTACTTTCCAGCCAAAAGTATATGATGGAGTTCTGAAATATGATATTCTTCACATTCAGAATCTTTGAAGTCGTTATGCTTTAACACATGAAACCTTTTTCTATCTTTTGATATTTGAATAACCACCTCACTACTATCCATTTCCTTAATCAGTTCCAAATTTTTCTTAATCGAGATAAACATTTTTTGATCCTTTCTTTGAATAGGACAATTAAAGTAATCTTTACACCAATCTTCGCAACCAAGATTCCTACAACGAACGTCGAAAGCTCTATCGGGGTCATGGCACCACATCTATCTCATCCCCCCCGAGAAATAATTCATCATCTGGATCCACTGATTCTACTCGGTACATATGCTCAGGTTGTAAGTATCGCATATGATCTCTTTCAGCTCGTGCTTGGTCGCGTGTCATGAGCTCAAAATTATCAGGGACAATTCTCATGTAACAAACAACCATATAGTTTTTATCGTATATTGTCATACCTCTTTCCTCCAACTGCATATACTGGCGCAATGTGAAGTATTAAAGTGATCAAAGGATGTACATATATCCTGACAAGCTGGGTGTGATACTCTAGTGTTCTCGCTTGGTAGACTTCGTTTGACCTCTTTAGCTTTTGGGGTTGACATGGATGCTTCTACTATATCTGTAAATGGAATTGGGTAAATTGATATGGTCGGAGTTTTCCACAGGGGCTCAACCATATTTGTATAATATAATTCAATCATAAGAGCCTTGATGGCAAGTTTAATACTTGGAGCATCAGTGTGATATTCTGTCGTTCCCAGAAATTGAGTTCTGGCGTAAAAGTGTTGTGTTTTTGAAAACGTAGGCACACCCCCACACTCAATATGGAGGTCATATTGTTTTTGATCATGTGAAGACAATGCTGAAGGAGGTATTGGGTACTTGGTGAGTAATGGATTTTTATTCAATGATGTGAACACTGCATATGTATCCATTTCATCTATAAGATTTATCAAGCATTCATGAGTAGTTTGTTCAACTCTTTTAATTTCGAATGCCCCTGTTCCGAGTGATACTCTTGCATAGTATGCCGTGCCACCAGAATCCGTCCCAACTTCTATATGAAGATCATATAATGGATTCATCGCTAAACCTCCTTTTTATCTATTTTGATGTTTTCATAATTAAGTCTTTTCATTTCGGTGATTAACTCATCTATCTGTTCTTGTTCTGACATATATTTATCTATTCTTCTTAAGATTGGGTGATCCCCCTGGATATGAGATAATTTTTTCACTTTGTTTTATCCTTTCTTCTTGACGTTCTATAACTTGTTCGTCGTTCATTAAAGCAAACAGAAGTTTAACTTCATTGTCAGTTAGATCATCAGCATCTAGTTTGAGGAGCGATGCATACAATGCACACTTTAATTCTTTGATGGTTGGTAGTGTCATATCAACTCCTTTCAACATATACGACTGGATCTTTTATAGTGTCGCCCCAATCGTGAACTATATGGCTATTGGCTGTAAATCGCATAGGACACCCACGAACATTAAACAATTCATTGAAGTGATCAACCATATCAAAGAATTCTTTTTGGAAATTATCATCGTCAATCATTCCGTGATATTCGCTGACATGTTCCGGTGACTCAAACCATTCATCAGCTTCTTCTTCAGACATCGATAACCAATCATATTTTCCACCTTCTATAGTTGTGAAAAAACATGATCCCATTGCCATAATATATTCGTATAAATCGGGGTCATTGACAAGTATTTTTCTTGCTTCGGATACGATCAGATCAATTGCTTTCTCTGATATCACATAAACATTATTCTCATACTTGTCAGTTAATGCATCGAAGTCGCATTCTATTTTTTTAATAATGTTTTCTTTATTCATATTCCTTATCCATTAAGCTGGCATATTTAGTGTACATGTTCAAAGTAATATTCATTAATGTATCTTTTCAAATCTTCTTCTTCAACGTAAAATATATCAACGCCTTGCGGGAGAACGTTCGTTAACAATTGCCCCAACCTAAGATCAGGGAAGCATGCCCACAATCCATGTATAGTATCAAGTGTTGATTTAATCCTTTCTGTGGGTCTACCTTTATGTTTTGGATCAGTTGTAAATTTCGACATGTGATCTCCTTTTTTAAGCTGGTATATTTTCTGGTTTTGCAGATTTAGCGGCTTTCATCTCTTTCCAGACATAAGCAATTTTTGTGTTCACTGATAACAGGATTCCATCGAAAAAATATCCCTTAGTATTAAGAACTTTCTTGGCGTTTTCCATTTCATCTTGAACGCTCGTCTGAGTATCTTCAAATTCCAAATCTCTTACTTTAAGAATTATTTTCCTCATAGTGTCGATCCTCCTCGCTGTTAATGTATTCATCCCATTCTTGTTTCGGCCAAATACGGTCTTTCCAGTAATGACTTCGGCAATCGTGGCAAAATAAGTGAATTGTTTTGTCTACGGAAGCGCCGAGTTCGTAATAAGAAAAATCACTTATAACAGACACTCCACGTTTTTGTTGATCAATCGAACCTTTATGATCACATTCTTTTTTATTGATATTATCTGTCCAATGTTTCATTCACCGTCTCCATTCCACTTGGATTTGACTACGTTGCTCATAAACTATTCTCCTTAAATTTCCTCGCAAGAGTTTTCCACCACATTGAAGCTCTCTCGCATGTTTCTTTACATGTCTTATTTATCTTATCTCGACATGAAGCACATGGATCTTTAGACCTGTCAAAATTCTCTTCCAATTCTAGATCAATTATTTCCATCATATCTCCTAATTGTGTCATCTACTTGAAATCGAGTAAAGCATATGGGGCATATCACAGTATACTCCCATTCTTTACGTTCACTATAATTTATTATCCTACAATCACCAAGTGGATAAATAAGAACTTCTGGACAGTCACAGTTGCGGTGGAACCACACATTTTCCTCCGGTGTTTCATATCCTGGACATCCCTCATCATGAACTTGCGCCATTACAGTCATTGGCAGAAGATCTCGATCTGGAACATGCTCCCAACCACATGTCGGACATAAATAAATATCCTCTTTATCCTGGGCTATTCCGCACAACACGCACATCATAGTATCTTCATGATGCTGCCGACACCAACCCCCCCACCTATACCCAACAACACCTACAAATGGTGATACGACTTTACATTGATTACAGTATTTATATCCTTCTGGTATTTTTAATGTCGGTAACATTATCCACCCTCCTCTGGTTTCCATTCTCCCTTAGAAATTAGATATGAAAGTTCATGAAAGCTATACTTCATCTCTTGAGTTTTATATAAGTTTTGTAAGTAAGCATTATAAGCTGGCTCTTCTTTTGCATATTGAATTGCGAAGAATTCCATTACAGTAGGAATTCTTATATCCACTCGTTCAGCTGAAATAATTTTGGTTACTTTTACCACTTCCAATTCTTTTGAATCGTATGAGTGTTTTGGACAGCTCATACCAGAATTATACCATTCTGTTGAGTACTGTCTAACGTACTCAGCATTATATGCTTTATCAATATACCAAATTGGTTCATCTTGATAATGATCTAATTCCACAGTTGTGTCTCCACAAAATTCAGCATCACCATTGGATGAAACATTATATGTTAAAAGCTTTCCACTCTCTTTATGTCGAAGCGCATATTCAACTATGGTTATGGTTTTTGGTTTTGGTTGTGGTTGTGGTTGCTTCTTTTTTCTCGTCATCTCGTCTCCGCTCTGGGTTTTACAACTCCCATTTCTTCAAGAATGCTGCACGTAGTCCCATCATTGGGCTTCGTTACCACCACACCAAGGGGGGGCGCAGCACCAAATTAAAATTATCTTCTCTGGATTGCATTATTCTTTCTATTTCATAATCTGCTACAGGATAGAAGTTATTGTTATCTACTCCGATATCATGTTGTTTTCCAACAGGCTTTAACTTTCCATGAGAATGACCATGAAGTTGCCAGCTATTATAATGTGATCTAGCCCACGTCCTCATATTATAGTGGCATACTACAACATAATATTTTTTTCCATGAATTGATAGATTTTTTTCCAATATCTGAACGTTGTCTTTTCCTTTTAGCCAATAGTCATGGCTACCTTTTAAGAATATCTGTCTCCCATTCAATCTATCAATATATTTTATATACACGCTTTTTATACCTTTTCTTAATGTAAAATCACCAGCGTTGATAACTATATCATCATCTTTCACAACTTTATTATGTTTTTCAATAATCATCTCGTCCATTTCTTCGGCAGACGAAAATGGTCGATCACAATATTGAATTATTTTTGTATGACCGTAGTGTTGATCTGAGGTAAACCAGAACGTCATTGTTGTTTCTCCTAACTTATTGATTTAATTAAGGATAGAGCCACCGGTAGGATTCGAACCTACGTGGGATATTATCCACCGGATTACAAATCCGGTCCTCTCAACCGCTGAGGGACGGTGGCTATTTCATTATGGCAGTATTAGCCCGCTCTTTTGTTCTCGAACTTGTCTGATTCCGTTTTCATATTTTTTTAGTATCTGATCACCGTGGTCATCGATTTTAGTGATTGCGGTGTATGATCCATGCTCCAATGTGATTTCCTCATCAAGATCAGTAAATGGAAATGCTTCCATGAGCTGCATTCCATCTTTTGTAGGCATAAGTGCCAGGGCTCTTTTAATTGACATTCCACCAGTTGGGTGATTGGGGATTCGGGCAATTTCCCCTATAATGAACATTCCGCTAATCATGTAGATTACTTTTAAGTTGCTTTCCATTCTTTTCTCTCCTTTTCTTCGTTAAAGTGTTTTTTACATAAAGTTAGTGTCCAGCGGCCACTCGGGTTACATATTTCTCCTTCACTTCCACATAACTCACAAATTTTATACGACTGCCCAACGCGTTTCTTTATTATTAGTTCAATCTTTTCAGGTATCGTTTGATAAAGATTATCACACCTCCAGTTATGAGATTTCCAATACAATGTGGAGAAACCATGTTTGCACATAAATTTCAGAAACCAGCCACTTATTTTTTTAGAAATTTTATCTCCAAGTCTTTCCGATCTCACATACATTGTATAATAAAAAGAAAGTCCTCCAAACTTTTCTTTTATCTGGAGACATGTGACTTCGATTTCATTTTTATAATATTTATATTGAACTTCTTTTATATGATAACATATATCGAATATCAATTGATACCAACCATTACTAACAGAGAATTGATATTCTGGGTGTTTATATTTTTTTATAAAATAAGAGAATATATCTGGGTATAATGATAACAATGCTTTTGCTTTTTCAAGTTCCATAATCTTATTTGTGCTTCTCCTTTCTAGTGTATGCTTTTTTATCTTTAAAATCCTCCCCCGTCTTTGGCGTGGGAATTCGAAGTGCTCTCTTTTGTTCTGATATTTTCTTATTATAAATTATTTTTTGTTTCGGTTTTCCCATCGTTTCCTCCAAAGTTTTCCTTCAAATTAGCGAGTTAAGCCAGTTTGAAGGAAAACTTTTAATCTCTATTTACTTCTGAATGATAAGAATTTTCCCATTGCCGTGTAAACCTTGAGAACGTAGGAATGATCCTTATTAACATAATAGTATAATGCCTTATTTACATCCCCCTTCTGTTCTTTCAGGTGAATGTTAAATACGTCAGTTCCAGCCTTTAGTCCCGTGGTGATATCATGCAAATCATGTTTATCTATCAGGATCGTCGGGAGTTTGTCAATCCATTCTGGCATGACTTGCATTAATCCCCTTGCTCCAGCTTTACTTACAGCAAAGGGATTGAAGTTAGATTCAACCTCGGTGATTCCTAGGATCAGGGGCGCGGCTACATTTTTCTCTTTGGATATCTCAATGATACGAACAGCAATCTCTCTGGCAACAGTTGGTGGTGTTCTACGATAATTTGCCGTGATATAATCATAGATCATGTTTTCTGTTTCAACTTCATCCTCTAAACTAACTTCTTCAATCCTTTCAAGCAGTTTTTTGTTCTCTTTTTTTTGAACGATGAGACTGTTGTTTAATATCGAAATATCCGAATTCAATTCGACTATTGTATATTCATATGATTGAGTTTCCATTTCTTTAAAGTCGGCGTAAAATAACACAGAGAATACTAACAAAGCGGTATACAAGAATTTCTGATATAGTTTCATATTTTCTCCTTTACATTTGCCTATCAATTAAATATGTAATCCAAGAGTTTTCTTAAATATCCTTTGGTTCTAATTATCGGTTTTGGTTTTGGTTTTGGTTTTGATATAATATCTGATATTTGATCCGTATGTAATTCTACAATTTTGGAAATATCTACATCCAATCCAATACCAAGACATTGATCACATCGATATGTTAGATCATCTGTCATAAAATCACTAATGTAATAAAATTTTATTCGATCAGTTTGATCATTTATATAAACTGTTTTAATTGGGTTTTCATTCTTTACGACCACGGGCCTAGTGGTATCAACATGAGATATTGCCTTTTCTGTGGCTCCATCATCGGTTGTTATTCTTGTAACCCAATCAAAGATTCCATAGCCATCACATTTACCACAGACTCCCCGAATGATAGACGTTTTAGCATTTTCATCTGTACTTCTGTTATATCGTTTGAGTTCAGAGAGAAAATCGCTATCAAAAAATAATGTTGGATGCTTTACCTTTATTTGGAGTCCAGAAAATATCACCCTGCTGCAACAGAAGGAAGATATCTTCTGTTGCAGCTTACTGTACACAATGTATCTAATCAAATGGCTTCCCTCCTCACTATAATTTTGAATGTTTCGGTTCCCATCGTGACCTCTTTCTCTTTGAGAAGTCTTCGGATAATGGGAGTTGTTTGCGTTACATAATTGTACAATTTTGCATGGAGCTCGAGCTCTGATATTTCGATCCATTGATTACCTATTTTGTTGTAGAATTTAAACATTTATACCTCCCTTTTTATTAGAAACTGAGAACAAACATTAAACGCTTCTTATCATTTATTAATATATATAGATAAAAAATTAAAAGTTGAGGTTACAATATGACTGAAGAAAAGGAAAGCCTGCACAAAGAAGATTTATTTCTTCTGTTGGAGAGTTATAAAAATAGCGTTGAGATGAACACTCTTATATCTCAGCAACTATCTGTTATATTAGATATCTTACGGCAGTGTAAGGAC
>Ga0307380_10001936_pt1 | contig 29750 bp, 27 predicted proteins | sample UN3MG_FD_202239 | JGI IMG/M metagenome (GOLD analysis project Ga0307380, IMG submission 202239) | Soil microbial communities from Risofladan, Vaasa, Finland - UN-3 | ecosystem: Environmental > Terrestrial > Soil > Coastal area > Acid sulfate soil | place: Finland: Risofladan, Vaasa | collected...
GGGGGTACTACCTGGGGGGGCCGGGGGTACTAGCATGGGGGCTCCGGGGGTACTACCGTGCCCCCTTTTTCCGACACTAGCTGCCAGCCCCCGCGCGAGGGGCGCCGGGATACCGCAACCGAGGTTCGCGCACCGCGCGCCACACGCCTGCCTCCTAGCCGAGGCTCGCGCCGTAAATGCTGGCCAGCAAGGAGCATGTGACGACAGAGCGACGGCCGGAAGCAGGCCGTCAGCGACACGATGTGGGGCGATGGCGGGGGGACTCTCAGAGAATCTCGGCCCCCATAGAGTGCCGGGCGGGCCGGACCCCCATGGGGTTGAACCATGCTTTTTTGTTTGGGGTCTGGGGTGGTCTCGGAGAATGGGGCGGTGATGTGGGGGAGGCCGTAAGCCTGCGTCCAGGCGAGACATGCGGGGAGCCGTCGGCGAGGGTGTTCGGCGACGGCTCCAGTCAACCGGGGGCGGCCCGGCTTCGGGCAGAAATTTTGTGGCTCCCCGACGAGGACTCGAACGACCCTCGTCACCAGCTCGACCGCCTCCCCGCGCTCGGCGGCCTCGAGCAGCCTGTCGAGTTCCTCGCGGGGCACCGGCGGCTTGAGCGGCGGCCGCTGAGCCGGGCCGCCGAAGACCAGCTTCGCAATGAGCAGGATCAGGAGCCGGCCGATCAGCTCCTCGGTCAGGATGGGGCAGTCGTCGAGGTTGTCGGGGAACTTCACTTCGTCACCTCCTTCGCCAGTGCGGCGAGTTCCACGGCGCAGCGGGTGACCACCGCGGCGTTCACAACGAGGCGCTCCCGCCGGCCCGGCGCGTCGAGGGCCGCGTCGCCCTCGGTCCGGGCGGCGGCCAGGTCCTCGTAGGCGCGCCGCTGCGCCTCGAAGTAGGCGTCGTAGAGGCTGCGAGCCTTGGCCATCTGGTCCTCGGTCGCCTGGCCCTTCAGGTAGGCCCTCCCGACGATCAGGTAGGACTTGCGGGCCGTGGACTCCTCGACGCTGTAGGCGTCCTCGGCCCGGTCGAGCGGCGTGCCGCAGCCCGCCAGGGCCGCCAGGGCGGCGAGGGCGAGCACGGCGGCCCTCGCGGGCAGTTCCTTCCGGTCCTTCTTCATCGGTCAGTGTCCTTTCCGGGCGGGGGGTTCCGCCGCGCGCCCTGGGACGGCGGCGGAATCCCCGTTCGCCCCTTTACTTCCCGCCTTCCAGATGGTTCGCCCCGTTGCTGAGCCGCGCCTTGTCGACCGCGGCCTCGGTGACCTGGTAGCCAATGACGTTCAGCACGAGCGTCGCCGCGCCGACGATCACCTGCACGGCTGCGTCCGTCCCCGCCGGGGCGACCACGCCCAGGGTCACGAGCACCGACACCACGAGCCCCGCCGCGGCCAGCAGGAATCGCCGGCTCGTCCAGCGGGACACTCTCCTGGCTTCCTCTGCCATCGCACGCTCTCCTTTCCGTGGCTCAATCGAAGATCGGGTCGGTCATCAGCGGCGTCACCGTGGGAACGATGATCTCGATGTCCTCGCAACGCTCCCGCTCGCGGGCGAGCATGGCACAGCGCACGGCGTCCACGATGTGGTCGTTGCCCTTCGAGTAGACGACGTTGTTGTTGCTCGCGTACGTATAGGTGTGGGATGCGAACTGGTCGGCGACCTCCCGGTCGCTGTCGGGCAGGAGCAGCTCGCGGCGCTGGAAGGCGCGGTTGATCAGGCTGGTCATGTGCTCCTTCGTGCGCTTCTTGAGCAGGCGCCCGTCCTTCTCGGCGACGGTGACCATGCCGCCGAAGTCGTAGCCGTGGAGCTTCGGCCCGAGTTCGAGGGAGCGGAACTTGTCCAGGGTGGTCAGCTCCTGGACGACCGCCATGCCGTTCCCCCCGTTGTCCACGCCGATGCCCATGGGGCAGTAGTACCGCTCCAGGATGCCGATCGCCACGGCAATGTGGGGGTAGGCCACGTGCTCCATGTGGACGCGGAGGACGAGCCTCGCCGGCCGCTTCTCCTCCCCCGGGGTCTCGCGCAGGACGACGAGTTCCGTGGGATCGTTCGTGTAGCCGAGGTCGCCGCCGACCCAGAAGGTCCCGTCCTGGGGCGCGAGGTTGAGGAGCATCTCGAGGCGGTCGAAGGCCTCCTCCTCGGTCTCGCAGGCCGTGAGGGTTTCGCCCAGGACCTCGACGCAACGGTACTCGGGGATGGCCACGCGGCACAGCTCGAGGAGTTCGGCGTTGAAGGCCCCGTGGGTCGGCTTGCCGTGCTCGCCGGCGACCTCGTGCTGCCAGCCGTCGCTCCCCTTCCCGCCGTAGAACCCGAGGAGGTCCGCCTCGCGCTGCGCGCTCCAGGCCGGGTTCAGCCAGCTCGGCCAGCGGAAGACGCGCCAGTCGCGCGCCTCGGTGAGGTTGTGGTACGTCGTGCCGCGGAGGCCGTTGGGCGTCGAGTAGACGCGAAAGACCCCGCCCGCCTTCAGGCACTGGCGGAGCGCGTGCCACGCCTTCTCCGGCAGCCACGCCCCCTCGTCCACCCAGATGCGGTTCACGTGGAGCGAACGGAAGGCCTCGCCGTCGGGGCCCGCCGGGCGGAAGTAGAGCACGGAGCCGTTGGTGAACTCGAGGCGGAAGTACGGGTCGCGGGTCGGCTTCTGCCGGCCCTGGGCGTTCGGGGCCACGCTGGCGGCGAGCTGCTCGTGGGCGCGAAGCTGGAACTCGATCTCCTCGATGATCGTATCGAGGTGGCCCTGCTGGGGCGCGGCCACGAGGCCCAGGCCGCCGCGGGTGGTGAAGGCGAAGTGGAGCACGTCGGTCGTCAAGCTGATGGTCTTCCCGCAGTCGCGGCCGTCCAGGTGGACGATCTGGGGGTCGGGTGCCCTGAGGTCCTCGACCTGGTGGGGCCAGTACCTTCGGGGCGAGCCGTCGCGGTTCCGCAGGTAGTGCTCGCCCCAGGTCGCCGGGTCGGCCAGCCGCTCGGCGAGCGTCGCCTCGTCCTCCGCGAGGAACCCCGCCGCCCGGGAGACCCCTCCGTGGCGGGAGGCGGCGCTCCGCGCGGCCCTGGCGTGCGGATCGTGCCAGAAGCAGTACTCGCTCCCCACGAGCGCGGCGGCCCGGCAGGCCACTCCCTTGCTCGCCGTCCCCTTGCAGCGTCGCCGTTTCAACGTCCGTCCTCCTGCAAGCGTCTTGGGGCCCGGACCGCCGGAGACCCTCTCGATACACCCCGCACACACCGGCGGAGAAGAACACTTTTCACACCGCGACAGGGGACAGGCAGGCCCTGCGGCGCAGCGGCAGCAGGCCGAATCCACCCCTCGGTCCCGCGGAATCCCGCCCCCGGACGCCCCCCTGCGGCCCCCGGGCCGTCCCCGAGCGTCCCTGCGGCCCACGCCGCCAGCCGCCGCCCCCTCGCGTCCCACGCGGCCCCTGTGCCGTCCCCGGAGGGCCCCACAGCGGCCCACAGAGCACGCACAGCGCAGCGGCAGCGAGGGCCCGCCATTCCGGGCGCCCCGTGCCTCCCCGTCCCCGATCAGGCCTGGCTCTCATGCGGCTCGTCCTTCTGCTTTGAGTCCTTCTTCGCTCCCCTGGCCTCCTTCGCCGTCTGGGCCTCCCGCAGCCGCGCGACGAGGGCCGTGGCCCACTCGGCGGGGGTCGTGCCCAGCGGCAGGGCGCCCGGCTCGCGGGCGCTCCGCGTGGCCTTCAGGTCCCGCAGGCAGTTCCGGACGATCCGCGCCTGGGCCGAGGCCGCTCCCTCTTCGCCCGCCTTCTGGGCGCGCAGGTACTGGAGGAAGGCCATGGACGCCATCTGGACGGCGACCTCGTCCGAGGAGCCGTTCAGCACGAAGTCCCGGCGGATCTCGGCGAGGAAGGCGTCGCGGATGCGCTGCTCCTCCTGGTTCAGGACCCGTTTCGCATACGCGCCATGAATGAGGCCGTTCAGGTTGCCCTTGGGCGCGCCCCCGCGGGCGCCGTGGTAGTGGCACACGCGGCGGCCGGGCGCCGCCGGCTGGCGGCAGCGCCCGCCGGTGTGCTTGCTCCTCGCCGTGCATCGCCGTGCATCATCGCTCATCGGGTTTCTCCATCCGCCGTCGGAATTCACGTCCCCTATCTCCTTAGTACGCAAACGGGCCGCGGATTGGGGCGGGAAGATCAGATGTCACGCCAGATGTAACGAAGAGATCACGCATGCGGCACAGATCACGCCTCAGCGCGTCACGCGTGATCCCCGCGTGGCGGGCCGCCGCGGCCACGGGCATGACCTTCAGCAGCTCGCACAGGCGCCGCAGATGCTCCGGCAGGCGCGCGAGGACCGCTTCCACGTCCATGCGGCACGCGCACCGCTGCAATGTTGAAGGGGACTTCGTGCCCAGACGCCGCTCCCCATCTGCCGCGCCGAGGGTATCGCCCCGTTGCAGGCGCTCTCCGCCCTCGCTCCATACCTCATCGTCGAGCGACAAGCCGCGGCTTCCGGCGCCCCGCTTCTCCGCGTCCCGTTGCCGCAGGATGGCGATGGCTCTGTGGCGGATGACGCCTCTGGCGAAGGCGGCCCAAGTTCCCCGTTCCGGGTCGTGATCGCCGCGCCGCAGGAGCAGTTCCAGGGCGAGTTCCTGCTCCATGTCCTCGCGGCCGGCGTCGGCGAACCCCGGCTGCCGGGCGAGCTGCCTCGCCGTCCGCCGGATGAGCTGCATTGTCCTGGGATCGAACGCCTCTGGCTGCCGCCGGCGCTGTGCCGGCGGTGCCCCTGTCGCCGCCATTCTGCCCATGCTGCGCTCCGTGTCGCGCGGACGGAATGAAACGCCCTTTTAGTTCAATTCCGAGGCTGATAAGGTGGGGCAGAGCGTCATATTGTGCGTCGTATTGTGTGGTAATATGGCGGCGCGGCGCCTGGGACGGAGTCTTCAAGCAGCGCGGATTGGGCGGCGCGGTCGACCTTGACCGCGACGCACAACCGCACCGCCGTCAGGCGGAATCTTTTCTTACCTATGATGTAGGAGGAGCGCCGGGGTACCGGGTGCGCGCATGGTGTGGGTGTGGGGCGGGTGGAGGGTGTTCGGGCCGGGGAGGGCTGGGTGAGAGGCCCCACGTGGGAAGGAGTGGCTGATGAGTGAGTGGATGGATCGGGTGACTCAGTATGTGGAGGAGTACGCGGCCCGAGGGTTGGCGGGGAAGACGGTTGTGAAGGTCCAGACGGAGCTGGTGTGCTGGATGAGCTGGCAGCACCGGCGACGGCCACGACGGCGCCTGGAGGAGGTGGATGCGGACCTTTTGGCGCGGTATGTGGCAGAGCGGGCCTCCTTCCGGTCCAAGTCGACGGTGGCCACGCTGATGAGCATCCTGCGTGGGTTTGGGGAGTTCCTGGTGCGGGAGAAGGTGTGGGCGTCGAACCCGTTGCGTTGGATGCGGGGGCCGAAGCGCGATGCTCGGAGTCGGGTTCCTCGTCGGCTGAATCGCGAGGCGATGCAGCGGCTGTGGCAGGTAGCGGCGACCTGCCGGCACGGGTATCGGCGGCAACTGTGGCTGGCGGTGCTGGGCATGCTGTATGGGACAGGGGCGCGGCGCGGGGAGTTGGTGGGGATGGACGTGGAGGACTGGATCGCCGAGGACGGGCTGGCTCTGCTGGACGGGCGGAAGACGGGCTGGCCACGTCGCGTGCCGGTGCCGGAGTTGACGGCCCGATGTCTGGAGGCGTACAAGGAGGCTCGGGAAGAGCATTTGGCAAGCTTGGGGCTGGCCCACGAGAGGGCGCTGTTCGTGAACCGTGACGGGGTTCGGTACCACGCGGAGAGGCTGAGTCGCGGGCTCAAGCGGCTGGCGTCCCGCGCCGGAGTGGAAGGGTTGACGCTGCACCGGTTCCGCCACACGTGTGCGTCGGACCTGCTGGAGGCTGGGGCGAGTGTGGCCGAGGTGCAGGAGGTGTTGGGGCATCGCACCATCAGCACGACGATGCGGTACCTCCAGGTGGCGGATCCCCAGCTGCACGGTGCGGCGGCGCTTCATCCGGTGAATGCCATGTTGCGAGAGGAGACGCACAATGGCTGAGCGACGGCTGCTGGATCCGTTCATCGAGACGTACCTGAGCTACCTGGAGAACGTGGAGAGGAAGGCGCACCTGACGGTGAGCGACGTTCGGTGCAGCCTGCGACGGGTGGGGGCTGCGATGGCGAAGCGGCGCCCCGGTGTGCCGCTGTGGAAGGTGGCCTTCGAGGACTACCTGCATTGGATGGAACAAGCGCGCGAGGAAGGAGCCAGTGAGGCAACCCTCGCGAAGTGCGTGAGTCAGCTGCGCGGCTTGCTCAACTATGCCTGGCGGACCGGGCGGGCGGACCGCAACGTGCTGGACGGCTTCCAGGTGCTGGACAACACGAGCCGCAGAGAGCCCAGTGTACTGACGTTGGAGGAAGCCACGAGGCTGGTAAAGGCGTGTCCGAAGGATACGCTCCAGGAGCGGCGGGACCGTATGATCGTGCTTGTGTTCTACGGCTGTGGGCTGCGGACGAAGGAGCTGTGTTCCCTGCGTGTGCAGGACGTGGATGCTCAGCGCAAGGAGCTGTTCGTCCGTGAGGGGAAGGGCGACAAGCAGCGCGTCGTCCCCATTCCCCCTGCGGTGCACGCGGAGCTGCTCGCCTACCTGCTGGAACGTCGGGCCAAGCGCGGCCCCCTGTTCCGTACCGAAGGGGGGCGTGCGGGCATTCGACCGAGGCACGCCTGCGAAGCGGTACGGCGTGTGGCCGGATACGCAGGACTGGAAGGCAAGGTGACGCCGAAGACCCTGCGTCACACCTACGCCACGCACCTGATGGACCAGGGCGTAGACATCGGCGTACTCTCCGTGCTGCTGGGCCACCGAAGCCCGAAGGAGACCGGGGTGTACCTGCACGCCTTCGCTTCACAACGTCACGAGGCTGTCCGCCGCCTGCCGACGCGCAAAGGAGACCCCACATGACCTGGGCGTACTGGCTCCGTCTGTTCACGGGCACCCATTGCACCGCGCGTGGCTTGAAGCCATCGAGCATCGCGCGGTACGAGGGCGATCTGGCGCAGTTCCGGATCTACATCCGCGTGCGACAGAACGACATTGGCCCCGGGGAGGTCACGCCCCGCCACGTTCTGGAGTACCTCGAGTACCTGCGGCGCGAGCGCAACAACGGCGACGCGGCCGTGAACCGGCACACCACCGTGCTGCGCGTGTTCTACAAAGCAATGGTGGCCATGGGCTACCTGGAGCCGAGTGCGAACCCGATGGCCCACTTCCCCAAGGTGCGCTCCACCCCGCGCAAGCTCCCCGTCGCCCTGAGCGAAGAAGAGACGACGGGTCTGCTCGACGCGCCCCCGAGCGACACGATCCTAGGCCTGCGGGACCGGGCGATCTTGATGCTGCTCTACGGCACCGGGATCCGCGCCAGCGAGTGCGCCCAGCTCACGGTGGACGATGTAGACCTGGGCAACGCCACGGTGCAGGTCGTCGGCAAGGGCGGCCACCAGCGCACCGTCCCGCTCAACGAAGCTGTGGTCGAAGCACTCCAGCGCTACGCGTGCGCGCGGGGGGTAGTCTCGCGCACGGGTCCGTTCTTCGTCAGCCGCACCCGGAGAGCCCTCTCGCGCGGCGCCATCTACGAACGCGTGCGCACGTGGGGCGAGAAGGCACGGCTGAGCAAACGTGTGTCGCCCCACCGCCTGCGGCACACCTTCGCCACGCACCTGGTGAGAGCAGGGGTGGGCATCGTCACCATCCGCGACCTCCTGGGCCACCGCTGCATCACGAGCACCCAGGTCTACCTCCACGTCACGGCGCGGGACCTCGAGGAGGCCGCAGGCCTCCACCCCATTCACCGCCTCGCGCCCATCGTAGAGGGACTGCTGCCCGACGTGAAGCTCCCCTTCCAGCGGCCCACGTTCCGCCGCCGGTACGGATAGCGCCGCGGGCCAGCGGGGCGGCGCCCGACGCCCCGCGCGGCTTCGCCACGGCCGAACCCGGCTTTATCTTGGGAAGAAGAAGCGAGCCAGGAGAGAGCCGAAGGAGCGACGAGGCGAGCCGTGAGCCGAGAAGGACCCGGGCCGCGAGGCGCCCGCGGGCGAGCGACCGAGAAGAGAAGCAAAGAACGGAATTGACAACCTCCCCCAAAAGAGGTATGAGAGAGTCAGTGCGCGCCGACAGCCGGATCTGGGCCCCGAGACAGGGGCTTAAGCCCGGCGCCGGCGGAGCAAGGAGAGGGAAAATGCGGCCCAAGATCGGTCCGCGCCTAAAGCCACATCGGGCGCCCAATTCGCGCCGCCCCAAACGGGCCTTCCGGAATCGTACTAAAACGCTCTACGACGTGAAGGTCAACGGCGTGCCTGCCGAGATTGACGGCGAGACGTTCTCCGCCGATATCGTCCTGGAGAACGAGGGGCCGAACACGGTGACCGCGGTCGCCAGGGACTGCGTCGGCTACTCCTCGCAACATGCCATCACGGTCATCCGCGACCTGCCGGTGAGCGTGGCGATCACCGACGTGCAGTTCTCGCCCCGCTCGACCGACGAGTTGCTGCTGGTGAAGGTCCTGGGCACGGTGGACGAGCCGGTCGTCTACATCCGGGGGAAGAATGAGACCCACCCGACCTACCGCCTGGGGAACCAGACGTTCACGAACGAGGTGGTCGGGGAGAGCGCCGGCGGGACGTTCACGATAGACGGCATCGTCGTCTTCCCGGGGATCAACATCCTGAGCGTGGCGGCCCGCGACGCCAAGGGCCGCTGGGGCGAGGCGGAGGTGGTGGTCGAGGTGACGGCGGAAGAGGGCGCCTACGGGGAGGGCCAGAACCCCGAGCCGCCGTACTGCATCCTGAGCGTCTCGGTGGGCGGCGAGGGGGGCGAGGGCGGAGGTGAGAAGCTCGCGGGCGGCGAGAGCTTCATGACCTTCGGCACCCTCGGGGAAAAGGGAGGCCAGGTCAGCCTGACCATCGAGGAGAGCAGCGACGACATCAACGTCTTCGTGGCCACGGACCTCCGCTTCACCGCCCAGGCCTCCGCCTGCAACGCCGAAATCGCCAGCGCGACGCTGGACCTCGGGGAATGCGAGGGCCATCTGGCGATCTTCAACAACGGCAACGGGAACGCCGAGGACACCGTCTCGAAGGACACGACGCCGTTCGAGGGCTTCTGGTGGGACGTGGACGCGGCGAGCGTGGGCCGCTGGAAGAATGTCCGCGCCAACGCCACGTTGCGGGACGTCACGACTGGCGCCCCGCTCAGCGCAGGGCCGAGCAACCCCTTCAGCGGCAACAACGACGCGGTGAAGCAGATCATCGACTTCAAGGTCGTCAACGATGCCGATGGCTGGATACTTGAGAGCGGCACGGACAGCTACAAGGTGCTGATCGTGGGCAAGCCCGAGGCCGGCTCCACCACGCACACGATCCAGGTCCAGGCCAAGGCGGTGACGGAGCTGGGCCTCCTCGCCAGCCAGGTGAGCTGGTACAAGAAGTGCAAGGAGGAGACCAAGTTCCTCGGCACGGGCGAGACCTTCCAGTGGACCCTCGTGGCCGAGGAGAGCACGGCCGACATCACCGCCTTCGGCAACGCCCCGAACGCCAAAGAGGGCAACGGCCCCCAGGGCCCCCTCAAGAACGACAAAGTCACCGGCTACCCGAAGCCCGAACCCCAGGCCGGCGAAAGCACCTCCACGATCAAGGTGGACGGCGGGATAGCCATGATCGTCATTGACCCAAAGACCTTCCACGTCGGCACTCGCGGGACGGCGGAGCTCAAGCTGACGTGCTTCGACAGCACCACCGCGCCGCCCCAGCCGGAGGGTTGGTATGTGGCGGAGCATGGCCTGAACATCGTGCGTATTGAAGGAGGCCACAACCACGCGGGCGAGACCAAAGTGCCTCTGATCGGGATCAGCGAGGGAACCGCGATCGTTGAGTGCGTCCTAAAGCTCCCCTCGACGACGAGCGGCTCAACTGCCAGTGGAATCCAAGGAGACGACAGCGACAAGGCCGAAGCAGCCCTTCTCCAAGCTGGCACTTCCGCGGCGCGGCAAGCTGAAGCGGGGGAGCCGCCTCCCAAGAAGCCCCTTGCCCCCAAGGTGACCGCACCTGTTCCTGTCGATGACGGGAAGCCCGTTCGGTTCAAGGACGGTCCGCCGGAGCGGCTACTTGTCATGGGATGCCTCGCTAGGAAGGACGACAGCGGGAATGCCGCCTACGCGCTCAGCCGTCCTGTGACAGCAGTTGCTGAGTCGCCTGCGGGTGTTACGAAGTTCGCCTGGGGGCACGAGTGCATGACCCCGAAGACTATAGATACGAAGGCATCTGCACTGGGAAGTGGAAAGTACGAGAGCGAACTCAAGAATGCCCAGGGCCAATGCCCCGACATGAAGACGCCGTCCGGCAGAGATATCCTTAAGGTCGAGGTTCCAGGCGTTGGCGCCGCTGAGGCGAAGGTCACAATAACCCGACCATTCCACGCCCAGCCACGGTCTGGGCGGCATCTCAGCAATCAGAGCTGGAGGGATTTTGTGGCACAAGATCTGAAGAGAACGACGCCTCCGAGTGTCAAGGAATTCGGCGATTACTCTACGAACTTCACTAAGACTGATACGGAAGCAAAGACCGAGATCAAGAGCCAGAAGGACAGAGATCTTAGAGACAAGCTACGGAGGAGGTGTACAGAGGCCAGCGCGACCGGCCTCGAGCTGGAGATCGGAGGGGAGCTTGTGAACCTGAGTCAGCCGGGTGCCGGAGACCTCGGACCCTATTACTGGGCAGGCTACTTTGAGTGGCAGATTCGTGATCAAGAGGGCAGACCTGTTGGGGAGAGCTTCTGGCACGGATCCGACGTCTACGTCCGCGAAGGCATCAAGTTCAAGTACGCAGAACGATACTGCCAACCAGCTGGCAAGGAAGAAGACGAGGGGCCCAGGACGCCGGCAACCGTAAAGCGCTGGAGGATGAAGGAGCCGAAGCGCAATGACATCCTGGTTGACAAGATGAAGCTCGGGATCAAACTCACCAGGCCGCTCGCCGAGATTCCCGCTGGAACTAAGTTGGTGACCTTCACGGAACCCAAGAAGATGCATGTGTGGTGGGGCTCCGTCGGCAGGACTGATGGGGGAAGCTTCGAGCAAGAACTTACATACCCAGGGCGCTTCGAGGTAGTCGTACAGGAATCGCCGGGTGGCGGCAAGACGATAGTCGGGAGCTACGTTGGTGTGGGATGGGAGTAGGGTATCACCATGAAGTCGCTCGCGGACACGGCCCGGTCTTTGGGTACTGCTACCCCGGAAGCGTCGGGAAGGCCGGCGTATCTGCGGTCGTGTCTTTGGAGCTGGGTTCTGGGGGTCTTGTCGTCGACCGTCTTCGCCGCGGCGCAGGATCTGGGGTCCTTGCCATGGCTCGACAAGCCTATCGGGCGGTTCTTCTCGCCGACGTACCACGGCGAGGATCCCTGGAGCCTCGGCGATGTTCTGGGCGACCTCGTCAAGCAGGCGCGGATTCGGGCATCTCTCGAATATCAAGCCTCTATCAACGTGGACATTCGGACGATCGGAGCGGAAGATCTGCATATCGCCGTGGCCTCTGCCACTCCTCGCCGAGTTCTGTCAGAGATGGCTGTACGGTGGGCCATCGTCAGCCCAATCCAACACAGGCAGTTCGGCGACTTCCTTTGCCTGGGACAGCAGGTGTTGTGGGAAGATGACAAGTGGCCTCTGAACCTGGAACACGTCTCCGGCTTCTCCGGTCGCGACAAGCCTTTCGACGGAATCTGCTCCCAAGCCGTTTCTGCGATCAGAAGCGCCTATGGGAGCAAGTTCGGCAGCAAAGCAAAGTGGCAACTGGAATGGGTTCCGCCGACATCAGATCGCTCCACGGGCTTCGGCAGGGAGGGAGAGACCGACGCGGAACCACTTACGGCCGAGATCAAGGCGGGGCCAGCCCGTGACATCCTTTGCCAAGTCGCCATGCTACGGCCGAACTGCTTCTGGGGAGTGGTCGGCGATTGGGACCTCACAAGCACTGAACAAGGCAGGGAAATCGTGACGGCCCCCAGGAACTGGCGGGCGCGGGTGAAATTCGCCACCTGGGGTAACTGGCACCATATGCCGACTGGGAAACTGGTTGCGAAGCTCGTGGCTAGTATTCCTGAGGAAGACTGGTGGGCCGTTGATGAAACGATGGAGCACGGCATTCTACGGGAGCTTCGCTCACGCGGCCGCGCGGGTGCTCTGGCCATGGTGGAGGCTTACCGGGCAGCGAAGTCGGAAGGTGTGCAGGCGTATCTCCTAGGCGCAATGGAACAGTTGTGCGCCTGGCCAGATGCCACGGCGGTCATCGAGGAGTTCTGGATGGTGGAGAAGATCAAACACCCGCCTGGTCGCCTCGAGACGGGGATGGAGGTCGGCATTGGGGGGCTTGGCGGGGCAATCGAGCTGGCGCACGAGTTGGAGAAGTATGGCCGGGTCAGCCTCTCCCCGGAAGAAGACGAGCACGCCAAGGAGGGAGTCGCGTTGCCCGGTTGGGCGATTGGCTTGCTGCTCCTCGCTGCGCTGTCTGCCATCTGTGGACTTGGTTGTGTTCTCATCGCCCAAAGAAGGGCGAGGGGGCGCGGCCCCGCGCAGGGTCCGAACACCCCGCGCGGGTAGTAAGGTCAGCGTCTGCCTGAATTCGCTCTTCTCAGAGAAGTGCTTCGCCCCGCATGGCTGCCCTGGGCGGGAGAGCGAATGCCTTGAGCGCCGCGGGCGCCACGTCCGTCTGGCGGGGATCGGCTCGTTTCGGCGGGCGGTTGGCAAGGAGGATGCCAAGGACGTAGGAGGGGTCAACGATGTGGTCCCCGCTCCAGAGCTTGCGATCGTCTTCGACCAGCCCCTCTGGTGCTCCGCCCAGCGCCGTCTGCCACGAAGCACAGCAGGCGCTGGCGGTTCCGCCCCGCTCCACCTCTGATGAAGCACACGTTGTCGGTCCGCTCATCGCCATCAGTAGAGACCCATGCGAAAGCGCTTGACACGGCCTGCGGCGAGAGACACAATACTGACGTCGAGCTCAGAAGGCCGAAGTGGCCGTTGAGTCGTCCAGTTGGGCACGGGCGCGGATCGAGAGGGCATCCGCGCAGCTTCGCTCGGCAGCATTCGAGTCCTCGTCGGGGAGCCACTTTTCGGGCGTGAAATGAAGCCTGCTCTGGTTTACAGCATGTCTGGGCCGAGGGCAGTCTTCGGAAGCGCTGCGCATCCCCCCGCAGACCGATGACTTCCCGCGCCGCACCCCGAGGCTGGGCGCGCCCCCGTAGAATGCTGGCGCGGCAGGCGCGGGTGAGTCAGGGCAGTCAGACCACCTCTGGGCGGGGGTCCCCGGCGCATGCAGCGTAATACAACGGCAGGAAGGTGAGGCGCTTCTCGGGCAGTGTGGCGTAGGTTCCCGAGTAGAGGACCAGGCCTTCGGGGCAGTTGGGGTACGTGTCGAGCATCAAGTGGAGACTGCGGAGGCTGCCCCCCGCCCCGGACTTCACCTCCACAGGCACGATCTGCCCCTTGCGGACAACCAGGTAGTCTACTTCGGCACTGCTGCCGCGTGCCTCGCGGGCCCAGTAGAACAGCTCCGACGAATGGCAGGCGATCAGTTCCTGGGCCACGAACTGCTCCGCCAGTTTGCCCCGGTACATGGCCAGCAGATCGTCCTGCCGCAACTCCAGGTCGGCGGGAACCTGGCACAGGCACTGCAACAAGCCGATGTCGAGCATCGCGGCTTTGAAGCGCCGCTCGTTGGCCCTGGCTCCGAGCGGCAGGCCGGACGGGTCGCACGAGACGATCTTGTGAACCACCCGTGCCTTGCGTAGGACGTCGAACGCCCGGCTGTTGGTGGGGCCGGAGTGGTTCTCGTCCAGGCGCGTGTACTTGATCTGCTCGCCGACGAGCCGCGCCACGCTCAGCAACACCGCATCGAGGCAGGTGCGGCCAACGCGGGGGCTGTACTTGGCGAAGTCCTCGCGGTACGAGCCGAGAATCTCCGTCTGGACTCTGAAAGCTTCGAGCAGGGAACCGGAATCCCGGTAGGCTTTCACGCTTTCCGGCATGCCGCCGACGAAGAAGTATGTCTTCAACTCGGCCAGCAACTGGCGCTGGATCCCCTCGTCCACTGTGGACGGATGCTGGCCTGCGCACTCGGCGGCGACCTCGTTGCCAATGCCGAGCAGGTACTCCCGAAATGTCATGGGGTAGAGGTGCAAGTACTGGACGCGGCCAACCGGGACCGAGATCTCCCCGAGAGCAAACTCCATGAGTGAACCCGCTGCGATGACGTGCAACTCGGGCATCTGCTCGTAGAAGTAGCGGAGCGCCATGATCGCGCGCGGGCAAGCCTGCACCTCGTCCAGGAAGAGCAGGCTCCGGCCAGGAACGATGCGCGTGCCGCTGTCCAGTTCCAGGTGGCGCGCGATGGCCCTGGGGTCGAGGTTGTCGCCGAAATGCACGTGCAGGTCGCGGCGCTTCTCCAGGTCAACCTTCACCACGGAGTCGAACTGCTCAGCCGCGAAGTGTTCCACGAGCCACGTCTTGCCGACCTGGCGCGCCCCTCGCACGATCAGAGGCTTCCGCCGGGGTGCTGTCTTCCACTTCAGCAGTTGCTCCTGTGCTGGGCGGTACATGGTAGAGTCCTCAATAGCAGCGACCCCGGATATCAGAATGTCGGCCCATAGTCTAACACAGCGGGCGTGAAAGTCAAGGAGTTACCTTGTTTCACGTGCCCGTACTGGCCTGAAGAGCGCCCGCGTCGTAGGCGTAGTGTCAGGGAACCTGTGCCAGGAGGTCGAGGCGCTGGCTGCCTTGCCAGCGGGCCCCGGAAGCGCTGCGTATCCCACTGCAAGCCAATGAGTTCTGGCGCCGCGTCCCGAGGTCGGGCTCCACCTCGATGGCCCCTGGCGCCTCAGCCGCGGGCTACGGGGCTATCCCCGGCACAGCCGTGCTGTAAACCAGAGCAGGCTTCATTTCACGTCCGAAAAGTGGCTCCCCGGGTGCAACCCTCTTAGGTTGAGAGCCTGGCGGGCATGGGAACGCCGGCGCTCAAGGGGAAGTACGTGAAGGCGTTCGGCGAGCGCTCCCGCTCGGCCAACGCTGCGTTCCTGCGGAAACGGATCGCGTGGCGGCTCCAGGCGCGGGCGATGGGCGGGCTGTCGGAGCGGGCACGCCGCCGCGCCGAGGAGTTGGCCGACGAGGCGGACCTGCGCGTGCGGGCGCCAAACCCAAGCCGAAGGAAGGAGTAACAGAAGCCATGCGCCACGGAAGACCAGGAACGGGACAGGGGAGCCGCGAGCGGCGGGAGGTCCGCTGCGCTATCTACACCCGCAAGAGCACGGAGGAGGGCTTGGAGCAGGAGTTCAACTCGCTCGACGCCCAGCGCGAAGCGGCGGAGGCGTACATCGCCAGCCAGCGCTCGGAGCGCTGGCGCTTGCTGCCCGACCGCTACGACGACGGCGGCTACACGGGCGCGAACATGGAGCGCCCGGCGCTCCAGCGCCTCCTGGCGGACATCGAGGCGGGCTGGGTCGAGTGCGTTGTGACCTACAAGGTGGATCGGCTGAGCCGTTCGCTCCTCGACTTCGCCCGGCTGATGGGAACCTTCGAAGCACACGACGTCAGCTTCGTCTCGGTCACCCAGCAGTTCAACACGGCGACGTCGGTGGGCCGGTTGATGCTGAACGTGCTTCTCTCGTTCGCCCAGTTCGAGCGCGAGATCATCGCCGAGCGGACGCGGGACAAGATCCGCGCCGCGCGCCGCAAGGGGAAGTGGACGGGGGGCGTGCCGATCCTCGGCTACGACGTGGCGCCCGAGGGCGGCCGGCTGCTGGTGAACACGGAGGAGGCGGAGCGGGTCCGTGCTGTCTTCGCCCTCTACCTCGAACGCCGAGGGCTGCTTCCCGTCGTCCAGGACATGGAGCGGCGGGGGTGGTGCAACAAGCGGTACGTCACCCGCGAGGACAGGGTGCGCGGCGGCGGGCCGTTCACCAAGACCACACTCCGCTGCCTCCTCACGAACCCCCTCTACATTGGCCAGGTCCGCTCCAACGGCTCCCTCCATCCCGGCGAGCACGAGGCCGTTCTGGACGAGGACACCTGGCGGAGGGCCCAAGAGCTGCTTCGGCGCAACGGACAGAACGGCTCAAGACACCGGCGACTTGGGCCCGCGCCACTCCTCCAGGGTCTGCTTCGCTGCCAGCCCTGCGGCAGGGCCATGACGCACTCGACGGCGACCCGCGGGGCGCGGCGCTATCGCTACTACGTCTGCCAGACGGCCCAGAAGCTTGGGTGGACGGCTTGTCCCACGAAGTCCGTGCCCGCCGAGAAGATCGAAGCATCGGTCGTTGAACAATTGCGTGGACTCCTCGCCGCCCCGAGGACCAGCCGCATCGAAGCCCTGGCGCCCCTCGGCGATGGGTGGGAAAGCCTGCCCCCAGACGAGCGGAGACGCGCCGTCGCCGGGATCGTCGAGCGGATCGACTACGACGGCCCGTCGGGCAAGCTCTCCGCCGTCTTGCGGGAGGGCATCAACGTCGCCATCCCAAGGAAGAGAGCGAGGAAAACGTTGAGCCAAGTCGCTCGGCCACAAGACACCACATCCTCCCTCGGTTCTCTCTCCCTCCCGGCCCCCCTCTTGGCGGAACGAACCCCAAGGCTGCATGCCGCGGATGTCGGCACTGAGGGACCCGGATCATGCGGTTCTCGGCCATGTATGAGGCCGGACCTTACTTACGCCATCCGCGCGTGCATTTGCTCGCCAAGTAGCCTCTGGCAGGGGGGGATCAAGTAGTCTCTGGCGCATCTCAAGTAAGGCCCGTGCCCATCCACATGGGGTTCTCTCCGAGCGGTCTCCAGGCGGGCGTGGAAGTTCTGCTTAACTGGAATTTCCACCGCCGACCCCCTGTCCGTGGCGTGGCGACGGGCAGTGAAGCATTTCTTAACGGAGATTTCACTCCTCGTGCTCGGCCCCTCGATGCGTTCCCCCCTCGGCCATAGAGGCGCTGTAGCCGACTTGCCGAGGGTGAGCCGAGGCACAGGCCCACCCAAACCCGGCAGACCTGCGACGGTCCCACGAGTCCCCTGCGTAACTCCTTGCCGCCCGCAGTCTTGCGGCTACGCCCCGCGAGCGGCGCCCTCGACAGCCCCCCGCCCACCCTCGACACTACCGCGGAAGAAGAACACGCCCGCCACAGACAACACGGCGCCAAGCGAAGCCCCACGCGCAAATCCGTCGCCATGGGGCCGCCGGCGGTCGCGCCCGCTGCCGGCAAGGGGCACCCGCCCCCCTCTGACGTGCTCCACTTGCGGCGGCTTGGCGGCTTGGGTAGGATCGTGTCCGCACGTGCCTGCGATAGCGGGACGCGAGGCCCGGCCCGGCGGGCTCGTAGGAGACGGGGGATGAGAATAGGACGCTGGCGGTGTGTAGCAACCAGCAAGTCCACGGGCGAGCAGTGCCGGCGGCTGGCGGCGCCCGGGCACCGCGTGTGCTACTGGCACGGGGCCGCCTCGACCGGTCCGAAGACCGCCGATGGCAAGGCGAGGTCGGCGCTGAACGCCCTCAAACACGGCATCTACGCCGAGCGGCTGCTGGGGGATGATGAGCGGCTGGTCTTCGACGATCTGATGGGGAGCCTTCGGGCGGATTTCGACCTGAGCGACGCTTCTGCCTTGGCCGAAGCAAGAGCGTTGGCCATGGCGCACATCCAGTTCCTGCGCGCGCTGGCGGCAGGGGATGCAGCGGTCGCGCGAAGGTTCAGCCGAGCCGCGCTGAGGCACGCCAGCAGACTGAAGGGTGAGGTGCCCAAGGCCAAGGCGATGCGCGCGCGGCACAGATCGGGTCCATCGCCCGGGGAGTGGATGAAGGCTCTGCTCGAGGAGGTCGGGGTCGCTCGCGCCAGAAGAGGCAGGCGCGGCACCAAGCCCCGGGGCGGGACAGCGCGTCCGCCCGGTCCTGGTTGATGGTCGGCGGAGCCCGGTGCGGTCCTTGTGGCGGCTTCTGCCGCAGTTCCGCGGAGCGTGCAATCGCCGGCGACCTCATGGCCCATGGACGCCGTTCCCGTTGACCGTCGATCAGGGGACCGATCTGGCGCCCGTCCGCGGCCCACGGAGCCACATGGGCTGCCCCGCAGCCAACGGGGGCAGCGGGCGGGAGGAACGTCCTACCGGAATTCCCAGCCTGATTCTCTGGCCCCCACCTGGCTGCGGGAGGGGTCTGGGCGTCCCGGGGCAGGGATTCCTCCCCGCGGGGCGCTCTGGCGCATTGCACGCTGATGGACGTCAGTCTATACTGACGGCGGGGTGAGCCAAGGCAAGCCTGGTGGCGACGGTACAGCGAAGGCGAGAGGGTGTGCCGATGGAAACCGAGCAGGCTCTTCGCTTGTCTTTCGACCGCGGGACGCTTCGGCTGGACGGCGTGCCTGAGGGAGAGGGCGCCCTGGTTCGGGAGGCCGGGCTGTGGGTCTGGGACGCGCGGATCGGGGCATTCCGGTGCGACGCGATCCACTACGTGCGCGTGCGGGCAGAGCTGTCGGAGCAGTTCTCCGGGCGGTTCGTGGATGACGTGCCTGTGCCGTCGCACGTGAAGTGGGGCGTGGTGAGCCTCCCGCCGTTGCGTCGCGAGCAGCAGGAGGCGCTCGACACCTGGCGTGCGGCCGGCGGCCGCGGGCAGGTCGTCATGCCGACCGGCACGGGGAAGACCGAGGTCGCCCTGGCAGCCATGCGGGACACCAGCGTGGCCACGCTCATCGTGGCGCCCGTGCGCGACCTGATGTACCAGTGGCATCGGCGCATCCTCCGCGGCCTTGGGTGTGACGCGGGCATCCTCGGGGACAACCGGCACAACGTCCGCAACGTGACGGTCACCACCTACGACAGCGCCTATGCCCACATGGGCGCGCTGGGCGCACGGTTTGGCCTGGTCGTCTTCGACGAGGAGCACCACCTGCCCGGCCCGTGCCGCCGCGAGGCGGCGCTCTTCTGTGCGGCGCCGATGCGGCTGGGCCTGACGGCGACGCCGGAGCGATCGGACGGCCTCGATGCTGATCTGGCGTGGCTCGTCGGCCCCGTCGTCTACCGGCAGGAGATCCCGCACGCCAAGGGGAAGACCCTGGCGGACTACGACGTGGTGCGCATCCCCGTGGCGCTGACGGACGAGGAACAGGCGCGGTACGAGGACTATGGTCGCCTCGTCAGGTCCTTCATCGCCGAACGGCGGAAGGAGAAGCCCGGCTACGGTTGGCGGGACCTCTGCGCGGAATCGGGCAAGGACCCCGAGGCCCGTCGGGCGCAGAGGGCCTACTACGCGAAGAAGTCCGTCGAGGACCGAGCGCAGGAGAAGCTGCGGGTGCTGGAGGACCTCTTCCGGCTGCATGCGGGCGAGCGGGTGATGGTCTTCGCCGGGTCCAACGCGATGGCGCTGGACGTCTCGCGGCGGTTCCTGGTGCCGACGCTGCTCGCCCATTCGCGGAAGCGCGAGCGGCTGGTGGTGTTGGAGAGCTTCGCCGGCGGCCGGTTCCCGGTGCTCGTGGCGAACCAGGTGCTCGACGAAGGAGTGGACGTGCCGGAGGCCAAGGTGGCCGTCGTGATCGGGGGCCAGGCCTCCACGCGGCAGGCCAAGCAGCGCCTCGGCCGCATCCTGCGGCGCACGGGGGTGGCCCGGGCCACGCTCTACGAGGTCGTCTGCCAGGACACGAACGAGGAGGACCGCTCGCGCCGGCGGCGGAGAAGCGATGCTTACGAGCGAACAAGCCATCGTCGCGTATGAGGGGAGCCGCGCGGTCCCCGATCGGCTGACCCGCCGCACCCACGCGCAGTACGAGGGCTACGCGAGGCAGATGCTGCTCACCTATCAGCATGGGGTCGGGAGAACCCGCCGGGAACTCCATCGCTCGGTCGAGGGCACTCTGGCGAACGAGCCGGACTGCGAGACGCGACGGGTGCAGGCGTTCTGCAAGCTCCTCGATGATGCAAGCCAGTTCGACAGCGACCCGACGGGGAGGGCCGCGAAGCTCCGCCTTCAGGTCTTCGAGTTCGCGGCAAAGCTCCACCCCCTCGTCGAGCGGCGCGACCAGCTCTTCGAGAACACCGAGGCGGAGGCCAAGGCCCGTATCGCCGAGCGGTTGGGCCGTCCCTGGGACGAGATCGAGGGCGCCCTGTACGCGGACGTGCTGGACTTCCAGCGCCTGAGGGCCTTCGAGCCGGGCTATGCGGACGCGGCGGCGCTCCTCGCCCGCTACAACGTGGCACAGGTCCAGGCCTGCCTCTATCGTGCGGAGCAAGTCGTCATCACGGCGGGGGCCGACTTCAAGACGATCCTCCGCTATGCCAAGCTCGCCCGGCTTCTCCACGACCTCCGGCGCCTCGGCCCCTCGCGCTACCGCATCGAACTCTCCGGCCCGGCCTCCGTGCTCCGCGAGACCCGGCGGTACGGCGTGAACTTCGCGCGGTTCCTCCCCGCACTCCTCGGGTGCCGTGAGTGGGCCTTGGAGGCGAGTGTGCGGACGCTGTGGGGCCGTCCCGCGCGTCTCGCGCTCACGAGCCGCGACGGACTGCACGGGCATCTGCCGTCGCCGGAGGAGTTCGACTCGACCCTGGAGGAGGGCTTCGCGGCCAAGTTCGGCGAGGAGCGCGACGGCTGGCGCCTCCACCGCGAGGCAGAGGTCCTCTTCGAGGGCCAGAGGGCGTTCGTGCCCGACTTCGCCTTCCGGCACGAGGACGGCACGACGGTGCTCTTCGAGATCGTGGGCTACTGGACGCCCGAGTACCTGGCGAAGAAGCGCGAGACCCTGCGCCTCTTCCGCGACCGCCGCATCCTCCTGGCCGTGGCCGAGCGATGTCTGCGGCCCGGAGCCTCCGTCCCGGAGGACGTGATCGTGTACAAGACAGCCATCCGGCTCGCACCCGTCCTGGCCGCCCTGGAACGGGTCCGGTCGGCGTGCGGGGGAGCCCCGCCCCCCGGACGCCGTTCCCGCTGACCGACGAGCCAGGGGTCGATCGGGCGCGCGTTCGCGGCCCAGGGAGCCACGGGGGCGGCCCCGTGGCCGACAGGGAGGCGGTCGGGAGCGCGCTGCCGAGCCGGTTCTCCGTCCGTCTGCCCGGCCCTTCGCCAAGCTGCTGCTATAGGGAAGTGTTCTTCTTCCGCGGTAGTGTCGAGGGTGTGTGGGAGGGAATCGGGTGGGCCGCTCCCTGGGGCGATGCCGCAGGGTCGCGAGGGGCAAGGAGTTACGCCGCGGGAGTCGTAGGGGCCGCGGCAGTTCCCCTCGGTCTGCGCGGATCTGTGTCTTCTGTTCCTCCTGGGCAGCTCGGCTGTGGTCCCTCTCTGGCCCAAGAGGCGCCGCCCCAGGCGGGGGGGCCAAGGGCGGCGCGGCGAGAGGCAGGGTCAGAGGGCCTCAGTTCGTAGTTGGGGTCTCCTGTGGGTTGGTCTCCTGGCGCTGCGCCGGCGGCCGGCGGCGGCGTTTGGGCAGCGCGCTCTGGGGGAAGGCGACGGCGGCAACGTGGCCCTGAACCTGCGCCCACTCCAGGAGCATCCGCAGGACGCGGGCGATCTGGTCCACCGTCGGCTTCGCGCGCTCACGCCCATTGGGCTTCTTGAGGAGCGCGTCGCTCTTGAGGAACCGGCCGACGTCGGCGGGCCGGAGCGCCTTGAGGGCCTTGGCCTCGCCGAAGAAGCCGGCGACGACCTCGAGGGCTTTCCCATACGTCCTCACGGTGTGCATGTTCTTCCCGGCCGCCCGCAGGTGCTCCAGGTACTGCGGAGCGGCGTCCTTCAGGGTCAACTGGCTGGGCATGGCGACCTCCTTTCGATTCGTTGTGCCCTGGCCTCGGCAGTGGCGGGCCGCCCCGTCGGCGGCCGCTCGACCACAGTTGTCGTGAACATAGGGGCTTCGGGGCGCGAGGAAGTCAAGGACAATCTCGTCAGGGTTCTTCATCGCGTGAGAGGGCCCATCGCATCGGGGGAGAGGAAGAACACATCCTGCTGGGTGAAGTCGAGAAGGCTGCTGGCGTCGAAGGCCGAGAGCGTGAAGGGGTCGAGGTCGAGCATCCGGTGCGGCTCGCGGTTGAGGACGGAGCGGAGCATCCACGCTTCACTGGAGTAGAAGACGGCTCGGAGGCGCGGAGCGTAGGCGGCGTCGAGGGGCATGTCGCCCTTGAGGAGCCGGAGCTTGCCCGGCTCGTCCCGCCGGACCCACGTGGCCGAGATGCGGCCCTGGCAACGGGCGAGGAGCGCCTTGAGCTCCTCGTCGTCCGCCGCCCGATGCACCATGCGGAAGAGGATCTCGGAGTCGACCTCCGCCGCGCGCGGCAGCCCGAGTTCGCGGAAGAGCGCGTCGGCGTTCGAGACGTGGCCGTTGTGTGTGCCGCAGACGGCCCCGCGCCCTACGAGGAGGGGCTGGTTGTTCGCGTTGTTCCTCTCGCTGCCCTGTGTCTTGTAGCGGGTGTGTCCCAGGATGATGGTCACTGTGTTGTCAAGCTGGAGGGTGTGCCAGTAGTTCTCGGCCTGAATCAGGCTGCACGCAGCGACGGGGCGCTTGAACACGGCGGCGGACCCGTCACTGCGAAGGACGGCGACGCCCGTGGCATGATGCCCTCGCTTCTGGTTCAGGAGAAGCAGGCCCGTGAACAGGGTCCGGATGGTGACCAGCTCGTCGCGTTTCCGGCGCTTGCAGCCGAGGATGACGCCCGTGAGTCCGCACATACTACTTCTCCTCCTCAGCCACGAAGCCGTGGAAGACGCCGATGGCGTACAGCCTGCGACGGCTCCTGATCCAGCGGGCCGCCTCCTCGAAGCCGAACTCCTCTGCGAGCTCGGCGACGACGGAGCGATGGAGCATATTCGTCAGGCCTGACTTCCTGACGGCCTCGAGACCGTCGAGCACGGCTTTGGGCACCTTCACCTCGTCCATCTCATTCCTCCTTCTTCGCGTCGAGGCCCAGGCGATGGTCCAGCTCCGCGAGTTCGTCTGGCGTGAGGCGTAGCTTGGGGCGCAGGAACTTCCATGCGCCGGGCAAGTCCCCGGCATTCAGCAGCCGCGCGGTCTCACGGACCATGTGCTCCACCTGATTGAGATCAGCTCCCGAGAGCCGCTGGAGCTTCGCCAGGCCGAGGCGGTCCAGCTCGCGGACGAAGGACTCGCACCGGTCGTCGAGCTTCTCGCCGGCGAGCGCCAACTCGATCCCCTCGATCTCCTTGACCCGTTCCTGGACGACAGCGATGTAGTGGAGCACGTCCTTCACGTCGCTGAACATCGAGGCGCCTTTCATGGCGCGGACGAGGTCGAGGGCCGTCTCGCCCTCAAAGACCTCGCCGTCTCTCATGAGCAGTTTCAGCATCCTGTGGTCCTCCTTCGTGTTCACTCGCCCTTGATCACCTCGACGCGGGGCCGGCCGAACGGGGCCGTGCCGACGTCCCTGCCGGCCTCGAACAGCTTGATCAGGCGACGGGCCTCGTCGGCGCTCGCGGCGTAGACGCGCCAGGCCTTCCGCAGTTCCCAGTAGGCCTGTGGGTTGGCTGCCACGTGGTTCGTGAGTCGCCGTGGCCGGCGCTCCCGGCCCCAGACGCCGAGGCAGATGCTCTTCATTCCTGGTCGTCTCCTTCGCTCGGGGGTTGGGGGTGTTCTTCTTCGAGTCTGTCAGGCGCTGTCGCGGGGGGCGACGGGGCCGGGCGGCCGTTCCTCCACGCCGCGCTGCCGGCGAGATTCGCCATCAGGTGCTTGCGGCAGGTCTTGAACTCGCCGCCGATCAGCCCTAGATGGAGCAGGAAGACCCGGAAGTCGTACTTGTCGCTGTGGCCGTTGGCCTTCCGCTGCCGGCTCGACGCCGCGCGGGCGTTGAGGGCCTTCGCGGCCATCGCCAGGCAGAACTGCACGTAGCCCTTGATCCGGCCCGCGTGGAGCGTCCCGTCGAAGGCTCGGATCTCGATGGTACCGCGGTACCACACGTTGTGGAGGTTCAGGAGGTGGTACCGAGTTTGGTCATAGTGGATCGGGTTGGTGTTGCGGTAGCCGTACCAGAGGCGGTTGAGCTGGTCCTTGGTCTTCGGCTTCCGGCGCTCGATCTCCCGGATGAACCCCTCGCGCATCGGCTTGCAGTACTGCTGGAGCCGGGTCCCCGCGAGGCCGAGGGCGCGGATGATCAACTCCTCCTGCTTGTAGACGATCTTGGCCAGCCGGACCAGCGCCTGCGTGTCGAACGGGGCGGCATCGATGTGGACGTGGATTCCGCAGTGGCCATCCACCCGTGCGCCCGCGACCTCGCGCAGCGCGCGGACGACCTCCTGGAGCTGGGGGACGTCCTGATAGGTGAGGACCGGGCTGACGACCTCGGCGCGCAGGTGGCCCGGCACCGAGGTGAGCGAGCCGTCGGCGACGACCTTCCAGACCCGCCCCTGCGGGTCGGTCACCTCCCAGGGATCGAGAGAGGAGGGGTAGCCGGCGTGGCGGACCGTGCCGCCGACGACCGTGCGGATCGCCTCGGCCACGGCCTGTCGGGTCCGCCGGATGGTCTCGATCTCGATCCCGAACTTGATCTCGCGCATGTCCATCGCTTGCTCCTCAGGGGTCGAGGCCAAGGTCTGTGGATGCCCACTCCGCTCCACAGTCGAGGCAGCGGCGGTGGGCGTGGTAGTCGGCGTCGAACGGGAGGGGCGGCTGCCGCAACGCGGCGCTCTCGCACCTCGGTTGGGCCGTGCATCCTGCCTCGCGGTCGCACAGCCACATCTCGATCCGTTTGCCGCCGCACTTCGGGCACGTGGCGATCATTTCGGGTCTCCTCCTTCCGCCCCGCGTCGGAGAGCCTGAGCCAGGACGAAGCCGCTCATCTTGTAGCCGCACCGTCGGGCCTCGGCTTCGATCATCCGGCGGACGGCCTGGCTCCTGGTGGCGAGGTAGGTCTCCGTCAGCCGTTCCCAGGAGAGCCGCTGGATGCGGGGCTTCAGCTCCCTGGCGGTCAGGGTTCGGCGCCTCTTGCTTCTCATCTCTAACGCCTTTGCCAGTCATCACTTGCACCGACACCATATAGGCATAGTGTTCCACATCAGTCAACTGGAATCTTCGACGGAAGTGCTTATTCTGCAAGGATTTATGATGCCGTAAGTCTCAACGGGGCCGCAAGATGCAGCGAGGGCGGGACGGGGCGGGAAGATTCTGGCGGGGGCCGGCGGCGGGTGGGAGTGTGCGGGGGGCGCGGCCGTGCGCGCGCGGGTGGCCCGGGCGAGATGGGGATGGCCTGGCAGCCACGCGGCTCAGCGGCTGCCGGGCTTGACGTGGGGCATTGGCGGCGTAACCTGACAGCCGTGGGGGTCACGGCAACAGCGGCGGCAGTTCCTCCCCCTGCCGCCGCTGTGCCGCCCTCTGGCCTCCACATCCCACCACGCGCCAATGCCGTGCCTGTGCCAGCCCACGGCGTGTACCAAGATCAGCACACGCCGTGGGCATGGGTCGGCACAAGCAATGTCCGGCCGGCGGCGGCCAGAACCAGAAGGCGTTCCTCTCGCGCTGTTGCCGGGCGAAGCTCGGCTCGCGCTCGATGGCGCTCACTTGGCGCGACGCCGCCTGGCCCACGGCCGCTCCAGCACGGGAAGTATCTCCCTGGTTCCGCAGGGCACGATGTCGAGTTCATCCTCCGACCACCAGGCGAAGGGCTCCTGGCGGCTCACGGCACCCGTGTTCAGGCTGTCCACCAGGCGCGTCACCTCGGGGTGCTCGGCCGAGGCTCCGTAGCCGCGGAAGAACACCCTGCCGCAGTGCTTCACGTGGGTGAAGCCCCAGGCCGCGCCATCGCCCCGGTCCGTGGGGCCGATCACCGCGAGGTTGAACTTCAGGCTCTTGCGCAGCAGCGGCATCTCGTGCTTCTCCAGGGGCAGAAGCGCCACGTTGCAGGCGCCGACGAATTCCAGGACGGGCCGAACGTGCGGCCACTCGTCCCGGTCCAGGGAGACGACCTGCCGGGCGAACCGGCTCAGGAGCGCCGTCATGATGCCCTCGCGCGTGCCGATCTCGACGACCGTGTCGAGCCCGAGCGCCCAGAGCTTCTCCATCTGCCGCAGGAGGGGCATCCGCCCGTTGGTGATGCCGAGCGACGACGCGACCACCTCCTCCCCGATCTCGGGGACCAGGCAGTTGACGAAGCCATCGAGGATCCGTGTCACGATCTCATACATGACAGAACTCCTTTCTCACCAGAAGATGGGGTCGGTCCACACAGGAACGACGTTCGGCACGATCACCTCGAAGTCGTCGGAGCGCTCCCGCTCGCGGGCGAGCATGGCACAGCGCACGGCATCCACGATGTGGTCGTTGCCCTTCGAGTAGACGACGTTGTTGTTGCTGGCGAACGAGTAGCTGTGGGTCGAGAACTGGTCGGCGATCTCCCGGTCGCTGTCGGGCAGGAACAGCTCGCGGCGCTGGAAGGCACGGTTGATCAGGCTGGTCATGTGCTCCTTCGTGCGCTTCTTGAGCAGGCGCCCGTCCCTCTCGGCGACCGTGACCATGCCGCCGAAGTCGTAGCCGTGGAGCTTCGGCCCGAGTTCGAGGGAGCGGAACTTGTCCAGGGTGGTCAGCTCCTGGACGACCGCCATGCCGTTCCCCCCGTTGTCCACGCCGATGCCCATGGGGCAGTAGTACCGCTCCAGGAGGCCGATGGCCACGGCGATGTGGGGATAGGCCACGTGCTCCATGTGGACGCGGAGGACGAGCCTCGCCGGCCGCTTCTCCTCCCCCGGGGTCTCGCGCAGGACGACGAGTTCCGTGGGGTCGTTCGTGTAGCCGAGGTCGCCGCCAACCCAGAAGGTGCCGTCCTGCGGCGCGAGGTTGAGGAGCATCTCGAGGCGGTCGAAGGCCTCCTCCTCGGTCTCGCAGGCCGTGAGGGTTTCGCCCAGGACCTCGATGCAGCGGTACTCGGGGATGGCCACGCGGCACAGCTCGAGGAGTTCGGCGTTGAAGGCCCCGTGGGTCGGCTTGCCGTGCTCCCCGGCGACCTCGTGCTGCCAGCCGTCGCTCCCCTTTCCGCCGTAGAACCCGGCGAGGTCCGCCTCGCGCTGCGCGCTCCAGGAGGGGTTGAGCCAGCTCGGCCAGCGGAAGACGCGCCAGTCGCGCGCCTCGGTGAGGTGGTGGTACGTCGTGCCGCGGAGGCCGTTGGGCGTCGAGTAGACGCGGAAGACTCCGCCCGCCTTCAGGCACTGGCGAAGCGCATGCCACGCCTTCTCCGGCAGCCATGCCCCCTCGTCCACCCAGATGCGGTTCACGTGGAGCGAGCGAAAGGCCTCGCCGTCGGGGCCCGCCGGCCGGAAGTAGAGCACGGAGCCGTTGGTGAACTCGAGGCGGAAGTACGGGTCGCGGGTCGGCTTCTGGCGGCCCTGGGCGTTCGGGGCGACGCTAGCGGCGAGCTGCTCGTTGGCCGCGAGCTGGAACTCGATCTCCTCGATGATCGTGTCGAGGTGGCCCTGCTGGGGCGCCGCGATGAGGCCCAGGCCGCCCTGCGTGGTGAAGGCGAAGTGGAGCACGTCGGTCGTCAACGCGATGGTCTTCCCGCAGTCGCGGCCGTCCAGGTGGACGATCTGGGGGTCCGGCGCCCGGAGGTCCTCGACCTGGTGGGGCCAGTAGCTCCGGGGCGAGCCGTCGCGGTTCCGCAGGTAGTGCTCGCCCCAGGTCACGGGGTCGGCGAGGCGGGCGGCCACGGCGCCTTCGTCATCGGCCAGGGCATCCCGCGCCCGCACGACCCCGCCGCGGCGCGCCGCCGCGCTCCGTGCCGCGCGCGAGTGCGGGTCGTGCCAGAAGCAGTAGTCGGACCCGGACCGGGCATCGGCGCGGCAGGGGCTGCCTCGGTCCGTCGTGCCTTTGCAGAGCTTGCGTGCCATCACTGGCCTCCTTTGTCCTCAGACTTCTCGGCCGGATCGGCCTTCGTCTTCGCCGTCTTTCCCTTGGGTGTAGTCCCCCCCTTCTCCGCCTCCTTGAGCTTGCCGACGAGTGCGGCGGCCCACTCCGCCGGGGTCGTGCCCAGGGGCACGCCGCCTCGCTCGCGCGTGCCCTTCGTCGCGTTGAGGTCGCGCAGGCAGTTGCGCACGATCCGCGCCTGGGCCGCGGCCGCCGCCTCCTTCTCCGCCTTCTGGGCGCGGATGTACTGGAGGAACGCCATGGCCGCCATCTGGGCCGCCGCCTCGTCCGAGGAGGCGTTCAACTCGAAGTCCTCGCGCAGCCGCTCGAGGAAGGCGCCGTGGATGCGCCGCTCCTCGTCGTTGAGGACCCGCGCGGCGTAGGCCCCGTGCACGAAGCGGTTGAGGTTGCCCTTGGGCGCGCCGCCCCCCGCGCCGTGGTAGTGGCAGACATTGGAGCCGGGCACGGCCGGCTGGCGGCAGCGTTTGCCGGTGTGCTTGCTCAGCGCCGTGCAGCGTTGTCCGTCGTCCGACATGGTGCATCCTCCTTCGACCGTGGGAACCCACCTCCCTCTCCTTGTCCATCACGGGATCTGGCCGCGGGGCGGCCCGCGCTCGCGGGTGTGCTTGCCCGCCGCCGTGCGTCCTCTCGCGTCGCTGCGCATCGGCTCGTCTCCTCTGTCCGAATGGCCCCGCCTCCCGGTCAAGGCAAAAAGAAAGGTCCGCCTTCCTGCAGCCTCGGTGGCTCGGAAGCGGACCTTAAGTCGTCCCACGGACGGTAAAGGGAGCTCTGCCCTTTAGGCCGGTCTCGGCAGGCCCGTCTCTGCGGGCCGCATGTCCCGATGCACTCCTATCGCCTGGCCGACGTACGCTTCGTCGGGAAGGGCGGCTTGTCCGCAGGCGGGCCGTTCCACAGTGCCCGCCACGTACAGGGAAGACTACCACACAGATGGGTGGTTGTCAAGCGCCTTAGCAAAATCGCAACGGTGCCCGTCCACGGCAGCTGGGAGTGTGCGAATGAGTAGACTTATTGTGCAGACGGTTTGACAAGGGCGAACTATCTGCCTATACTATCTAACGAGGATAGATCGATTGGGCAATCCGTTCGTCGGAGACGAACCATGCGCGGAGACAGGCCAGTACACACGACCGCAGGGGTCGAGTTGGTCAGGAAGCTCGCCAGCGATGGCCTGCGGGTCTTCACGGCCACCCAGGCACGCCAGTACGCGCCTTCCGTTGCACTATCGGCCGGCTACTTGCGGCAGGCACTCCACCACTTGGCCAATTCGGGCTGGATCGTTCGCCTGCACAGGGGCCTGTATGCCCTTTCGCCCACGGTGCCGGGAGTGACGCCTGCTCACGAGTTCGAGATCGCCATGGCCCTGGCCAGCCCCGCCGCCATCAGCCACTGGTCGGCACTGCATCATCATGGCCTGACGGAGCAGGCGCCGCGGAAGGTCTTCGTGCTCACCACCCTCGGGAGTCGAGTGCCCCGGTCTGGCAGTTCGAAGACAGCGCCAGCCGGCGGAGGCCAGCGAATCGGCGAAGCGGTCTATCAGTTCATCCAGGTGGCCCCCGAGCGTTTCTTCGGCACGGAGGAGGTGTGGGTGGGCGATGCCCGAATCACGATCACCAACCCGGAGCGGACGCTGCTCGACGGGTTGTGCAGGCCACAGCACTGCGGGGACTTCGCCGAGGTCCTTCACGCATTCGACGCGCTCGGCGGCCGCCTGGACGTCGAGCGCCTCGTGGCCTACGCCCTCGAGATCGACGCGGCGATGGTGAAGCGGCTGGGCTGGGTGCTGGAGAGGCGGGGCGTGGACAGCGCGCGGCTTGAGCGCCTCGCTCGCTTCCCTGTGAAGGGGTACAGGGTGCTGGACCCCACCGGGCCGCGCAAGGGGCCGTGCAACCGCCGCTGGATGATCCAGGAGAA
>Ga0307380_10001937_pt1 | contig 29750 bp, 23 predicted proteins | sample UN3MG_FD_202239 | JGI IMG/M metagenome (GOLD analysis project Ga0307380, IMG submission 202239) | Soil microbial communities from Risofladan, Vaasa, Finland - UN-3 | ecosystem: Environmental > Terrestrial > Soil > Coastal area > Acid sulfate soil | place: Finland: Risofladan, Vaasa | collected...
GCGGCTCGGCGCCCCTCGGCCGGGCCATCGTGCTGAGCGCGGAGGACGACACGGCCGACACCATCCGCCCGCGCCTCGACGCCCTGGGGGGCGACCCCAGCCGCGTGTGCGTCCTGCGAGCCGTCCGTTGGCAGGGGACGGAGGGCGAGTTGCCCTTCTCGATGACCCGCGACCTGCCGATCCTCGAGCGAGTCGTTCGCCAGTGGGACGACGTTCGGCTGGTCATCCTCGACCCGGTCAGCGCCTACCTTGGCGGGGCCGAGAGCTACAACAACGCCGACATCCGCCGCGTCCTCGCCCCCGTCCAGACGATGGCCGAGCGGACGGGTGTGGCGGTGGTCGCGATCACCCACCTGACCAAGCGGGCGGGGGCGTCGGTCATCTACCGAGCGATGGGCAGCCTGGCCTTCGTGTCGGCGGCCCGGGCCGTCTGGGCCGCGGTGCCCGACCCCGCCTCGAAGGGCTCGCCGCAGGCCACGGGGCGGATGCTCCTCCTGCCCGTCAAGTGCAACCTCGCGGGCGGCGTCACGGGCATGGCCTACCGCATCGTCCCGCACCCCGACAACCCGGCCTTGCCCACCGTGGTCTGGGAGCCCGAGCCGGTGGCGATGACCGCCCAGGAGGCGATGGAGCCCGCTCCCAAGCCCACGGCCAGGGAGGCAGCCGCTGAGTGGCTGGAGGAGTTGCTCTCCGCCGGGCCGATGCTGACAACCGATGTCGAGCGGCGGGCGGCCGAGGCTGGCTTCTCGCGGATCACCCTGCGAAGGGCTCGCCGGGAGCTCGGCGTTCAGGCCTACCGGCACTCCCTGACTGACCCGTGGCAGGTGCGGTTGCCCGCGGACCCGGCGGCGAACTCGGGAGATGTCATTGCGAGCCCGTCGAGCAACCTTTCGAGCGACGAGGCCAACGTAGCGGAAGACACCCCGTTGCCAGAGTCCACTCCCCTGAAAGGTGCTTCGGCAGGCTCAGCATGACAGGGGGGAAGCGCATCACGTTCTCGGCGGGCCGTGCCGGTCAGAGATGCCGGCTAGCACTACAACGCTACTTCCTGGTCATTCTGAGGAGCGGAGCGACGAAGAATCTCCTCTTGAGTGCTCAGCGACGCCCTCCGACGAAGAGGAGATGCTTCGCTGCCGCTCAGCATGACCGGTGTTTGGGGCTTTCCACATGTCTTTGGCGGGGGCCGCTTTATGGCGTGCGGCAGCGCCTTTGTAGCGTTGTAGCGCTAGGCGCTCACCTCCCCTTGCGCGCAGGTGAGCGCCTAGCGCGCCTAGCGGGCGCGCCCTGGTGCAGTGCCATCTGTAAGTGATTGCTACTTCGACACTTGCGGCATGCGTGCCAGCCATCTGGCCCATCACGCTAGGCGCTCACCCCCCCTTGCGCGCGCATGAGCGCCTAGCGCGCCTGGCTGGCGCCCCCCCTGCCGCCAACGGCCCGTCGAGATGCGCACCGCCCTTTTCCCCTGCGCTCGAGGTCCGTAGTCCCGCGTCTACGCGGCTCCTGAGGGCCGCCCGGCGCGTTCCCACGCGGAGCGGGGGGCTCAGGCGCCGCGGAAGTGTTCCTTGCTCAGGTCGTACTTGCGCATGCGCTCGTAGAGGGCGCGGCGGGAGATGCCGAGGGCCAGGGCGGTGGCGCCGACCTCGCCGTCGTTCTCGCGGAGGGCGGCCTCGATGACGCTCCGCTCGGTGCGCTCCATGTCCTCGCGGAGGCGCCCCGCCGTCGCGGGCAGCGAGAGGAGGCGAGCCGACGCGAACGCGTCGTCGAGGGTGAACGGCCCGGCGACGCCGCCCCGGGCGGTGATGGCCATGCGCTCGACGGCGTTCCGCAGCTCGCGCACGTTCCCCGGCCAGGTGTGGCGGAGCATTTCGGCAAGGGCGTCCTCCTGCAGCCCGGGCACGGGCACGCCGTCGCGCTCCGCCGCGCGCCGCAGGAAGAAGGAGACGAGGAGCGGAACGTCCTCGCGGCGCTCGCGCAGGGGCGGCACCGGGACGGTGAGGACGGCGATGCGGTGGTAGAAGTCCTCGCGCATGCGGCCCTGCCGCACCTCGTCCTGGAGGTCGGCCTTGGTCGTGACGAGCAGACGGATGTCCACCCTCCGCGGCTCGTCGCCGCCGAGGGGCTGGACCAACCCGTCCTCGAGCACGCGGAGGAGCTGGACCTGGGCGCGGACGGGCATGCTCTCGACCTCGTCGAGGAGCAGGGAGCCGCCCGAGGCGGTGAGGAGCCTGCCGGCCCGCTCGCTGTCGGCGCCCGTGAAGGCGCCGCGGGCGTGGCCGAACAGCTCGCTCTCCAGCGTGGTCTCGGGGAGCGCGCCGGCGTTGACGGGCACGAACGGCCCCTTGGCGCGGCGGCTCTGGGCGTGGATGGCCCGCGCCACAAGCTCCTTGCCCGCGCCCGTCTCGCCGGCGACGAGGACCGGCGCGTCGGACCGGGCGACGACCTCGACCTGCTCGTAGAGGTCGAGCATGGGGCGGCTGCGGCCGACCATGCCGAAGCGCCCGTCCTCCTCGGCCGACAGCAGGCGCAGGCGGCGGCGCAGCTCGGCCGCCTCGCGCCGCAACGCCACCTTCTCGGTCGCCCGCGCCACGCAGGCCAGCAACACGTCGTCCTCGAACGGCTTCTCCACGAAGTCGTAGGCCCCGCCCTTGAGGCAGCGGACGGCCATCGAGACGTCGCCGTGGCCCGTCACCATGATGACCGGGGGCGCGAAGCCGCGCCGCACCATCTCCGCCAGGAACTCCTCGCCGTCCATCCCCGGCATCTTCACGTCGGTCACCACCGCGTCGGCCTCCGCCAGGCCGGGCCAGGCGAGCGCGGCCTCGGCCGATGCGAATGCCTGGACGCGATAGCGCCGCAGGCGCAGCATCTGGGCGATCGAGAGGCGCGCCGCGTCGTCGTCGTCAATCACGACGATCGTGGCCGCCGGCGGCTGGGAGGGGCTAGCCATGGGTGCGCTGGGCCTCCCGGATCTCTTCGGGTGTGGGCAGGGGCAGGCGGATGGCGAAGCGCGCGCCCTGGCCGGGCTGGCCCTCGGCGCCGATGGCCCCGCCGTGGTCCTTGACGATGCGCTGCGAGATGGTGAGGCCCAGGCCCGTGCCGTGGCCGTGCTTCTTGGTGCTGTAGAAGGGGGTGAAGAGCTTGGCGGCCTCCTCGGCCGAGAAGCCCTTCCCCGTGTCCGCCACCTCGATCAGCACGGGCCGCGGCGCGCCGTCGGCCAGGGCCGTGCGCACGGTCAGGAGGCGGACCTCCGTCTCCTCCATCGCCTGCCGGGCGTTGGTCAACAGGTTGAGGAACACTTGTTCGAGGCGCGTCCTGTCGCCCACGATGGCCGGCAGGTCGGGTGCCAGCTCGAGCCGCGTCTCCACGCCGGTGAGGCGCAACTGCGGCATCAGGAACGCCACGCTCTCGCGGACGACGGCATTGAGGTCCACGAGGGCGAGCTGGCGCTCGCTCTTGCGGGTCATGCCGCGCATCTGGTTGATGATGCGGGCCGCGCGGTCGGCCTGCTCGGTGATCAGGCGCAGGTTCTCCCGCACCTCGTCGGGGCCGCCGGCGCCCTGCTCGAGCATGTAGAGGGCGTTCTTCGCGAACGTCTTGATCCCGGTGAGCGGCTGGTTGAGGTCGTGGGCCACGGCGGCCGACATCTCGCCCAGCTCGGCCAGGCGGGTGGAGTGGACGAGTTGGTCCTCCTGCTTCCGCGCGATGTCGGCCAGCTCAAAGCGCTTCGCCTCGGCCTCCTTGCGGGCCGTGATGTCGTAGACGTTCACCAGCACGGTCTGCTCCCCGCCGTGCGTCGTCGCGGAGCTCAGGACATCCGCCCAGATCATCGAGCCGTCGGCGCGCAGCAGGCGGGCCTCATAGTGGAGGTCGGTGAATCCCCGGGCCTCGCGGTCGGCCACCAGGCTGCGGACCCTTGCGTGGTCCTCGGTCGCGAACAGCTCCCAGATGCTGCGGCCCACCGCCTCCTCGGGGCGGCAGCCCAACAGGTCGCCGAAGCGCCGGTTCGCGAAGGTGACCCGCTCGTCCGCCCTCCGGTAGATGAGGATGCCGGTGAGGGACTTCTCGACGATGAGCTTGTGCTGCTCCTCGGAGCGCTGAATGGCCCGCTGCCCCGCGCGGATCTTCTCGCTGAGCACGGCCGCGCACGCCCCCGCGGCCACCAGGAACCCCATTCGCGCCAGGTCGTGCCACAGCGGCCCGGCGGCCAGGCCCGCCGCGTGGAAGCCCAGCAGGGCCGCGCCCAGCCCCCCGGCAACCGCCACCCCCCGGCAGCCCCACCACACCCCCGCCAGCACCACGGGGATGTAGGCGAAGTGGGTGACCACCACCTCGGACCGGTAGGCCGCGCGAGCGTAGGCGGCGGCGGCCACATAGGCCGCCGCCAGGACGCCCATCGCCCCCAGGCGGATGGCCTCGTGCGAGCGCCTCGTGTCCCCGATTGCCTTCATAGCTCCAGCCCTTTGCCGCCATTGTACACCCGCGCGCTGCGCGGCGTCAAACCACCCCGAACAGGCCCCTTGACACTCACTCAGCCGGCCGATACGTTAGTCGAGAAGGAGACCGCACCCATGTTGGCGAGGAAAGGACATCGGACCATGTGGAGAGCCCTGGTCGGGCTGGCAGTCGCGGTCGCCGCCGCAGGAGCGGGCCTGGCCGGCGAGAAGCGGGACTGGCCGCCGTCCACCCGGGTGGACGGCGAGCCCCGGCCGAACGAATGGGTCAAGCTGGAGGAGCACGGAGCCGCCCGACGATACAGCGGCGCGCTCGTCTACCTCCCCGCCGAGAAGAGCTTCGTCCTGGCCATGGGGACCGTCGGCGCCTGGAACGACCAAGGGCCATTCTGCTACGACGAGCAGACCTTCGACCTCGCTCGCCGCCTGTGGACGAATCGCTTCCCGGAAGGCAAGGGCTGGACGCCGGAGGTCGGCCCCTGCGACGCGCCCAAGCTGCCCCACCACGGCTACCGCCTCAAGGACGGCCGCCTGGGCCTCTGGGAGGGCAGCTTCAACGCCTACTTCCAATACGCGCTCGACACCGACCGCGGCCGCCTCGTCGCCTACGTCCACAATCGGCTGATCGAATACGACCCGGCCGCTCGCGCCTGGAGCGAGCTGGCCCCCGGCACGCCGAGCGGGGACGAGCACAAGCTCTGGTGGGGCGCGCTCTGCTACGACGCGCTCAACAAGGAGTACGTCCTCTTCGGCGGCAACAACGGCCCCAGCGAGTTCAACGACACCCGCACCTGGGCCTGGTCGGTGGCCGGCAAGGAGTGGCGCCGCGTGGAGTGCGGCGGCGAACTGGTCAAGGACCTCTACCCTAAGGCGAAGGCGCTCTACAGAGAGGCGGTGGCGCTGCACGGCGCGTACTGTGACCGCTACTTCGGGAGCGAACTGCCCGACAACGCCAGGGTCCGCCTCGCCGGGCCCGCGAAACAGCTCGCCACCGGCATTGACGCGATGAGGAAGGAACTCGACGGCAAGGGAGCCGGCTACGAGAAGACCCAGTGCGAGCGCGCCGGGACGGAGCTCGGCGCCGCCGCGGCCGCGCTCGCCGGCAAGCTCGGCGACGAGGCGAGCCCCGACTCCATCCGGGTCGCGCTGGGCCTCTCGCGGGTGCTGTGGCGCGCCGGCTGCGCGCTCATGAGCGAGCCGCCGCCGCGCGCCCACTCGCAGATGGTCTACGACCCGGCCACGAGGAAGATCGTCCTCTTCGGCGGCGACCGGCTCGACAGGCTCTACGCCGACACCTGGGTCTACGACTGCGCCACGCGCACCTGGGAGGAACGGCGGCCCGACCTCTCGCCCTCGCCGCGCGCCGGCCACGCCTTCCTGCGTTTGCCCAGGAGCGGCAAGCTCGTCCTGCTCGGCGGCTACAAGTTCAAGTCCGACACCGGCTACTGGGGGCCGCTCTACGAGCAGCTCCCCATGCAGGCCTGGACCTACGACGCAGCGGCCAACCAGTGGCAGCTCGTCAGGGACTGGGGCAAGCCTGTGCCCACATTCATGGGCAGCAAGGGAGCGGGCATGGTCGCCGCGGTGAGCGACGACGACGTAGTGCTGGCCCTCAGCGGCGAGCGCCGCGGCGAGCGCGGCACCGTGGTCACGCTCGCCTGCCAGCTCGACCCGTCGCAATCCGACGCTGCCGGCTCAGCCACCCCCGGCGCGGCCGAGTGGCGCGTCGGGCCGTACGACCCGAGCTGGTATCTGGAAGGCCCGGCGCCCGACGAGGCCGCCTTCCAGGCGAAGCTCGACGCCGTCCCCGCCAACACCTGGACCGCGGTCACCAGCAAGGCCACCCGCCTGCCCCGCCAGAACCGCGACTGGGGCACCGCCGTCTACGACCCCGACCGCCGGGCCATCTATCGCTGGAGCGGCGGCCACTCCGCCCACTGCGGCTCCGACATCCCGGTCTTCTCGATGCGCACCGGCGCCTATCACATCAAGTACCCGCCCGCCTTCCCCCTCGAGGGCATCGGCTCGTGCGGCTCGCAGCCCTCGCGCTCGACCTTCCTGGCCCAGCCGTGGATCTCGGCCCACAGCTACCACTCGTACGCCTACGACCCCGTCGCCAGGAAGATGATCTGCTGCGGGCACCAGAGCTTCTCGTTCGCCTACGACCCCGAGAGCGGCGCCTGGACCCACAGGCCGCAGCCCAAGGGCATGCGCGAGGACTGCTTCTACACCCTCACCCTCTGCTCGACGCCGAAGGGACCCTACGCCTGGACCAAGTTCGGCACGCTCTTCCAATACGACGGCGCCGCTGACGAATGGAGCGAGGTCAAGGTCGCCGGCGAGAAGCTCGTCGGCACCCGCTGCGACGAGTCGGGCATGTGCTACGACTCGAAGCACGACCGCCTCATCCTGGCTCACGCGCCGCTCAAGGGCGACCTCGTGGCCGTGGACCTCAAGACCCTGACGGCCACGAAACTCGAACCGAAGGGAATGGAACTGGCTGCGGCGGGGGAGCACTTCTGGCGCGAGACCTGCTACGACGAGGCGAACGACGCGGTGGTGGTCGCCGTCAGGGCCAAGGACAGGCCCTGGCTCGTCTACGACTGCGCCAGGAACGCCTGGGTGGCCCTGCGCATAGCGGGCAGCCCCGGCTTCGGCTGCTCGAACGGGCTGATGTACGACCCGCTGCGGAAGCTGATGCTGGCGGTGGACACGAACAGCGTGGTATACGTTCTGCGGCTGGACCCCAGGAGGGCCGAGGCACCCGCCGAATGATCCCCTTTGGCCGGTAGGCCCGCAGGGCGACGGGGGACGCCCAGGGGATGGGGGCCATAGATCGGAAGGCAGCAGCTACGCCGCGAAGCCCAAGCCGTGAGCCGAATCGGCCGCCTTCGGAGCCTTCGAGCTTGACAGGGCCTCCCATCCATGCCACAATGCCGCCGTCACGAGCGGCGAGAGCGCCGCGCGGGAGTGGGCGCGCACGCTGCTTGCACCCCTGGGAGCAGGACGGCTCGTGGGGACCCGATCGCGGGAAGGCGCGCCATGTTCACCATACGCCGCGAGCAGATGGACGTCTTCTGTCAGTGCGCCCTCCAGCAGTTCGAGGACCGCAAGGTCCGCGACATCGCGACCGCGTTCCCTATCGAGTATGAGGAGATGCTCGACCCGCAGGGAGGGGACGGGAAGGCGCGCGAACTCGTGCGCAAGGGGGTCGAGAAGGCGGCCTCGTATGGGGTCGAGATCGAGCGCAACGTGTGGCTGTTCATCGATCTCATGGTCCAGCTCTCGCCCGATTTTGATGAGGAGCCGGCCATGCGGACGGCCCGCGAGGTCCTGGAGGACAAGGAACTGGCCGAAGGCCCGAAAATCGCCCTCGTCTACGCCGAGCTCGAGGCGAGGGGCCTGGTGAGCATTCGCACCGTGTAGCCGGGGAGCCGCCCGTGTCGTCTCCGCAAGCCAACGCGCCGCAGGCGGTCTCGCACACGAAGAAGGTCGCGAGCGCCACGGCCCCCTGCCCCCTCAAGAAGGGCATGCTGCTCGTGCAGGTCCGGCGGAGGGACGGCAAGCCGCTTTCCCAGCCGCCCAAGGTCTCGCTGAGCGGCCCGACGCCGAAGCAGGCGGCGGCCAGCCCGCAGGGCCGCGCGCAGTTCACGGGTCTCGACCACGGGGACTACTCGGTCACGTTCGCCTGCCCCGGCGAGGAGAGGAACTTCGCGCACGCCCGCGTGAAGCCCCCCTCGACGGTCGCGGTCACCGTGCCCGAAGTCCACCTGGTCATCTACGAGCTGTACGTTGGGCCGAGGGCCGCGGCGGCCGGCCCCGCGGTGGCCCCGGCCGCTACTCGACGAGGCAAGCGCACCCCCCACTGGATCAAGGTGCTCGTCGCGGACGAGGACCGGAAGCCCGTGACAGACGTGACGGTGAGGGTGCGAGTGCCCGATGGCACGGTGCACACCGGGAAGCCGGACGGGGGCGGGCTTTACAAGGTCGAGAGCTTCTACGACGCCGGGCAGTGCGAGATCTCGTTCCCGGACGTCTACGACATCGAGTGGAAGCCGCAGTAGCCGTCGAGCGAGGGCGACCGCATGAAGACCGTAGCCGTGGTGGCCGGAGAGTGCCTGTCGAGCCTCGCCGACAAGCATGGCTTCCGCAACTACCACTCCATCTGGGACCACGGGGCCAACGCCAGCCTGCGCACCGAATGCCCCCACCCGAACATGCTCCTGCCGGGCAAGAGCGTCGCAATCCCCGACGAGAAGACAGAGGTCGCAAAGAGGGCGGCGGACCAGACCTGGAAGTTCGTGGTCAAGAAGAAGAGGCCGGCCAAGCTCCGCATCGTGCTGGTGGACGAGAAGATGGCCGCGGTCAAGGGAGCCGAGTGGCAACTGGCTTCGCCCCTGAGCCGCTCGGGCACCACCGGGGCCAACGGCCTCATCGAGATCGCCGACCTGCCGCCCCAGGCCAGGAACGCGACCCTCAAGGTCACGCTCAGCGCGCCCTACGTCGCCCCAGCGGGCACGCCGGCCCCCGCCACCGTCGCCAGCCCGCCGCCCTACCCGCCGCCCATCGTGCCCGCCGATTTCACGGACGCCACGCCGGCGGAGCGCGACCCTGGCGGGACGGTGATCAACTGGGGCCTCCTGCTCGGGCACCTGCCGACGGGCAGCGACCGCTCCGGCGTTCAGGCCCGCCTCCACAACCTCGCGTTCCCGTGCGACACGGACTCCGACGACGCGAAGACCGCGCGCGCGGTCAAGCTCTACCAGAAGCTCCAGGAGAAGCAGGAGAACGGCTCCGGCCAGTTCGCCGACATCATGGGCAAGCTCGAAACCCTGCACGACAATCCGTAGGAGCGCGATGGACCTCACCGCGAATGTAGCACGAACGGCCCACGACCAGAAGAACGTGAACAAGCTCCGGGTGCCCGAGTTCGGAGTGCTCCAGGTGCGCCTGGAGGCCGGGGGCAAGCTCAGCAAGTCCTACACCGTCCGGGGCGCGCCGGCGGCGAAGGCCGCAAACACGGGCACCGACGACTTCCACTTCGCCCCAGGCCCACAGCTCGACGCGGCCACATGGGCCGTCGCCCCGTCGAGGACCGACAAGGTGAAGATCACCTACGAGCTGCACAACCCCTTCCTGGCCATCGAGAAAGCCACCCTGGAGCTCTTCCGCCGCTTCAGCGCCGCCCCCGTCTGGACGCGCCAGCTCAAGGATGACGAGCTTCTCCACGGCCAGCACACCCTCAAGTTCGGCGACGAGACCGAGTGGGATGGAAATGTCGGCGCCCACGACGCATTCCCCGACCAGTTCCTCACCGTGGAGCACTCGCCCTACAAGCTCAAGCTCACCGTCGAGGGCAAGAACGGCATCTGCGTCTCACCCGCCGCGTGGACGTACCTCCACGTCCTCATCGCCAAGCTCGAACTCGAGTACGGCCCCGACGAAGTCGTGGCGGAGCCCGACGAGGGCGAGGGCGACGACCGGGCCGTGTTCGCCGCTCTCAAAGCTCAGGGGGCCAGCCCTCCCGTCAAAGACACCAAGGTCAAGGTGTACCTGACGAGCAACAAGTTCAAGAAGGGCCACAGCATGGCGGACAACTCCCTCTACACGGTCTACGAGGGCCTGTGGGGGGATGGCCCGGAGATCCCGCTCTTCGCGAAGGTCCACACCAAGAGCTCCGCCGACCAGCCCGTCCTCGCCCCGAAGTCCCTCGGCAAAGTGCGGTTCCTCTGGGACTGGGAGAGCGAGAGCAGCGGGACGCCAACCGAATTCGTGCAACGGGCGCAAGACTACGACGTCCAGGCCACCAAGCCCACGGGCCAGAACAACCACACGGCCCGGGGCGGCAAGCGCGGGCCGGGCGCCGTGGCCGTGTTTCCCGCACAGGCCGGCTACGCGCCGGCCGACACGCTCCAGCCCGGTGAGTTCCCCTTCAAGGTGGAGGCCTGCCCCGCGCCGCGTGTGTGGTCCGCCTACAGCTACGCCTGGACCGACAAGAAGCTGGCCGCGAAGACCGGCGTCTTCTTCCAACCCTCCCGCATGGCGGGCGACGCCTATTCCATCACGGTCCACGTCGCCCACGACGTCAACCAGGCAGGGAACGTGAAGCTGAACGTTGATTCCGACGCCCCCTTGCCCCTGGACGCATCGCTCAAGGCATCCACCGGCACGTTCGAGGTCTGGCGGAAGCTTCACTTCCGCAAGTACCTCAAGAAGACGGCGGGCGCCACCACCCTGAACCTGGCCAGCATCGCCAACTGCTACACCCGGGCCTTCGTCGAGATCGAGAATGCCGCCGGGGCGGCGCAGGTGATGGACGAGGCCACCTGGAACAATGCCTTCAAGGCCGCCATGTCCGAAGAGGCAGTCCTGGTCAAACTGCTGGTGGACCCCAGCGTCAACCAGCACGCTGCCGGGCCCGCAGGCGCCTACTTCCGCACCCGAGCTGAGCTCATGCAGGCGTGGCGGAAGCTGGTGATCACGCATGCCCTCACCGCGGCCGGCGTGCCCGCGGCGCGGGCCGAGAGGATCGCCACTGCCGCGGCCGGCCAATCCAGGGCCTCCGACGCGCATGCCCAGGCAGGGGCCGCCGCCTCGATGGCCGGCTACGGCCCTGAAGACAGCTCGAGGATCGCCGGAATCGCCAGCACGGGGTGGGCCTTTGTGGGCAACTCGATGAACAACCCGGCCAACGGTCTCGACACCGAGGCCAAGTACGCCGCGGCGCTCCAAAAGCTGGCCCTCAAAATCCTAAAGGAGGTCTTCGATGCCCAGCTTCCCGACGGCGATGGCGTCACGATCTTCCAGACCGAGCGGCCGCACAACCAGACCCACCGGCTCCACGCCGTGTCGTTTGGCCTGGCCCTCGACTTCCCCAGCGGCACGGAGGACAAATGCGGCTTCCTCCTGATGGGGTGGGCAGGCTGTGTGCGGTGCGGACTCGATAAGCTCAGCGCCCACGAAATCGGCCACCACCTCTTCCTCCCCCATCCGCCCGACACCTGGGAACGCCGGGACTATAAGGCCCACGACAAGGATGTAAATTCCTGCCTCATGTCCTACAACGAAAACACGGCCATGGAGCTGTGCGGCTTCTGCCAGCTTCGCCTCCGCGGGTGGGACAAGAGCGCGCTCGACCCCGATGGCACCAGGAACCAGAGGGGATAGACCAGCGGCGCCCCCACGCCGCCCCATCCGCCCTTACCCGGGAAAGGAACCCCCCGTGCGCATCCAGGTGACCCTCGCCCAGCAGCGCTTCCTCGCCCGGGCCTCGATGCTCGCCACCGTCACTATCGAAAACGACGGGCGCGAACCTCTTGACGTGCCAGACCCCGGGGACAACACCAACCGACAGCCCACCTACACCGTCGAAGGCCCCTCGTGCCCGGGCGGCCACACGTTCCACGCCCGCGGCGCCGTGCACGGAGACCCCAGGGCGTCGGTCGAGGGCGAGCATCCCGCGACCATCCGCCTGGCGCCCTCGGAGGCCCACGCTGCCGAAGTGTCCGTGGACCAACTCGTGAAGCTGAGCAAGCCCGGCCGACACACCCTCTCGGCCGCCCTGGAGTGGGGGGGAAAGGTCGCACGGTCACAGCCCGTGGAGTTCCTGGTCGAGGACGCCGCGTTCACATCCTTCCAACTGGTGACCGCGGCGGGCCTCCAGGAGGAGTATCCGATCCGCCTCTTCTGCCTCCAGAAGGGGGGGGCCGCCGGCGAGGTCTACGTGGCGCTCCTCAACGAGCGCGACCCCGAGACCGGCCTGGTGACGCTGGCGGGCCTGTCGCGCCTCGCGCCCGCCGACGCGGGGGCGGAGACCGTCTTCGGCCCGTGGATGAACTGCGCCGGTTTCGGCGCCCCGTCGCCGCGCGCGGGATGGCAGGCCGGGAACCTGCTCGGTGTCGCCGACTTCCCCGGCACAGAGGTCCAGCGCATCGCCCTGCCCACGCCGCCCCTGCTCGTTCGCCCTGCAGTCACCCCTGCGACCGGGGAGATGGACGTGTTCGTCGTCAACGCGAGCGCCCGTTCGCTCGCCCTGCTCCGCTTCCCCATGCCACAGGACGGCGGTCAGGACGCCCCGAGGTCTCTGTGGGCTGTTCCGCTGCCCTCGGCGCCGCTCGCCGCCCGGGCCGCGATTGGGCCGGCCGGCCGCGGCAACGCGCGGGTCGCCGTGTTCCTCGTCAAGGCCCCGGAAGGCTTGCAGGCGGTGCTCGCCGACGCCGGTGCGGGGACCACCGCGCCCAGGCTGCGCACCGTCGCTATCGAGGGGAAGCACGCACTGCCTGCCTCGGAGATCGCCGTCCGCGTGGCCGACGACGGCAGCGTCCACGCGGCGGCCCTCGTCGCCGAGGACGCCCAGGCCACGCGCCTCTGCATCGCCGACGCCACGTGGTCCCCCGATGCTGCGGCGCCTGGCCAGGTGAGCGTGGCGGCCGCGGCCACCACGCTGCCGGGCCCGTCGCGCGCCTCGGCTGTGGGCTACTCGGTTGCCCCGGGCGGGCCGCCGCGCCGCGACTGGGCGGTCCTCCTCGGCGGCAGCCGAATTCTCAGCAGCGCCTCCCCCCACGAGCCGCACACCCTCCAGGGCACCGTTGTTGTGCCCATCGAGATGCTGGCCATGTCGCGCCTCACCTACGTCCTCACACGCCATCCAGAGGATGTCGTGCGCCTGGAGCGGGTCCACTGAGGTGGCGCGGGCCGGGCGCCCCTGGCGGCACGGGGCCTATGACGGGCGGGCGGTCCAAGACAAAGCTCCTGGGCGGGGTGATGGGGATCGTCCCAATGGTCGCCCAGGAGCTTTCAGGTGTAGGAGAGTGCCGGGAGGGGGATTCGAACCCCCATAGCCTATTAGGCCACTAGGCCCTCAACCTAGCGCGTCTGCCAGTTCCGCCATCCCGGCGTCGGCAAGAGGTATTATACCACTACCCGCCGCTTTTGCAAGCCCCTCAGTCCATCAGCATGCCCCCGTTGACCTCGAGGGTCTCGCCCGTGACGAAGCCGGCCTCGGGGGAAACGAGGAAGAGGGCGGCGCCGACGCAGTCCTCTGCCACGCCGTTGTGGCCGAGGGGGGTGTTGGCCGCGAAGCGCTGCATGAGCTCGGGCGTCGAGTATTTCTCGTGGAAGGGGGTGGCGATGACGCCGGGGGCGATGCCGTTGACGGTGATGCCGCGCGGGGCGAGCTCCTTGGCGAGGTTCTTCGTGAGGCAGCTCACGGCGGCCTTCGAGGCGGCGTAGGCGCCCGCCCCCGGGCCGCCGCCGTTGCGCGCGGCCACGCTCGTGAGGTTGATGACCCGACCCGTGCGGTCCACCAGGCGAGGGATGGCTGCCTGGCAGCAGAGGAACACGCTCTTGAAGTTCACGGCGACCACGCGGTCGAACGTCTCTTCCTTCATCACGGCGATCAGCTCGCGGCTGACGAGTGCGCCGGCGTTGTTGACCAGGATGTCGAGCTTCGGGCCAAAGGCGGCCCCGACCGCGGCGAAGAGGCGCTGGACCTCGGGCTTCGCCGCGACGTCGGCCTGGACGACGACACACGTGCGGCCCATGGCGCGGATCTCGCGCGCGACCTCCTCGGCGGCGGCCTGGCTCGAGCAGTAGTTCACCGCCACGTCGGCGCCGTTCCGTGCGAGGGCCAGGGCGATGGCCCGCCCGATGCCGGTGCTGGCGCCCGTGACCAGTGCCTTCTTTCCCGAAAGGTCCACCGTGAGCATTGCTGCTTCTCCCTGCGTAGTGAAGAGGCGACATCCTCCCCGCCTACCACCTTAGGGATTCCGCCCGAACGTGTCAAGGCCGGCCTCAGGAGTCCGCCGTCGCCGGAGCGTCACTGGGGGGTTGGCGCATCGGTGTGACGCGCGCAGTGGACGATAATTGCACACTTGTACAAGTGTGCAATTATCCCTTCAACGGCACCCGCCCGGAAACCCGTGGCGTGTCTGACGCCAGGGCGTTGACGTGCGTCTGCCCGCTTCCGGGGGGCGCCGGCGGTTCGCTCCCGCCTGTGGCACGGCTGGCTTGCCCAGCCGTGTTCTTCCGCCGCGGCAGCACCAGCGCCGAAGACACGGCTGGACAAGCCAGCCGTGCCACCTTTGGGGTGATCCTCAGATACGCCAGAAGCGGGGTGAGACTCCATTGACAAGTGGGGATGAGACGCTAGAATGGGGCGGGGGGTGAGTAAGGGCGAGGTGCAGGCATGGACGCAGAAGGCAAGCCGAAGGCCCAGGCGCCGCGGCGGCTCGGGCGGCCCGCCCCGGCCGTGAGCACGGGGGGAAAGGTGGCGATCTGGCTCACGATCCTCGGCATGGCGGGCCTCCTGGCGCTGGTGGGGCTGCTGGTGGCGCGCAGCTCGCGGCGGCGCCCGGCGTTCCCCAATCCCCCCGACCGAACGGCCGCCGCGCGCCCGAAGCCGGCCCCGGCGACTGGCAAGGCGCGCGAGCCCGACGACGAGGAGTGGATCACGCTGTACGCGCCGCCCGAGACGACGGAGCGGTCGGGCCACCGCACGCTGCGCGAGCGGATCGAGGCCGAGTACGAGGCGGCGAAGCGGCGGGTCGAGCTCTACGTGGGCCAGAACCGCTGGGGCGACGCCATCGCGGCCCTCGAGCGGGTGATGGACCGCTACGACGACGAGGAGCTGCGGCTCCGCGCCGACCCCGAGGTGGTCGAGCTGCGCCGCCAGGCGAACCGGGCCTTCAAGGCGAGGATGGCCGAGGCGGACAAGTTGGCCGGCGAGGGCCGCGTTGCCGATGCCCGCAAGGTGCTCGATGGGGTCACGGCCTTCGGCATCGAGGACTTCACAGCCCAGGCGAAGGAGCGGGTCAAGCAGCTCGTCGCGCGCGAGGACGCCGAGGCGGCGGCCCACTACGCCCAGGCCATCGCTGCCATTGACGCGACACTGCCGACCTGGGGGTTTGAGGCCGCGCTGGCCGAGGTGCGGAAGCTCAAGTTCGACCGGCCGCAGTACCAGGAGCTGCACGCGCGCCGCGTCAGACGAATCGAGGCGCTCGTGGCGCTCAAGAAGCAGATCATAGACGCCATTCTCGATGCCAAGCCGAGGCTCGACAAGCGGACGCTTGGCGTGCCCGGCTGGCCCGGCGAGTTGACGGTTGCCGACGCCGAGTACATCCACACCATCACACGGCAAGGGGAGGAAAAGATCGCCTGGGAGCGGCTCGGCCCCGACGCCTCGGCCCGCCTCGCTCTCCTGGCAGGCAACGCGAAGGACCCGAAGCACGTCCTCGCCGTGGCGCGCCTGCTCCTGGAGCTGGGACACCTCGAGCGGGCCAGGGAGGAGCTGGACAGGGCGCGGCATCTTGGCGCCGACACGGCGGCCGACGAGGCCGACCTCGCCAGTCGGCGAGCGCCCCCTGCGAAGGAATGAGCGTGCGGGGGAAGGGGACGCTTCTTCGCAAGAAGCGTCCCCTTCCCCCGCAAGAACTCCCACACGGCATGCGAGGGGCGGTAGGCCGCAAGGCCCACCGCCCCTCGTTGCGCTCAGGCATTCAGAGGGCGCCCGCGGCTAGAAGGCCGGGATGGCGCCGCCGACGAGGGCGCAGCCGAACAGGATGGCGATGACGCACAAGACCGCCACGCGCCGCGGCTGCTGGGTGGTGTGCTGGAACAAGAGGTAGAAGAGGATGATGCGCGCCGGCTCGATGGCCCCTTCCAGGCCGCGGAACCACGGGTGGAGCCAGCCCAGGACGAAGGCCACCGCCATGATCGCCACGACGGGGATGTACGACAGCCCGATGATCGCCAGGGCCTTGGGGAAGGCGTCGGCGGTCCGCAGGATGCCGGCCATCACGAGCATCAGGGCGCCGAAGACGATGCCCACGTGGATCGCGTCCAACAGCATCGTCTTGAGGAACGTCGCAAAGGCGTTACTGCCGAAGCCCGCCCCCCCGCCGGCCATGGCCCGGCCGAGCGCCTCGAAGGCGCCATCGAGGCTGGTGGCCCGGCTCAAGGAGGCGTGAAGCTGGAGGGCAAGCAGGCCGGCGAAGATCACCTTGAGGGCAATCCACGTGATGGCGAAGGTGATGGACTTGCGGTCCGCCGCTTCCTCCAGCCCCTTGTCGGGGTCCGCGATGACCCCCTTCGTGTCCTTGATGAAGTTCGAGAAGAACACGCCGACGGGGCTGGGGCCGGCGGGCGCGTAGGGGCCGGCGGGCGGCATGCCAGGCGCTCCGGGCCGCCCATAGGCAGCCAGCTCGGGGATGGATGCGATGGGCAGCCATTGGGCTATGCCCTCCTTCCAGAGCATGTCGGTGGCCGCGACCTGTCCGGCAGCGGCCATGCGCTGGATGTCGGCGGTCGAGTACGGGCCCAATTGCTGGCCGCTGCGGCCGATGTACCAGGCGGACGTGTCGGCGACGGGCACGGGCGCTGGGGGCGGCGCGGGGACGGGGGGCGGCGGCGGGGCGTAGGCCGGGGGCGGCGGGGCCGCGGGCGCCGCCGGAGCGGGGCGCAGCTCGGGCACCGCGTTGGCCGCCTTCCACTCGGCCATGCCGTCCTTCCACACCAGGTCGGTGGGGGCGACCTCGCCGCGCGCGATCATCGCCCGGAGGTCCGCCTCGGAGAGCGGGCCTCGCTGCTGGCCTCCTTGTCCGACGTACCAATCTGCCATGGCTCTTGCTCCTCCTCAAAAGAGGGCTTCGGGGGCCGGGTCTGCCTCAGACGGTTACCACGGGCTTCATCGGGTTGCCCACGCGGTCCTTCACCTTGCCGAGGGCGTCCACGAGATCGGCCAGCTTGTACGTGTGGCTCACCAGGGGCGACACGTCCACCAGCCCCGTGGCCAGGGCGCCGAGCGCCGTCTGCCACGTGCCAGGAGCGAGCCACGAGAAGCGAATCGTCTTGTCCCACAGGATGCTCTGGAGCACGGGCACGCGGAGCACGTCCTTGTCGCCGGGCAGGCCGAAGAACACGATGGTCGAGCGGCGGCCTGAGATGGCGAGAGCCAGTTCCATGGCCGGCACTGCGCCGGTGGGCACGATGACGCGGTTGGCCATCTTCCCGCCCGTCATCTCGGCGATCTTGGCCTTGACGTCCGCGACGTAGTAGGGAGAGCCTTTCTCGACGCAGTTGACGATGAGATCGGCGCCGAGCTTCTTGCCGACCTCGAGACGATAGTCGTCGTTGGGTCCGCCGATGAGGACGACGGTGCCGGCGCCCGAGCTCTTGGCGAGCTGGACCATCATGCAGCCGATGGCGCCCGGGCCGATGACGACGCAGAAGTTGCCGAGCTCGACCGCCAGGTTCTTGATCCCGTAGGTGGCGCAGGCCAGCGGCTCGGTGAGCGCGCCGTCCTCGTAGGAGACGTTGTCGGGCAGGGGGTGGACGCCGGTGTACTTGGACTTCGAGTATTCGGCGAAGCCGCCGTCGGTGGACACGCCGAGGACGGCCTTGTTCTCGCACAGATTGCTCTGCCCGCGGAAGCACACGTCGCAGGCGTTGCAGTACTGCACGGGGTCGAGGACCACGCGGTCGCCGGGCTTGAAGAGGTTCTTGGCGATGGGGCCGACCTCGACGACCTCGCCGGTGTACTCGTGCCCGAGGATGAGCGGCCCCTTGCCGCTCGGGGTCTCGAGCGATGCGTTGCCGAAGTAGTAGGCGAGGTCGGAGCCGCAGATGCCGCAGGCCTTGACCCGCACCAGCACCTCGTCGGCCGCGATCTCCGGGATCGGCACGTCCTCGAGCTGCATCTTCAGCGGCTCGTAGAACACCTGGGCCTTCATCGTCTTGTTAGCCATGGCGCGCGTCTCCTCACTTCGCGTATTTGTCGGCGTAGGGCCGCAGGAAGTTTCGGGCGGCCTCGGTCACCTCCCAGGCGCCGGGCCAGAAGCACAGGTCAATCACCCACCAGTCGCTCTTGTAGCCGGCGGCGAGGATGGCGGGGATCACCTTGTCGAAGTCGATCACGCCCTCGCCGAAGGGGCGATGGGTGCTCGTCTCGTCGCCGTGCAGCGTGTTGTCGGAGTCGATCAGGTGGATGTGGTTGATGTGCCCGGTGAGGTTCCTGATCAGGTCCAGCTCGCCGCCGGGGAGGATTTCGACGGGCTCGGGCTGGCGGGCGCCGATGGCGGCGACCATGTGGGCGTGGCAGGCGTCGAGCAGGATGCCGAAGTTCGGGTGGTTCACCTCCTTGGCGATGGCGACGATCTCGCCGGGCTTGTTGAAGGCGAAGCCGGGCTCGAACTCCCAGGTGACCTTCACCTTGGCGGGTGCGGCGAGGGCGGCGCAGTCGCGCCACACGGCGGCGCACTTCTTCAAGGCGTCCTGCCGCTCGGCACCGGCCGGGCCGGGGGGCGGGGCCACGGTGTCCACGCGGATGCAGGGGATGCCGATCGTGTCGCAGAAGTCGAGGTTCTTCTTGAACGTGGCGACGTAGGCGTCGCGCTTCTGCCAGGGCACGAGCGCATCCGTCCAGAAGTCGGCGGCGATGGCGGAGACGCCCAGGCCGTTGTCGGACAGGAGCTTCCGCAGCTCGGCGCGCTTGGCGGGCGTCGCATAGTCGTCGGGGTGAGCGTGGGGGCGGAAGCCGCCCAGCTCGATGCCATCGAAGCCCAGCTCGCCCAGCTTCTCGCACACCGTGGGCAGGGCGATGGGGTCGTCCGCGTAGGGCCCGAAGGTGTAGGCCCAACTGCCAATCGAGAACTTCACAGCCATGATGGCCCCCTTGCTACAAAGTTGATCGGACACAGCCGCGCAGACAGCACCACGGGCAAGGCGAGTGTAGCGGGCCTTTCTTGAAATGTCAAGCGGCGAGCGCGCGATTGCGCGCGCCGGGCCTGGCCCGCTATACTGGCGTACGCAACCCCCTTCTTGGAGGGCGACAAGCCATGGCGACCTCCCTTCGGCGGTGGGCGATACTGGCCACGGCGGTCGTGCTCGCAGTCGGGCAGGCTCGGCACGCGCACGCGCACTGGCTCGACGACCCGCGCTACCCCGACTGGGCGCAGCGGGGGCGGATGATCTACCTCGACCACACGATGGCCAACGAGCGCGACCTGGCCATCGTCGAGCGTCTCAAGGCCGAGGGCGCCACGCCGTTCATCCACGCCTTCACCCCCCACTGGCCCGACGACGCGGCCGTGGTCGCGCGCCTCGAGAAGGCAGGCATCCCCGTGGCCGTGCGGGTCGAGGCCAGCCTGTTTTTCGAGGACGATCACGTTGACCGCTTCGCCTTCATCCACGGCAGGTTCCTGCCCGGCGGCTGGTGGTACAACCACGTGTGGCGGACGAACTACGACTGGTGGCGCGTCTTTCCCGAGTCGATCCGCGCCACTACGCGGCGCCGCAACGGCGACGAGAAGCTGGGCTACGCGGGGCACCACGTGACCGTGCGCCGCGAGGGCAGCCCCCTCGCCCCCGAGCACCGCGGCGCGCGCGGCAAGCAGATCGCCTGGCTACTCGCGCGCGTTGACCCCCTGCCCAACGTGCCGATGCGGCCCTACGAGAACCAGCACGCCAAGGACCCCAAGGTGCCCTACCCCATGCTCGGCCACTACTCGGGCCTCTGGTACGACAACCCGTCGAGCGCTCCGAGCTACGACGTGGCCAGCCGCGCCGCCTGGGAGAAGCACTTCCTCCAGAAGTTCGGCGTCGAGATCCCCGACCCCGCCGCCCACCCCGACCCCGCCGTGCGGCGCGAGTGGGCGCGCTTCTGGGCGGAGGCCTGGGCGAACTACTATCTGTGGCGGAAGGCGTACCAGAACGAGCTGCTCGCCAAGCGAGGGAAACCCTTCTGCCACACGGCCGGCAACTTCAGCTTCATCAGCCACCCGCACGGCACGGCGGAGTTCTACTTCGCCAAGCGCGGCTGCGTGGACATGTTCGGCCCCAGCGAGTACGTGCCCACGTGGTGCCGCGGCCGCTTCCACTTCCTCATCAAGGCCGCCATGGCCGCCACGCACGGCCGCCCGGCGGGGAAGTTCTACCCCAACGACATGCAGATTGCCGAGAGCCTGGCCCTATGCGGCACCAACACCTATCGCCCCGAGCAGGCCGAGTTCCTGGCCGCCAACGTGGACCTCTGGGGCAACGCGCAGCCCGGCGGCCGTATCGCCCTCCTCTTCCACGTCGGGTTCAATCTCATCGAGTCGCACCTCGTAGACCTTCAGGCCCTCGTGGACCAGATCACCGATCTCGGCTTCCCCTACGAGGTGGTGACCGAGGACGACCTGGGTGCGGAGATGGCGGAGCAGTTCCCGCTCCTCGTGGTGTCGCAGACCGATTTCACGGAGGAGGAAGTGGCGAAGGTCAGCCGCTACCTCGAGGCGGGCGGGCAGTTGCTCCTCCTGGGCGACTGCCTCATCGAGGGGCCACGCACCTACGACCTCAACGCGCCGCCGGCCTGGACGCCCCGCCGCACGGTCGCCGGCGCTCTCGCCGGCAGGGGGCAGGGCCATCCAGTGCTGGCGGTGCGGTCGCCCTTCCCCACGGTTCTCCTGGGCAACACCATCGAGATGTTCGCCACCCCGGGCTTCCGACTCGACCCGCCCGACCCCCATGTGCTCCTTAACATTCTCCGCCAGCCGAAGGGCGGGCTGACCCTCGTCAGCCTGGTGAACTACTCCGGCGAGGCGAGGAAGAACGCCGTCATCCACGTTCCACCCAAGGCCGAGAGCCAGCACGCCGGCTGGATCAGCCGCGACGGCGGAGGCGGCATGCTCCGCATCGCGGACGAGCGCCTCACCATCGCCGAGCTTCGGTACGGCTGCACCGTCGTCCTCGGCAGGGACCGCGCCGTCGTCGAGCGCATCGTCCAGCGGAACGCCGAGCGGTTCCCCCGCGCCCCGCTGCCGCCCGACTTCAAGTGGGCGAGTGCCATGCAGTACGGTGGCTGGCGCGGTCGGCAGATTCCGCCCGAGTCGGTGCCCGAGGGCCAGACCCTTTGCCGCCATCGCGTCGGGGCCACCGACCGCGGCGGCTACCTCCTCCTCGATGTCCTTGCGCCCAAGGCTGCCAAAGTGGGCGAAGCCGCCAAGCTGGAGTTCCGCGTCCTCGAAACCCGCTATGACCACGTCGAGTACTGGCAGCTCATCCTGGAGGACACGGCGACGGGCGAACGGACGGCCGTGCCGGTGCCCCTCCCTGCCGACAACCCGCACGGCGAGGGCGGGAAGCTGGCCGGCACCACCCTCTCGGCCTCTTGGACGCCGAAGAAGCCGGGCACCTTCCAGGCATTCCTCGCCTACCGCGTCACGCGGGTCCACCACGACGGCGAGCCCTTCCTGGGGCCGGAGAGCGTGCCCGCCGGCTACAGCGGCAACACCCCGGCCAACCTGTTCCTCAAGAGCCAGCCCCTGATGAAGCGCCCGTGTGAGGACCGCCTGCGCGGTGTCGCCATCCAGGTGCAGCCATGAGCCGCGGCGGAAAAGACACCCGCTGTCTTTTGTGCGAAGCACCCGTAGGGCCGTTCCGGCAAAAGACAGCGGGTGTCTTTTCCGCGCGCCCTGAGCCGCACATTGGCTTGTGGCCCGACGAGAGCCGCGCTATAATGACGGAGTCGCGCGATAAAGAGGAACCTTCACCCGCGAAAGGACGATATCATGGCGGAAGGCGTGCTGGCAGTGACGGATGCGACGTTCGAGGCCGAGGTGCTCCAGGCGGAGTTGCCCACGGTGGTGGACTTCTGGGCCGAGTGGTGTGGCCCGTGCCGCAAGGTCGGCCCCATCATCGCCGAGCTGGCCGCCGAATATGCGGGCAAGGCGCGCTTCGTGAAGGTGGACGTGTCGGAGAACACCGACTTCGCAGCCAAGTACGGCGTCCAGTCCATCCCCAACATCATCCTGTTCAAGGGCGGCAAGGTGGCGGACAGCGTGATCGGCGCTCGTCCCAAGGCCGACCTCAAGGCGTGGATCGACTCGAACCTGTAATCCTCAGCAGGTGTCCGGCTTCCCCATCAGCTCATCCATGGCTCGCCCGATGTGGCGGGGGCGCATGAGCGCCTCCCCCACAAGGACGGCGTGCGCGCCCCAGGCGGCCACGCGCTCGACGTCGCCGCGGGTGCGGATGGCGCTCTCGCTCACGACGAGCCTGCCGGGTGGGATGCGGGCGGCGAGGCGGCGGGTCGTCTCCAGCTTCGTCGTGAAGGTGTGGAGGTCGCGGTTGTTGATGCCCACGATCTCGGCCCCCGCGTCGAGGGCCTTCTTGAGGCTCGACAGGCAGTGGCACTCGACGAGGCAGGCGAGGCCGAGCCCCCGCGCCTCGGCGAGCATGGCCCGCAATGCGTTCGCGGGCAGGGCCTCGGTGATCAGCAGCGCCGCGTCGGCCCCCGCCGCCCGAGCCTCGACAAGCTGGTACGGGTCAATCAGGAAGTCCTTGCGCAGCACGGGCACGCCCACGGCGCAGGATGGCCAGCGAGCCGCCGAAGAACCTCTCATCGGTGAGCACCGAGATGGCCGCCGCGCCGTGCGCCTCGTAGGTGCGGGCGATGCGCGTGGGGTGGAACGCAGGGCGGATCAGCCCCGCCGATGGCGACTTGCGCTTGACTTCGGCAATGAGGGCGATGCCGCGTCGGGCCTGGGCCTGGCGCAGCGCGGCCGCGAAGTCGCGGACGGGTGGCGCCTTGGCCGCCGCGGCCTCCAGGGCCGCGAGGGGCCGTCGCCCCTTCGCTGCCGCCACCTCTACGCGCTTGTGCGCCAGTATCTCTTCCAGTATCCTGTGCAGCATCCGGCGTTCGCCTCCTTCGGTCTCCTGCCGAATTGTAGCGGGGGCGGCCGCCGGAATCAAGGCGCGAAACCGGGCGTGCGGGAGCGCTGTAGTATACGGCAAGGGCCGGCATGCGGACTTCTGACACCAAGGAGACACCGATGCGCAGGCAATTGTGCGTGGGCTTCCTGGCCATTCTGGCGCTGGTGGCGGCGGCGGGCCGGGGCGGCGACCTGGCGAGCGCGGTGCCCGAGGACGCCTTGTTCTACGCCGAGGTGAACGACCCGAAGGGGATCTGGGCCGACTTCGAGCAGTCGGGCCTCCGCGACATCTTCCGCGCCGTGCCCCAGGCCGAGATGCAGCTCGGCGTCGTCAGCGCCATCATCCGCGGCGCCGCGCAGCAGCGCCTGGGCCTCGCCTGGGACGACACGGTGGCAAAGTTCGGCTCGCGCCTGGGCATCGTCGTCGCCGAATCGGGCGGCGCCGCACGAGTCCCCGTGCTCCTCCTCGACGCCTCGGAGACGAAGGCCGAGCTGAAGAAGCTGCTCGCGGGCACCGTGGAGCCGGCCCTCACGAAGGCGCAAGGCAACCGGCCGGCGCTCGCCATCGCCGACGAGATGCACGGCGACGTGGCGCTCCGCGTGGTCAAGGGGCAGTTGGGCGGCCTCGCCTATGCGTTCCTTGGCGACGCCTTCGCCGTCGCCGAGCCGCCGGCCCTCAAGAAGCTCATTGACGCCCGCGCCCGGCGGCCGCTGTCCACCAACGAGGCCTTCCAGAAGGTGCGCAAGACCCTCGCCGGTCCCAAAGGGGTCGTGGCCTACCTGAACCTCGGCCAGGTGCTTACCGAACACCGGCCCGTGCTCGACGGCAACCCCGACCTGCGGCGGCTCCTCGACGGCCTGGGCCTCACCACCGTGCAGTGGGTGGCCGTGGCCTCGGCCTTCGACGGCCGCGGCGTGCGCGACAGGGTGCACCTCTACTGCGGCGAGAAGAAGCTCGGCCTCCTGCGCCTCCTGGGCAAGCTCACGCCCGGCACCTCCTCGATCGCCCAGGTGCTGCCCAGGGAGTGCCCGCTGTTCGCGTCGCTGAACTTCAAGGACGGCCCCGAGCTGTGGCAGGCGATCGTGAAGTTCCTCGAGGAGGGCGGCCAGGCCGAGGGCCTGGCGCGGATTGACGAGGGGAAGCAGACGGTCAAGCTCCAGCTCGGCATCAACTTCGACGACGACTTCGTCGGCGCCCTCGGCGGCGAGGTGTTCCTGGCCGCGAACCCCGACTTCGTGGCCGAGTTCGCCGCCAAGCGCCGGCTGCCGGAGAACAGGGATTTCGCCTTCCTCCTCGGCGCCCGCGTAGCCAAGCCCGAGGCCCTCAAGACGACCGTCCACCGCCTCATGGCCGGCCAGCCAGGCGTCGCACCCGCCGTCGAGCGAAAGACCGAGGCATACCAGGGCGTGGACATCCACACCCTCGTGCTGCCCGACGCCCCGAACCAGCCAGCGTATGCCTTTGTGGGTGACTTCTTCCTCGTGGCCAGGAACGCGGCCATCCTGCGCCAGTGCGTGGACGCACAGAAGGACCCGGCGAAGGCCCTCGCCGCCGGCCCGCGCTTCCGCAACGTGGCGGACGCCATGCCGCTGAAGCACCACGGCATCGTCTACGCCGACGTCCAGAGCATCCTCGAGGCCGTCATCACCGAGGGCAAGGAGCCGGGGCCCGGCGAGCCCGTGCGGCCGATGGTCCAGATCCTCGGCCAGCTCGCCGGCCAGCTTCGCGGCGCGTGCGCCACCCTCTCGGCCGACGAGAACGGGGTGACCCTCGAGGCCTACACACGGTCGGGGCTTCTGCCCCTCCTCGGCGTCGTCCTCACCGTCGTCGAGCGTCGTGCGGCCGCCGGCCCGCAGATCGGGCCGCCCCCCAAGGAACCGAGGCCGCCGGACTTCTGAGCCCCGCTTCGGGCGCCAGCGAGGGGTGCAGGCGTGATCTTCATCTCGTACCGCCGCGACGACAGCCAGGAGGTGACCGACCGCATCTTCCGCCGGCTGTGCCGCCAGTTCGGCAAGGACAGCTTCTTCAAGGACATGCAGGCCATCCCGCTGGGCCGGGACTTCCGCCAGGTCGTCCGCCAAGCCATCGGCCAGTCGGCCGCCGTGCTGGTCGTGATCGGGAGGGACTGGCTGACGATCCGCGACGCCCAGGGCCGCCAGCGGCTCACGCTGGGCAACGACTTCGTTCGGGCGGAGATCGGGGCGGCGCTGTCGCTCGGCGTCCCCGTGATCCCCCTGCTGGTCGGGGGGGCGGAGATGCCCGCGCCCGACGACCTGCCCGGCGACATCCGCGACCTCGCGTTCCGGAACGCCGCGGTGGTGCGCGGCGGCCGCGACTTCGAGCGGGACATGAAGCGGGTGGTCCGCGACCTGGCGGCCTACCATCCCCACAGCCCCCGCTCGGCGAGGCTGATCCTGGTCTTCTGCGCGGCCGTGGCGGCGGCCAGCGCCATCCTGAGCCTGGTCATCGGCCTGACGGGCCGCGGCCTGCCGCTCGCCCAGAACCCGGCCTCCCCCTGGTGCGCACTGGGGTGGCACGCGGCGGGCAGCCGCCTGATCCCGATACAGCTTGTCACCTACTCGCTGGTCCATCAGGACGTCGGGCACTACGTGGGGAACATGGCGATGCTCTTCCTGGTCGCGTCCTTCCTGCGGAATGCTGTGAGCCTGGGCGTCTTCGTCCGAGCCTACCTCCTGGGGGGCATCCTGGGTGGGCTGGGCTACTTGCTGCTCTCGCTCGGGGCGGCGAGAGGCGTGCCCATGGTCGGCGCCGGCATGGCCGTCGCGGCCGTCCTCGGCGCGGTAGCCGTCTACCAGCCCGACTACTCAGTCCAACTGTTCTTCTGCTGGCGGGTGAAGATGAAGTGGGTGGTCCTGCTCTTCTTCATCCTGTTCATGGCAACAGCCGCCCAGCGCGCGGCGCAGGGCATCATCACCTGGGAGGGCTGCGGCGCGATCGGGTTGATGAGTGGGGTCTTGTACGCGATCGTCGAGAAGTCGGTCCACATGCGCATCGGCGAGTGGCTCTACCGGCACGGCAAGTGAGGGGCGCGGGGTCAGAATTGCCCCTTGTTCTCCTCGGCGGGGGCCTCGGGCTTCGGGGGCTTGGGGAGCTTGTGGAGCTTGTCGCGAAGGCGCTCGTGGAGCTCCTCGGCGAGCTGTCGGGCGCGCTCCTCGCCCGTCTTGCGGGCGCGCAAGGCCGCCTGCTCCTGGAACTCCGCCGCTGCCTTCGGGTCGTGCTTGCCCAGCTCCTTGACGAGCTGCTTGTGGAGGAGCATCAGGAGCGCTCGGCGGGTCTCGGGGGGCAGGTCGTCCTCGGTGAGGTTCAGTTCCACGCTGGTGCCATCGCCGAGCGGGATGACGGCTTTGCCGAGCGAGGCGGGCGCCAGCCCAAGGCGGCGGAGCCGCTCGAGCTCGTGCTTCGGGACGCCTTTGTCGAACTTGGGCTTCGGCGCGAACTCCTGCTCGTCCTCGCCCGCCCGCTGGATGACCACGGCGCCGTCGCGGACCTCCATCTTCGCATCCGCCAGCTTCGCGATCCACTGGAGGGCCTGGCCCATGGGCATGTCGTTGACCCGCAGCGTGAGAGCCCGCCCCTTGTCGAGGCCGGGGTCCACCACCACGTTCACCCCGAGGAGCTGCTGGATGAAGTTCATCGCGTCGCCGATGGGCGTCTCGACGAAGTCGAACGTCACCCTCTTCGTCTTGAGAACCTCCTTGATCTTCCTGTCGGCCTCGTTGTCGCCGGCCGGCTTGGCCGCGGCGGCGGGCCTGACTCCCGGCTTCGGCGGCTTCTGCACGCCTGCCCCTTCGGCAAATGCCGGCCCGCCGATCCACAAGGCGATCGCCAATGCCACGAGAATGTGCCTCATCGTCTTGTCTCCTAATCCACTGAAACCCAACCGACCATGGACCTGGGCGTCGGCCAGAACTCGTCGGCCTCCGTGGCCTTTGGCCGGGCGCAGACGACGAGTTTGCCGTTGAACCGCGCGATCATCACGCTGTGGGTGGCGTCACCCGTCGAGGGCAGGACGGCGGCGAAGCTGGCCGACGGGGTCCGCTCCACGGCCTCGCGCTTCGGCGGGGCCACGAACTCGGCCCTTGCGACCAGGCCCCGCAGGGTCCCGACCTGACTGTCGAGCCACAGCCGCACGGCGACGCCGACGGCAAGCACCGCGGCCGCCGCGACGGCCCACCGCACGAGGCGCCCGCGCCGCTGCCGGGCGCGAGCCGAAGCCAGCACACGGCCGGCGAAGCCGTCGGGGACGCCTCGCGGCGCGGCCCGGCGCAGCAACTCATCCAGCTCGCGGTGATCGGAGGCGTCCACGGGCTACTCCTTGAGGAACTCGGCCAAGTGTTCCCGCATCTGCCGGCGGGCCTCGTGAAGCCGCACACGGTAGGCTCCGGGCGAGCAGCCGAGGAGGCTGGCCGCCTCGGCGGAGCTCAGGCCCCCCTCCATCGCCAGGGCGAGGGCCTCGCGGCACGCGCGCGAGAGCGTGGCGAGCGCTCGGTCCACGGCTCGCCGCAATTCCTCGCCGACGGCCTCGGCCTCAGGCGTCCGGGGGTCCTCCCTCTCTCGCTCGGGCAGCGCCTTCGGGCGCGAGCGCCGCCGCTGAGCCGTCCGCACCAGAATGGTTCGCACCCAGCCCCCGAATGCCTCCGGGGCGCGAAGCTGTCGGATTCGCACGAATGCCTCGACGAGGGCCTCCTGCGCCACGTCGGCCGCGAGGTCGCGGTCGCCGGTGAGCGACCAGGCGAGGCGCAGCAAGGGGGCCTGATGGGCCTCGATGAGCTGCCGCCAGGCCTCCTGCGAGCCGGCTCTCGCCGCCGTCACCAAGCTCGCAAGGTCAGCGTCCGGCGCCATCGCGCGCCTCGCTCCTCCCGTATAGTGGGGCGTGCTACCGTTCCGTTAGCCGACAGGGCAGCGGACCGGAGCTAGAACTGCCCCTTCCGGTCGCCGCCCTCTGGCTTCTCGCGTCTCTCGCGTTGCCTGCGGGCCTCTTCCTCGGCTCTTCGACGCGCCGCCTCGGCCTCCATCGCGGCGTGTCGCAGGGCCTCGAGGCGCTGGCGCATCTCGGCCTCCATCTGCCGCCGCTTCGCCGCGCCTTCCATGAACTCCTGGATGGCCTTCGGGTCGTGCTTCTGCGCCTCGCCCACGATCTGCCTGTGAAGGAGGAAGAGGAGGAGCTGGCGCGCCTCGGGCCGCAAGTCGTCCTCCCCGAGCTCCATCTCGATGCTGAGCCCTGGGCCGAGGGAGAGGGTGGCCCTGCCGAACGGGCGGCGGGGGCCTGGGGGCGGCTCGCCATCGGGGCGGCCTCGGGGGCCGGGCTCGCGCCCGTCGCCCCGTGCGGGCTCAATGACCACGGCTCCGTCGCGCACGTCGGCCCGGGCGCCCACCATCCTGGCGATCCACTGGAGCGCCTGGCCCACGGGCATCTCGTTCACCCGCAGGGTCACGGCCGCCCGCCTGTCGAGGCCGGGGTCCACGATCAGGTTCACGCCGAGCAGCGCCTGCATGAAATTCATCACGTCGGCCAGCGGCGTCTCCACGAAGTCGAACGTCACCTTCTTCGTTCGCAGGATGTCCTTGATCCTCTGCTCCGCGTCCTGGTCCCGCTCCTCGGCGGGCTCGGGCCTGGGCCTTTCCTCGCCCGCCAGGGCCGCCAGCGGAGCCAGCCACACGGCCGCTGCCACAAGTGCCGTCCTCATCGCATGCTCCTTTCGACCCCCCTCATCGGATGAGTGCCCAGACCACCAGGCCGGCCGCGGCCAGCGCCGCGGCGCCGACGCCCACGCACAGCCCCGGCCGCCGCCGGGCAAGGAACCGCAGATGGCTGCCGATGGTGCCGCCGAGCCGGGCCTTCGACTTGCCGCGCGCGCGGGCGCGCAGGTGGCCGGGAATCTCCTCGACCCGCAGCCCCCTGTCAAATGCCTGGCTCAGGATCTCCAGGTGAATCTCCTTGCCGTCCTCGGCGAGCGCGAGCCGTTCGAGCGCCTCGCGGCGGTAGCCGCGCACGATGCACGTCGAGGTGTAGATGCGCTTCGGCCACGCGAACCGCAGCAGCCAGTTGCCGAGCCGGCTCGGCAGCAGCCGCCTCCACGACACCCCCTCGCTCGTGCCCCCGGGCATGTAGGCCGAGGCGAGCACCAGGTCGGGGCCGCCCTCGCGCGCCAGCGCCGCGTGCAGACGCAGGATGTGCGACGGCTCGTAGCTCAGGTCGAAGTCCACGCTCACCACGAAGCGCCCCCGTGCGGCGGCGAAGCCGGTGCGGAGCGCCCGCCCGCGCCCCGCGTTCGGCGTGTAGCCGGCCACGCGGATGCGCGGGTCGCGGGCCGCCTCGGCCTCGGCGCGCGCGCGGGACGCATCGGTGCTCCCATCGTCCACCATCACCAGCTCCCACGAGCCGGGGAAGGCGGCCAGGGCCTCGCGCACCCGCCGCGCCGTCTCGGCGACGTTCTCCGCCTCGTTGAACATCGGGGCGATGATGCTGAGGTCCACGGCACCGGCCATCGGGTTTCCTCAAAGGGCGATGACAGTATTGTAGCCCGCGCCGTCCGCATAGCAAGCGCAGGACCCGTGACGCGCGACGCGTGACAGGAGAGGGCAGAGCGC
>Ga0307380_10001938_pt1 | contig 29750 bp, 24 predicted proteins | sample UN3MG_FD_202239 | JGI IMG/M metagenome (GOLD analysis project Ga0307380, IMG submission 202239) | Soil microbial communities from Risofladan, Vaasa, Finland - UN-3 | ecosystem: Environmental > Terrestrial > Soil > Coastal area > Acid sulfate soil | place: Finland: Risofladan, Vaasa | collected...
GTGGTGCAGTTGCGCAGGCAGTTGCGCTCGGAGTCGTTGCGAGCACGCCCATGGGGACAACGTCATCGCCCGACGCGCCCCATCGCCGAGAGGCCCGCAAGCGGCCGGGTGCCGCTGACTGCGATCGACGATGCACGCCCTTCGCCGATCGTCGTGTGGCGACGCGACAGCAGGTCGCTTCGGCGCCTGCCTGTTGCCCGATTGGCCCGCATCGCGTTGCTGGCAGCGCTCGGTGGAATCGGGGGTGCCCTGACGATCTCGCAGTCACCGCTGTTCGGGCTTCTCCTGCTCGGCGCACTGTTCCTCGTCGGGCTCGAATCGCTCGAGCCGTTGTCGCAGGAGATCGACCGCCCCGACATCACCGATGGTCTGCCGCTCGAGCGCGGATGGATCTACGTCCACCACCTCGCAGCGTCGGCAGTCCTGCTCGTCGCAGTCGGGCTCATCGGCGCTGGCGTCGCGATCGCCGTCGACCCGGACGTCGGCGCAATGGCGTTCGCCGTTGCGATTCCCATGGCGTGGGCAGGCGCGCTCGGCCCCGTGGTCGTCACCGTGCTCGACGCCCCCACCGCGCCGTCACCGACCACGCTGCTCGGCACGCCTCGTGACTCCGAGACCAGCTTCGTTCCGCCCGAGTTCGCCGGGTTCAGCACCGCGATCAAGACGATGCTGCCGGTGGTGATCAGCGCAGTGGCCACGATCCCCGTGTTCGTCGCGCGATTCGCTGAGGACGCCGCCAGTGTCGGTCGTTCGCTCGTCGCGCTCGGATTGTTCACGGCGCTCGTGGTGGTCTGGGTGCGACGTCGCGACCCGTGGGGCGCAAAGGTGCGAACATTCATGGAAGAAGGTCGAGCCGCAACATCATGAGCAACTCACGATCGAACCGACCGCAATCGCAACGTCAACGGGCCAAACGCTCGACCGGATCAACGGCCGGCACTGCGGGGAAGACCGCAGCCACCTCGACGTCGTCCATGCCTGCCGCACGGTCCGAACGTCCCGTGGGCCCACCTGCTGCGATCGAAACCGTGGGCCTGGCGAAGCGTTACGGAGATGCTCCTGCACTCTGGCCGCTCGACGTGCGCATCGGCGCTGGTGAGCGCATCTCCCTGATCGGCCACAACGGCAGCGGCAAGACGACGCTGATGCGAATGCTCGTCGGCATGCTCGAGCCATCGGAGGGAACCGCGACGATCGCGGGCCATCCGATCGGATCGATCGAAGCACGCGCCGCGGTGTCCTACTTGGCGGATCAACCGGTGTTCTACGACGACCTGACCGTCTGGGAACACCTCGAGTACATCGCCCGCCTGCACGGCACCGACGACTGGGAACAGCAGGCCGTCGATCTTGTCGACATGGTCGGCCTGATGGATCGCGTCGACGACCTGCCGATGACGTTCAGCCGTGGCCTCAAGCAGAAGGCGGCGCTCACGATGGCGTTCGTGCGGCCATTCGACGTGATGCTGATCGACGAACCGTTCGTTGGACTCGATCGACTCGGACGCGAAGCGCTGCTCGAGTTGCTGACGCTCGCGCACGGCGATGGTGCAGCGCTCGTCGTGGCCACCCACGAGCTCTCGAGCGTGAAGGAGAGCAGTCGACTGATTGCGTTGAGTGGCGGCGAGGTCACCTACGACGGCGACCCCACGGCTGCCGACCTCGCTGCACTCACCGAGGGCATACGCCAAGATCGCGACTGACCGTCAAGAGTTCATTCAAGAGAGCCTCTCGCCGGCGACTCGTGGTCTAGCATCTCGGGCATGCAGGAGTTCTCTTCGGTCACCGCTTCGTCCTACGACGCCGAGTCATTGGCGCCGCTGCTCAACGAGAAGGCCGCCGATGGCTGGTCGGTCGTCTCGATCGTGGCCGCAGGCACCAACATCGTCGCCTATCTCCAGCGCGAGTCCGACGGCTCTTCGCCAGCGGCTGCCGACGAGCCCGCAAGCATCGAGACGCCAGTCGACGAGGCACCGGCAGTCGACGAGGCATCGGCAGTCGACGAGCCGGCCGCAGACACGCCATTCGTCCCCGTCGCAGCGGCCGCCGCAGCGGTCGAAGAGGCCCCGGCAGCAGTCGACGAGCCGGCCGGCTGGGCCACCGCCCCCGACGAGACCGTCGACGCCGCAGCTGACACCTCGGTCGCCGATCTGGCCGCACAGGTCAGTGAGCCCGAGCCCGAGCCCGCCGTGGCCGAACCCGCCGCCGAAGCAGCACCTGTCGCGGAGGCAGCGGCTGCCGCCGAGACAGCGCCCGCAGCAGAGGCAGCACCCGCCGCCGAGTCGGCTGTGCCGGCCGGTTGGTACGCCGATCCGTCGGGCCGGTTCGAGCTGCGCTACTGGGACGGCGCTGCCTGGACCGAGCACGTGTCGCGTGCCGGCCAGCAGTTCACCGATCCGCCCGTCGCCTGAACGTCTGCCACCTCTGGGGTCTGACTCCGGCGGACATGATCGTGCTGGGGGCGACAAGGCCGGTCGCCGTAGCCTGACCACATGCGCGCCACGTCCATCGGCCATGCCGGCATGCTCATCGAGACCACTGCGGGTTCGATCGTCTGCGACCCGTGGTTCGTTCCGGCGTTCTTCGGCTCGTGGTTCGTCTTTCCGCGCAACGACCAGCTGAGCGACGATCTCCGCGAGCGGATCGAGGGGGCCGATTTCCTCTACATCTCGCACCTCCACGGCGACCATCACGACGAGCCGTGGCTACGCGAGCATCTGCGTCGCGACATCCCGATCCTGCTGCCCGGCTTCCCGACACGCGAGCAGCAGCGGACGCTGCAGGCGCTCGGCTTCACAGAGTTCATCCGAACCACTGACACCGAGGAACTCGAGATCGCTCCCGGGCTGACGGTGGCAATCCACGTCGAGACGTCGATCACCGACGGTCCGGGTGGCGATTCCGCGCTGGTCGTGTCCGATGGCACCTCGATTCTCGTCAACCAGAACGACTGCCGCACCAACGACCTCGCACAGCTGCGTGCGCACGGCCCGGTCGATCTGCACTGGCTCCAGTTCTCAGGGGCGATCTGGTACCCGATGGTGTACGAAATGGCCGACAGCGACAAGCGCCGCCTGTGCGAAGCCAAGGTCGACGCCCAATTCGCACGAGCCATGCGGTACGTCGAGAACATCGACAGCCGCTTCGTCGTACCGAGTGCGGGCCCGCCGGCATTCCTCGACGAGCAACTGTTCGCGCTCAACATGATCGACCGCGACGAGCTGAGCATCTTCCCAGACCAGACCCACTTCCTCCGACGACTCGACGCCGCCGGGCGCCGAGGCGTGATGAACATCCCGGGCACGACGATCGACATCGACGCCGACGGCATCGCGGTCACCCACCCGATGCCGAACGCAGACGTCGACGCGATCTTCAGCGACAAGCGCTCCTACCTCGAGCGCTATCAGGCCGATTGGACGCCGTGGCTGGACGAGCTGAAGGCGTCATGGAATCCGCCGAGTACGGATCTGCTGACCACCCTGCGCGAATGGTGGGAGCCGCTGCTCGAGATCGCACCGACACTGCGCGCGCAGGTCGGCGCCAATGTGCTGATCAACGCCGGCGACCTGCCGATCCTGATCGATTTCCCCAACGGTGAGGTGCGCCGCCACGCGGGCGAGCCGTACTCGTTCCGCTTCGACATCCCCCGTGAGCTCGTCGAGACCGTTGCCGCCCAGCGAGCTGTCGACTGGAGTAACTCGCTGCTGCTGTCGTGCCGGTTCACCGCGTGGCGCGACGGCGAGTTCAACGAGTACGTGTACAACTTTCTGAAGTCGCTGTCGCGCGAGCGCATGCGCCGTGCCGAGGCCGAGGTCGTGCGCAAGCTCACCCCTCTCGATGTCCTCGAACAGCTCGACGAGCCCGACATCCGTATCGGTGACTACGTGGTGCAGCGCCGGTGCCCCCACCGCAATGCCGATCTCGCCGCGTTCGGCGAGATCGACGGTTGCGACTTCGTGTGCACCCTGCACGGCTGGCGATTCGACCTCGAGACCGGGCGCAACAAGACGGCGTCGGACCAGCCGCTACGCATCCGCCCCGCCACCCACTGACCCATCCCCGTTTAGGTCAGGATTCGAGTGGGACGGGCCACCGGAAACGCGACACAAACGGCTCAGCGCGACCAAGCCCCCCGTTTGCGTCAAGATTTGCGTGGGACGGGCCACCGAAAACGCGACACAAACGGGGGTGGGATAGCTTGATCGCGTGCTGGATCTCGGGATCGACCTGAACCTGTGGCCATGGATATGGCTGGGCGTCGCCGTGTTCTTCGCCTTGATCGAGCTGACCGTGCTCGCCGGATCGTTCGTGCTGCTCCCCTTTGCGGTCTCAGCGCTCGCCGCGGCGCTGCTGGGTTTCTACGACGTTGCGATCGAGATCCAGTGGTTCGTGTTCGTCGCCGGCGGTGCCGTGATCTGGGTCCTTCTGTACCGATACGCGAAGAGATTTGCCGGCGACAACGAGCTGCAACCGGGTGTCGGTGCCGACCGTCTGGTGGGCCTGACGGGCATCGTCACCACCGCCATCGACCCGGACGACACGGATCGCCGGGGCCGCGTGACCGCCCACGGCGAAGTGTGGGGCGCCACGTCGGAGAACGGCGAACCGCTTGCGCTCGGCACCCACGTCCGCATCGTCGCCGTCAGCGGCACCAAGGTGATCGTCGAATCGACCGATGTCACTCCCCCGTCATCACCGCCCACCGCTCCGCCGGCCACACCCCCACAGCCGCCAACACCACCGACCTAGACCGCCGACCACACGGGAGCTCCCATGAACCCCTTCGCCATCGTCCTCATCGTCATCGCACTCATCGGCATCGGCGTGTTGGTGAGCGCCGTCAAGATCGTGCGGCCGTATCAACGTGGTCTCGTCGAACGCCTCGGCAAGTACAAGACCACGCGCGAGCCCGGCCTGAACCTGATCCTGCCGTTCATCGAGACGATGCAGTTGATCGACATGCGCGAGCAGGTCGTCGACGTGCCGCCACAGGAAGTCATCACCGCCGACAATGTGGTGGTGTCGGTCGACGCGGTCGTCTACTACGAGGCCACCGATCCGCAGCGCCTCGTGTACAACGTCGCCGACTTCTTCATGGCGCTCACCAAGCTCGCCCAAACCAACCTGCGAAACCTGATCGGCGACCTCGAACTCGACCGTGCACTCACGTCGCGCGACACGATCAACACGCAGCTGCGTGACGTGCTCGATGACGCCACCGACAAGTGGGGCGTGCGGGTGGTGCGTGTCGAGATCCAACGAATCGATCCGCCGCCGGACATCGTGTCGGCGATGCACGCGCAGATGCGCGCCGAGCGCGACCGTCGTGCAACCGTCACCGAGGCCAAGGGCTACCAGGAGGCGGCGATCGCCCGCGCCGACGGCGAGCAGCAGGCGGCGGTGCTGTCGGCGCAGGGTCGCAAGCAGGCGGCGGTGCTCGACGCCGAGGGCCAGGCGCAGGCGATCGAGTTGCGGGCGAGCGCCGAGAAGCTGCAGCTCGAGCTGATCGGCCAGGGCGAGGGCAACGCCGCTCGCGCTCGCCTCACGGGGATCAAGGAGGCCGCCGCCGACAAGGCCGTGCTGACCGTCGAGTACCTGCAGGCGTTGGAACGCATCGGCGACGGACGCGCAACGAAGCTGGTGATTCCCGCCGAGTTCTCCGGCCTGTTGGGCACGATCGCTGCACTCGCGGCGGCAACCGGCGACGACGATACCGACGACGAGGTGCGTCCCAAGGGTGGTCTGCCGATTCCCGACGACGATGATCGAGTCGATCTACCCGAGCCGGACCGGTCCGAGACGCGACGGTAGACATGCGCCGCGTCGACGCACCACGAGCGGGCTGGTATCCCGATCCCGAGGGTCGCACGAACCTGCGCTACTGGGACGGGCTCGACTGGAGCGATGCTCGACGTTCCCCGCCGAGCGCCGCCGAGCTGCTGTCCTACGAGCAACGCGAGGCATTCGAGGCTGCGCACCAGTACGTTCCGCCGGCCGCGGTACCCGACGACTTCGGCTACCGCGGCGGCCGGGCCGACAATCAACAGATCGTGGAGGACGTGCGCCGCGCCGCACGCACCGAGGTCGATCGGGCCGCCGACCTGTTCTCGCAACGTGCTCGACAGATGCAGCGCGACATCGTGCCGCTCGTGTCGGCCTATACGAATCGGCTGGTTCGCTGGATCCGCTTCGCCGCCATCGTCGCCGTCGTCCTGCTGGTCGCGTACTTCGTGTTCCAGGTCGTCGCTCAGGCGAGCCTGTTCGAGTGGATCGGTGACCGGATCGACAACTTCACCGACGACCAGAACGGCGCCTCGATCACCTCCTGGGTGTGAATGTCATCAACCGGTAGGAGAAGCGGTACGTCCCCGGTCTGATGCGGTAGCGGTCGAGCACGTCGGGGCCACAGCTACCCGTGCCGAGTCCGCGATGAGCAACGTCGGCATGAACGACCAGACCTCGACGCGGGCGCAGGTCGGTCTCGTGTCCTGCGGTGTACAAGTCGTGGGCGCGGTAGCGAGTCGCCGAGACGTGCATCGAGACCGGATCGACGACCTCGAGACGAACCACCGCGCCAGTCGTCGAGTCGACGAATTCGAACCATCGACAATCCGTACGCAACCCGAACTCCTGCGGCACGAGGTACGGCGACTCGTCGACGGCTGACTCCCACACCCCGAGGACGGCGCCACCGTTGCGGTCGGGGTAGTTCTCGAGCGGCCCGCGACCGTAGTAGCTCAGTCGATCGACTCCCGACGGAAGCTCGAACGTCACGCCGACTCGGGCGAGGTCGTCGAGATCGTCGGGCACGATCACGACGTGGGTATGGATCTGCGAACCGTCATCGAGATCGGCGACCTGATGCTCGTGTTCGACGAGGTCGTCGGCCGGGAGCCGGTCGACGCCGGCATCGATCCAGTGACCAAGGCCATCACCGCCCACACCGATCCGTCGTCCCAGTTCCGGCAGCAGCTTGAACCCGTCGTTGTCGACCGGCGCCCGAAACAACGCCAACTCGACCCGAGGGAGACCGGAACCAGCCGGAAACTTGCGCGAATCGTGGCCCTGAGCGGTCAGATCCGCGCATTTTTCGGGGGTGGAGAGGGTGATCTGGTCCCAGGCGACGAGGTGCCCCTTGCGCGCCCAGGTGGTCGTGCGGCGCTGCGTCCAACGCACGGTCATGTGAACGTCATCGGTGTCGGTGTCGGTGAGGGCTACATCGTGGGGCAGGGGCAGCTCGACCGTCGCCCCCGGCGGGACCAGCCCGACATCGAGCACTCCCGCGCCGGCGACCTCGCCTCCGACCAGCAACTCCCATGACGCCAGGAGGTCGGAGACGTCGCGGAAGCTGCGCCGGTTGGTGACCACCAGCTTCGGGCCCGACGTCGACACGACGACGGGCCGGTACACCCACATCACCTCCTGGACCCCCGGGTGCGGCTGCAGGTCGGACGACATCAGACCGTCCGCCACGAAGTTGCCGTCGTTGGGTTCGTCACCGAACTGGCCTCCATAGGCGAAGCCCCGCTTGCCGCTCGGGAGCCGAGTGAGCAGGCCGTGGTCCTTCCACTCCCAGATGAACCCGCCCTGCAGTCCCGGCGTCGCGGCGATGGCGTCCCAGTAGTCGGCGAGCGAGCCGTTCGAGTTCCCCATTGCGTGGCTGTACTCGCACATGATCAGGGGCCGATCGCCACGGCCCGATCGGCCGTACTCGACAATGGAATCGATCGTCGGATACATCGGGCACACCACGTCGCTCGCTGCCAGACCACCGTCGACCCATCCGTCGTGGAAGACGGCGCCCTCGTAGTGCACGGGCCGCGAGGCGTCGGTACGACGGATCCAGCCGGCCAGCGCATCGTGGTTCGCGCCGTACCCGGCCTCGTTGCCGAGCGACCACATGATCACACTCGGATGGTTCCGATCGCGTTCGACCATCCGCGCGCCTCGAGACAACCACGTCGATCGATAGCGCGGGTCGTCGCACAAACTGGTGTTGTAGGCGTGGCTCTCGATGTTGGCCTCATCGACGACGTACATGCCGATCTCGTCGCAGAGATCCAAGAAGTCCGGGTCGTTCGGGTAGTGGGAGCACCGCACCGCGGTGATGTTGTGCCGCCGCATCGCGAGCACGTCGTCGCGCATGTCGTCGACCGTCACCGCTGTACCGCGCACCGGGTGATGGTCGTGACGGTTGACCCCGAAGATCCAGATCGGCTCGCCGTTCACCAGCAGTTGGCGGTCGCGGACCTCGACTGAGCGGAAGCCGATCAGTTGTGCGTGGGCCGCGGCAACCGCGCCGTCCGGGTCGAGCAGTTCAGCGGTGACGCGGTAGCGCGTCGGCGACTCTGCCGACCACGGGTCGATGCCGGGGAGGTCGAACGAGGCCGACGCGACGTGGCCATGGAAGAGATACGGCGTTGCGAACCGGTGAGGTACGGCGATGGTCTGGGGGCGAGCGAGTCGTCGGCCACGAAGGGTCTCGACGCCGAAACGGACCTGCCAACCGGGCCCGGGCGGTGCCAGGCCATCGAGGGTCACCTGCGCAGCGAGCGTGCCGACCAGGTCGGGTGTTGCCGCCCCACGCAGACTTGCGTCGCACACCAGCGACGCGACGTGCACGGCACCCCGCGCCTCGACGTACACGCTTCGGTGCAGGCCGGCCATCCACCACTGGTCCTGATCCTCGACGTAGCTGTGCGCACTCCAGCGCATCACCACGATCGCGATGTCGTTGACCCCAGCGTGCACGAACGACGTGACGTCGTACTCGCTGGACAGCCGGCTGTCGGTTCCGTACCCGATGAACACGCCGTTGACGTACAGCGCATGGACGCTCTCGGCGCCACCGACATGCACCACGACGCGTCGATCGAGCCAGCTGCTCGGAATCTGCATCGTGCGGCGGTACACGCCCGTGGGGTTGCGGTCGGGCAGCCGCGGTGGTGGCCCGTGGAACGGCATCTGCACGTTGGTGTACTGCGGAAGATCGCCGACACCCTGCAGCGTCCAGTTGCCAGGCACGGCGACCGACGTCCATCGCGAGCCGCCGGCGGGCTTCGCCACCGCCGTGGCCGGAACGGCGTCGGGGTCATCGAACAAGCGGAACCTCCACCGACCATCGAGCGAGCGGCGCCAGTTCGACGCCCGTCCAGCCCGTATGTGGTCGAGATCGTCGAACGACTCGGTCGGCGGCCACATCGACATGCGGTTGATCGACGTGATGTGCGGATCAGTCCAAGGCCGGACAGCACCGATGGCGGGCAGCATGCGGCGAGTCTCCCAGACCGGCCGCTGCGAGTTCTCAGCGGCTCAGACGCCGTCGTGGACCCAGACCGGGGTGCGCACCGGCATGATGCCGCTCTCCCAGATCCAGTCCATGGCCGGAACGCTCACCCGGACACATCCGTGCGAGGCCGGATAGTTCGGAATGCTGTTCGACCCGTGGACGGCAACGCCGCCGACGAAGTACTTCGGACGGTAGATCTTGCCGAGATCGCCTTCCCACCAGCCATCGGGGCGCTCGCGATTGACCTTGTGCAGGCCGCTCGGAGTGAGCGAGACACCAGAGATCATCTCGCCCGGAGTGTTCTTGTCTTCTTCGGTGTATTCCTCGCCGTTACCCGTCGAGGTGTTGAGAATCCAGTCGGTGCGTCCGTCGATCACGAAGAACAACAGCTGCTTCGCCTTGTTGACCTCGATCAAGCTGCCCGAATTCGCTCGTGCAACGGGACGGGTCGTCATGGCGGTCAGCGCGTCGGCGGTGCGCTGGTCGACCTTGCCGTCGGCATCGAATCCCATGTACTTCTCGAAGGCCATCACTGCCTGCGTGGTCGTGAGCCCGTAGGAGCCGTCTGCAGCCGAGAGCCAGAAGCCGAGTTCGAAGAGGCGCTGCTGGATTCGTGCTGTCTCCTGCCCACCGCTCGACCCGACGGCCTGGAGCGGCGCTTCGAGGGCCGGCACCGCGATGATGTTCGGCGCCACGGTGGTGGTCGGAGGCAACGTCGTCGGCGCCACGGTGGTCGTCGGAGGCAACGTCGTCGGCGCCACGGTGGTCGTCGGGGCTGCGGTGGTGGTCGGCGCGGTGGTCGTGGTGGTCGTGTCGTCGGTGACTTGCACCACCGGTTCCTCCGCCGCCCCTGCGCCCTCGCCGCCCGTTCCGCTGGTGACCGCTGTGGAACAGCCAACGAGCGCGACGAGCCCGAACACCATGACGGTGCCGATCTTTGCTCGCGTTCGTTCCTGTTCGACCACGGTGGGTGAGCATAACGGCATCACTGGAGGGGAGGTCGGCACCAGCTCGAAGTTGCCCAGATCATCTCGGTCGAACGAAGTCCGGCAACGCGCACGGCTCGGTGGGAACGCCAACCGAATCGAAGCCGTCGACGAGGTCACGCAGGGTGAGGACGGAATGCCCGGCGTGGAAGTGCTGGCCGAGCGACCGAGCAATCCATCCCACGATCTCGTCGTGGCCGATCCCGGACGCTGCGAGTTCGGGCAGCGTGAGCGGGAGCCCCCGGCGTTTCGCAAGCCGCTGCCCGTCGTGATCGACGACGAGCGGAACGTGCATGTAGGCCGGGCGCGAGAAGCCGAGCAGCTCCTGCAGGTGGATCTGACGAGCGGTCGAGGCCAGGAGGTCGTCGCCGCGCACGACCTCGGTGATGCCCTGCGCGTCGTCGTCGACGACGACGGCGAGGTTGTAGGCAGGGACACCGTCGTTGCGTCGCAGCACGACGTCGTCGACCAAACCCGAGAACCTGCCGTGCACGCGGTCGTCGAACACGATCTCGTGGCCGTCGGTGCGCAGTCGCAGTGCCGGAGGACGGCCGGCCTCGATCCGCTCGAGACGTTCGCGGGCGGTCAACTCCCGACACGTTCCGGGGTAGGAGCCCGGCGGACCATGCGGTGCGTGCGCCGCTGACTCGATCTCCTCACGTATCTCACGCCGAGAGCAGAAGCATTCGTAGACGAGGCCGAGCCCGGCGAGCTCGTCGATGGCGGCCTCGTACCGGTCGAAGCGGTCGCTCTGCCGACACACGGCGCCGTCCCAGTCGATGCCGAGTCGGGCGAGATCGCGCAGCTGGGCCGCCTCGATGTCGCGACGTGCCTGCTGGCGGTCGAGGTCCTCCATCCGCACCACGAAGTCGTCACCGCTCGACCGGGCCGAGAGCCAAGCGATCGCAGCCGTACGAAGGTTGCCCAGGTGGAGGTCCCCCGTCGGCGAGGGTGCAAAGCGTCCGACCACAGCAACAGTGTCGCTCGCGCTCCGGTGGAAACCATCAGGGTGATGCACCGGCAATGAGCCACCGCTGCAACACCGGTTCGGTCCACGATCTCGTACAGTCGTCCACATGGTTTGTCCTCGCTGCGGGATCGAGGTGTCGGAGCACCAGAAGTTCTGCCACGACTGCGGTGCCCCGATTGAGGCGCCGCTCCCTGACCCGGTGCTTCTCGAGTCGCCGACCGAAGCGATCGACACCACCGAACACGACGACGCCACCGAAGCGATCGACACCACCGAACACGACGGCGCCACCGAAGCGATCGAGACCGCCGAGCACGACGACGTCACCGAAGCGATCGACACCACCGAACACGACGACGTCACCGAACCGATCACGGTGCCGATTGACACGGTGGCCACCACAGAGATGGCCGAGTTCGCAGCACCGACCGAACCGCTCGCGTTGACCAGCCTCCCGGACCCCGACCTCGCAGCACCACTCCTGTTCCCCGAACCCGAACCCGAGGGAACCGCGGAGATGCCGGCGATCTTCGACGGCCAGGGCGACCTGGTGGAGTATCCGGCCGCTCGAGAGCCGTTTCGGCTGCGGGTGATCTTCGTGCTCGCGTTGTTCGGCGCTGCCGCCATGCTCATGTCGATCGTCGCCGACGTGATCGACATCCGGACGACCCGGCCGGCGCCCGGGATCACCACCGGTGTCCGAACGCTGGAGGATTTCGGTTCCGACCTCGGCCTTGCGGGCTTCATCGGGACTGCCGTGATGGTGATCGGCGGCCTGCTGGCCTGCTTCGGCCTTCGCTGGGGTGCCGGCCTCGCCGGCGGAGCGGGGCTCGCTCTGGCCGGATGGGCGGGCCTCTCGATCGGACTGGCCGAACTGCCGATCGCCATCGCGGAATCGATCACGCGGACGTCGTCGCTCGAATTCACACTGCGCGTCACCCGGGGTCTCGGCTGGTGGCTGATCGTGGCCGTCGGGGCGATCGGCCTCATCGTGTTCCTTGCGTCGCTGCGATCGATCGGACGCGGGGGACGGGCAGCTCTGAACCCGCTGGTAGCGGCCGTTGCCGCCGTGGCGATGGTGGTGCTCGCCTTTGGCCCGCTCGTGCCCGTCAACGACGCCGTGTTCGCCGACAATTTCCGCTCGGTCGACCCGACCCGTGATCTTCCCACCGCATTCTTCGCCGGGCGGCTGGGTCAGGTCGGGCTGATCGCCCTGGCCGGCGTCGTCGGCATGCTCATCGTGCGCAGCTACGGGCTCGGACTGGCGGTCGGTGGGCTCAGCGTTCCGCTCTGGTTGTGGATTGCATCGCTCGCCCAGTTCGACTCCAACGCTGTGGGCATCGCTGATCGCAATCCTGGCGCCGACGACACGGTGCCGCACGCTGTCACCACCGTCGGTATGGTCGCCTCGCTCATCCTGCTCGCTATTGCCGCAGGGCTGGCGACGTATCGCCTCAATCGGTCACGCGCCGGCTGACGCGCAGGCCACAGGCGACCGCCCGTTTGCCTCCCCCGACGCGACCACGGGACATCGATGGTGGAACCGGCAGCGGCGAGTGCGATGGTGTGCTGCCTCACGTGGGATCGTCGATCGCTCGATCCATCAACTTCGGCCCACCCTCATGAGCGATCGAGGAAAACACGGCGGCGTCGCCCAGTCGGTACTCGCCGTACAGCCGGGAGACGCGTGTGTCAAAGCCGTGCTGTCCAAAGATGTGCTGCGATACCGGGTTCGTCGCTTCTGTGAACGCAGTTTGGTACCCACGGTCGGCACCGTTCCTGAGGCACATCTCGACGAGGTTGTGTCCGATCTTGCGTCGTGTGTACGCCGGATCAACGCCCAACAGGAACAGGTGCAGGTGACGCCCCGCTTCGATGACGGTTCCTTTGCGGTACTCGGCGTCGAGCTGGCCGAGCAGATCAAGGATCGGCTCGAGCTTGGACGATGTCTGCTCGATTCCCTTCGGTGGTGTAGCGGCGGCATCCTCGGTGAGGAGCGCGCCGACGACCCTCTGGCTGTCGACGTCTCGACCGATGATGCTCAGGCCGTCGGTTCCTGCGCGGTGCGACCAGAGTTCGACGAACGACTTGAACTCGTCGACAGTGAGCCCGACAGCGACGGCAGGCGGATCGTGCGTCGCGAACGCCACTGCGAGCAGGCTCGCCATTGCCTCGGTGTCCTCTGGTGTACAAAGCGTGTACTCGACACCTGCGATCACCGGGCGAAGCTCATGCATCGTCCGACCTTAGAGGCGCTCGCCGCCGCGCCCGACCAAGGCGGTCGGGCAGCGAACAGGCTGACGTCAGGTACGCCATTCAGCGACGATGAAGCTGCCGAGGCCGGAGGGGTCGAGGAGCGCCTCGGCCTCGCTGATTCGGCTGCGCATCTTCATCGCTTCGAGGCCTGGGCGGGCGGCCTGCTCCTCCCACAGGCGCTTGCCCTCGTCCACCAGGTCGTCGATGCCCCACAGCTGCAGGAACTGCGCCTGCGAGCGAACGGCATCGGGTTCCGTTAGCTGATCGATCGGCACGTCGATTGTGATGTCCTGGGTGCCGGGCTCGGCCAGGTAGTGCCCGCCTCGTTCATTTCCCCGATAGGTCCGCAGCCAGTCGCGGTGCGGCCGTCCGGCGAGCATCGCAGTGATGGGGGTGCCGTAGTCGATCGCGACGACCGAGCCCGAGCGGACCAGCGTGCGTGCCTCGTCGACGAACGCGGCCGCACGGTCGATCAGCGGCGCCCGGGCACCGAACGCACCGATCGCAGGGAGCGACGGTGGCACCGGATCGAACGGTGCCGACAGCACTTCGACGAAGCGCCCGTCGGTGCCGAGGTCGACGAACGCCTCACGCCAGCCGGCGTCGAACACCGCCAGCCGGAACGGCAGGTTGTCGAGGAGTTCGTTCGCGATCACGACGCCGTCGAACGCCCGCTCGGGCATCGATGCGACGGACTCGACCGCGTCCGGATGACGCTCCCGCTGGCCCGCCGACACTTCGACTGCGACGTACCGCAGCGCGTCGCCGCACGACGGTTGAGCCGCCGCGATCGAACGGGCGAGCGTGCCGGGGCCGGCGCCGGCGTCGACGACTGTGAACACGTCAGGTCGGCCGATGCGCCGCCATTCGGCGTCGAGGTACCGGGAGACGACGGCTCCGAACAGCGGCCCGATCTCGGGCGACGTGATGAAGTCGCCCCGTCGGCCGGCCGATCCGCCGTCAGCGCGCGTGTAGAACCCCTCGGACCCGTACAGCGCCAGCTCCATGAAGCGCTCGAACGCAATCGGCCCATCCGCCCGAATCGCGTCGCGAATCTCCTCAGTCATTCAGGAATTCAGCCGGGATCGGGAGTGGGAGGACGAGGCGCGCAGCGAGGAAGCTGCCTTACCGCAGCGACGAGCCTGCGGAACGCAGTCATCGCCGCTTCCGGCCCGGCTACCCAGCAAAAGCGCCGGTGAGGGCATCGAGCGCGCCGACTCGGGCGACGAGGTTCGGCAGGACGCCGACCGCGATCGTGCCGATGACCGTGATCGCGAGCGCCGCGACGACCGGAGCAGGCGGATTGACCGGGCTGACGTCACCGTCGGGGGCATCGTCCATCCAGACGACTCGCAGCACCCGCATGTAGTACGCCGCAGCGATCACGGTGTTGACGGCGGCGATCGCTGCGAGCACGTAGGCCGCAGTGGTTCCTGCGTCGAGCACTGCCTTGAAGGCGTTGAACTTCGCAAACCAGCCACCGAGGGGCGGGATGCCGGCGAGCGACGCGAAGAAGATCGTCATCGCCACGGCGAGGCCCGGTGCGTAGCCGAACAAGCCGCCGAACGACGAGATCTCGGCGCTGTGGGTCTTACGGGACACCGCGATGACGATGGCGAAGGCACCGAGGTTCATGAAGGCGTACACGAGGAGGTACACGATGACGGCGTTCATCGCCGAGCCGGTGGCATCGGGGTTGCCTGCGAACGCCAAGGGCATCAGCATGAAGCCGCCCTGGCTGATCGAGGAGTACGCGAGCATGCGCACGATGTTCGTCTGGCGCAACGCCAGCACGTTGCCGACCGTCATGGTCAACGCAGCCATTGCCCAGACGAGCGGCTCGTAGACCTCGTCGGCGCCGGGGAACGCAACGAAGATCAGCGTCATCAACGCCACGAAGCCCGCCGACTTCGCCGCAACCGAGAAGAACGCAGTCACAGGCGTCGGCGCACCTTCGTACGTGTCCGGTGCCCACTGGTGGAACGGCACCGCCGAGATCTTGAACGCAAAGCCACAGATGACGAACACGACGGCCACCACTTCGAGGCCGATCAGTTCGCCGTCGGCAAGCGATGCGCCGATGTCGGTGAGCAGGGTCGAGCCGGTCACGCCGAAGAGCAGGCTCATGCCGTACAGCAGCACGGCCGACGCGAACACACCCATCAGGTAGTACTTGATGCCGGCCTCGTTCGACCGGCGCTCACGCTTGTTCCACGCCGCCAACATGTAGCCCGGGATCGACAGCAGTTCCAGCGCCACGAAGATGCTCACCAGGTCGCGCGCCGATGCCATCATCACCATGCCGAGCACGCTGCAGAGCATCAGGACGTAGAACTCACCCTGGTAGTAGCCGCCCTCTTCGAGCTCGGTTTGGCTCAGCAACACCACGACATACGCGACGAGCAGGAAGAGTCCCTTGAGGACCAATGCGTAGTCGTCGATCACGTAGCGACCTTCGAACAACGAGCGAGGGACGTCGCCGATCACCGCAAGGGTCACGACGGGCACGAACGCCGCCAGCAGTACGAAACCGGTGATCGTCGCGATCATCCACTTCTTGGCCTCCGCCAACTGCAGGTCGAGCGCCAGAATCACGTTGATCCCGAGCGCGAGCACGAGTTCCGGCGCGATCGCGTGCCAGTCGATCGTGGGCGACACCCAGTCGCCGGCTTGGGCAAGGAACGTGGCGAGCATCAGCCCAGCGTCTCTCCGAGACGTGCCACCAGCTCGGTGACCGCCGGGTCCATGACCTTGAACATCAGCTGCGGGTACACACCCAGGACGACGATGGCGATCAGGAACGGTGTCCAGGCGATCCACTCGATCATCGTGACGTCGTGGATCTCATCGTGGTCGTCGTGGTCGTTGGCCGCAGAACTCAACGAATGAGCGACGCCACCATGGCCGCCACCGTGGCCGGAGAACTCCTCACTCGGCTCGCCGAATGCCGTGCGCTGGTAGAGCCAGAGCAGGTAGCCGGCAGCGAGGACGGTTCCGATCGCGGCGATCACCATCAACGTGCGGAACAGTGCGGTGCTGAGCCCGAAGCCCGGGTTGTAGGCCGACAGGATCGCCGGGAACTCACCCCAGAATCCGGCGAGGCCGGGCAGGCCGAGCGATGCCATTGCAGCGAAACCCATGATCCAGCCGAGTCGCGGTGCCTGGATGAGCATGCCGGACAGGCGGCTGATCTCGAGCGTGTGGTAACGGTGTTTGACCGACCCGGCAACGAAGAAGAGCATGCCGGTGATCAACCCGTGGGCGACCATGCCGAACAGGGCAGCGTTGATGCCGAAGGTGGTGAGCGTCGAGATGCCGAGCATCACGAAACCCATGTGCGCAACCGACGAGAACGCGATCAGGCGTTTCATGTCGGTCTGGGCGAGACAGCCGAGTGCGCCGTAGATGATGCCGATCACGGCGAGAATGCCGATCGCCGGCGCCCAGGCCTTGGCGCCTTCGGGGAGCATCGGCAGCGCAATCCGCACGAAACCGTACGTGCCCAACTTCAGGAGGATCGCAGCCAGGATCACGGAGCCCTGGGTCGGCGCCTGAGTGTGGGCGTCGGGCAACCACGTGTGGAAGGGGAACATCGGCACCTTGACGGCGAAGCCGAGGAACATGCCGGCGAAGATCCAGATCTGGACGTTCTTGTCGATGCCTGCTCCCGCCTCGACGAGGTGGGCGAAGCCGAAGCTGACGGCGTCGGTCTGGAAGAACAGCGCCAGGAACGCGACCAGCATGAACGCCGAACCGAACATCGTGTAGAGGAAGAACTTGAGCGATGCGTACTTGCGCTGCTCGCCGCCCCACACGCCGATCATGAAGTACATCGGCAGCAGCACGACTTCGAAGAACACGAAGAACAGGATCAGATCCTGGGCGATGAAGGTGCCTGCCATACCGGTCTGCAGCACCAGCATCAACATGAAGAACGCCTTCGGGTTCCCGGCGTCGGGCATGTTGTCCCAGCTGTAGATCATCACCAGGAAGGTGACCGCCATCGACAAGAAGTACAGCGGCAGGCTGATGCCGTCGAGACCGATCGTGTAGTTCGCGTTGATCACCGGGATCCACTCGGCATTCACGAAGAACTGCAGCTTCTCGGACTGGCCGTAGTCGAAGGCGAACAGCGTCACGACACCGACGGCCAGCGTCGCACCGGCGGTGACGATGCCGACGAGCTTGTGGGTGGCTTCTTCGCTGCGCGGGATGAACAGCATCACGAGCACGCCGACGAGCGGCAGGAAGGTGCCGACGCTCAGCAGCCAATTCTGATCGGTGAGAGTTTCCATGGGTTCAGAGTTGCTTTCAGCTCACGTTGACGAGGACGAGGACGATGGCGCCGACCGTGGCAGCGCCGAAGAGCAGCGCGCCGTATTGGCCGATCTTGCCGGACTGAGTGGGTTGCATGGCGTGACCGGCCTCGGAGGCGGCCCAACCGGATCCGTTGACGGCGCCATCCACGATCTTCTGGTCGATGTTGTCGTAGACCCACTCGCCGGTCTTGCGGGTTCCGACTCCGACACCGTTGACAGTGGCGTCGAGCACGTTCTGGTTGACCCAGTACGCCATCTTGGCGATCGGGTGGGCAACGGCCCGGACGATCACGTTCTCGTACAGGGCGTCGAGGTAGTACTTGTTCTTCAGGAAGAGGAACCCACCGCGCAACACCTTGTGGCGTTCGGTGAGGCCGACGAGCCGCTTGTCGCGGCGACCGTAGAACGCGACACAGAAGGCGATCGCCACCGCGTACCCGACAGCGACGACGCCGAGCGAGAGCAGGATCTTGCTGAACTTCGGCTCTGCATGGCTGACAGCCGGGAAGAAACAGACGGTTCCCGCTTCCGGAGCATCGAAGCCACAGCCCGACTTCTTGGCGCCCTCCTCGCCTTCTTCGGCGCTGGGGACCACCGCGTATTCGACGAGCGAGGCGGACTCGCCGGGACCACCGGAAGCGAGGAACTCCTCGGTGACCACGGGTGTCGCCCGCGGCTCGACGTACGTCTTCATCAGTTCGACACCCTCACCGAATCGCGATGCGAGCGGCGTGGGATTGGCGAACCCGGCAAAGACTGCGAAGAACGCCAGGATCACTATCGGCACGAGAATCAGCGGACCCGACTCGTGCGGGCCTGCATGGTCGTCACCGTGATCATCACCGTGGTCATCGGCATGGGCGTTGGCCGCCGCGCCGAGCGAGCGGGGCTCGGGAGCGCCGACCGAGATGTGCTCCATCTCGTGCTCTTCGGCGTGTGCGTCGTCGTGGCCGTGCCCGGCGGCTGCGCCGCGCGGCTCACCGAAGAAGGTGAGGTAGGTCGCGCGCGTCATGTACATCGCGGTGAGCACCGCACCGCCGAGACCCACCCACATCAAGAACGTGTAGCTGTTGGCGCCGACATTGTCGATGATCTCGTCCTTCGACCAGAACTCGGCGAACGGGAAGACACCGGTGAGGGCGAGCGTCGACACGATCCAGGCCGCGAATGTGATCGGCATCTTCTTTCGCAGCCCGCCCATGTCCTTCTTCATGTCGAAGGAGTGGTGAGAACCCGAGTGGCTCACCGAGCCGGCGCAGAGGAAGAGGGCACACTTGAAGAAGGCGTGGGTGAAGATGTGGAACACCGCCGGCAACCAGGCGCCGGTGCCGAGGCCCAGCATCATGTAGCCGAGCTGGCTGACCGTCGAGTAGGCGAGCACCTTCTTGATGTCGTCCTGCACGAACGCGAGCAGCGCGGCGATGACGATCGTGATCGCACCGATGATCGCAATGAACGACAGCCCGCCGGTGCCGATGTTGAACCCTTCCCAGAAGACCGGGTAGATCTGCGCGACGAGGAACACGCCGGCGACGACCATCGTCGAGGAGTGCAACAGCGACGACACCGGCGTGGGGCCGGCCATCGCGTCGGGCAACCATGTGTGCAACGGGAACTGACCGGACTTGCCGATGCAGGCGATGAACAGCGCGACCGCTCCCCACAGCAGGAACTGGGTGTTGGCCTCGCCCGACAACGCCCATGCCTGAATGGCGGCGATGTTGAACCCGTTCGAGTCGAGGTTGTCGACCGCCCACTGGTTGGCGCCGAAGAAGATGATCGCCGTGCCGACGAGCAGGCCGACGTCGCCGACGCGCACGGTGAAGAACGCCTTGAGCGCGGCGCGGCTGTTGGCGTCCTCCTCCCACCAGTGCCCGATCAGCATGAACGAACACAGGCCCATGATCTCCCAGCCGAGAATCAGCTGGACCATGTTCTCGGCCATCAGCATGATCAGCATGCCGCCGGAGAACAGAGTGATCGCCGCAAAGAAGTGCGTGTAACGCCGGTCGCCGCGCACATAATCGACGCTGAAGACCTGGACGAGCAACGAGATGAACGCAACGAGCGCGATCAGCAGGATGGAGAGGCCGTCGATGCTCGAGCCGATGCCGAACTCGAGGCCAGAGTTCTGCCACCACACCCAGGTCGTGACCACCGGATCGATGAAGGGCTTGGCTTCACCCTCGGTGGCCTGAGGGAGGACGCGTCCGAATGCTTGGAGCAGCCCACCAGCTTCCTTGCCGGCGCCGTCGGCCGCGTCGGTCCGCTGGATCCACTGGATGGCGCCGCCAACAGCGATCACGAGCGTGGCCGCCATGGAGGCGAGCCCGACTTCGGCGCCCTTCATCGGGAGCTTCTTGCCGAACGCGATGATGATCGCGAACGCGATCACCGGGATCAGACCGACCAGCCACGCGTTCTCGAGGAACCATCCCGAGGTCAGTTCGACAGTTTCTGCGCCAAGCATGTCAGCCCTTCATTTCCGACAGCTCGTCGAGGGCGATCGTCTTGCGGTTGCGGTAGATCATGAGCACCATCGCCAGACCGACGCCGACCTCGGCGGCGGCGATCGCGATCACGTAGAGGGCGAAGACCTGACCGTCGATGGCCCCGGTCATCAACGAGAACGCGACGAGATTGAGGCTGACTGCGTTGAGGATCAGCTCGATCGACATCAGCACCATCACCGCGTTGCGGCGAGCGATGACGCCGTAGACACCGATCGCGAACAGCGCTGCGGCGAGCAGGAGGAAGTTGACGGCGAGCATCGGTTCAGTCCTTCCGAGCGAGGACGATGGCGCCGATGGCGGCGGCGAGCAGGACGAAGGAGATCGCAAGGAACGGGACGAGGTAGATCGACAGGAACTGGTCGCTCAAGGCCACCGTCGGCGCAGGGCCGCGATCGGGCAGGGTGTCTTCGCCGAACGCGTCGAGGATCACCCAGGCGAGCAGAGCGAACAACACGACGCCGACGGGGATGCCGAGCGCCCAGCCCTTGTTGTTCAGGTCGGACTCCTTGCCGATCTGGGCTCTGGTCAGCATGATGCCGAACAGGAACAGCACCATCACGGCGCCGATGTAGACGAGCACCTGCGAGATCGCGACGAACTCGGCAGCAGCCAGGATGTATTGCGCGGCGATTCCAGAGAGCACAACCACGAGCCACAACGCTGCGTGCACCACGTTCTTCGTGGTGACCACATTGAGCGCAGCAAAGATCATGATCGCCGCGATGATGCCGAAGGCGACGTTCTGCGCGACGTTCACGCTGTCGGCGGCGAGGATCACGGCACTCACTTCTTCTGGGCTCCCGCTTCGAGCTCTGGCGCCTCGGGAACGGTCTCCATCCACTCGCCGAGCTTCTCCTTGTCGTGGAGCAGGTCGGCGATCTTCGGCTCGGAGTACTCGTACTCCGGGCTCCAGAAGAGGGCGTCGAACGGGCACACCTCGACACAGATGCCGCAGTACATGCACAGCGCGTAGTCGATGTCGAAGCGGTCGAGATGATTGACCTGGCGCGGCTTGCCGCCCGCGCGGCGCGGCGGAGCGAGCTGCTTGTGTCCCTCGATGTAGATGCACCAGTCGGGGCACGAGCGCGCGCAGAGCATGCAGGCGGTGCAGTTGTCCTCGTGCAGCGCGATCACGCCGCGCGCACGGATCGGCGGTGCTTCCTTCTCGTGGGGATACTGCACCGTGTTGGCGCCGTCGACGATCGTGTCCTTGAGGATGCCCAGCGTGATGCCGAGACCTTTGAACAGACCGGGAACCTTGGGCTTCTCGGGCATCAGAACGTGACCTTCAAGATGGCGGTGATGGCGGTGTTGGCGAGTGCCAGCGGGATGAGCACCTTCCAGGCGAAGGTCTGCAGCTGGTCTTCACGGAACCGGGGGAAGCTGAAACGCACCCACATGATGATGAAGGTGAGCACCAACATCTTCGTGAACATGATCAGCGGGCCGGCGACGTTCATCCAGTTGTCGACGCTGTCGATCGTGGTCCAGCCGAACCAGTCGAACGGGATGCCCCAGCCGCCGAGGAAGAGCACCGAGGCGATGAGGGCGAACACGCCGGCAGTCGCGAACTCGGCGATGAAGAAGATCAGGAAGCGGAAGCCCGAGTACTCGGTCATGTAGCCCGACACGAGTTCGGACTCGGCGATCGGCATGTCGAACGGCGCCTGGGTGAGCTCGGCCTGCACGGCGATCATGAAGATCAGGAATCCGATGAACTGGGTGAAGATGTAGGGGTTGCCGATGCCGCCCCAGCCGAAGATCTCACCGGTGTTCTGCGCGACGGTGATGTCCTGGAGGTTCATCGAACCGGCCTGGATGACCACGCCGAGCGTGGCGAGCACCATGGGGAGTTCGTAGGCGATCAGCTGGCCGGCGGCGCGCAGGCCGCCGAGCAGCGAGTACTTGTTGGCGCTCGCCCAACCGGCGATCAGGATGCCGAGCACGCTGACCGACGCGACCGCCAGGCCGTAGAAGATGCCCACTGCGAAGTTCGTGAACAGGGCATCGGGTCCGAACGGAATGACGACGACGAGCAGGAACGTCGACAACAGCACGACGAGTGGCGCGATCTTGAAGATGCTCTTGTCGGCGGCCTCAGGGGCGAGGTCCTCCTTCTGCATCCACTTGCCGACTTCGGCGACGAGCTGCAATGAGCCGTACGGACCGGCTTCCATCGGCCCGAGGCGACTCTGCATGAACGACATCATCTTGAACAGGAAGAGGTACACGATGGTGCCGGCCGGCAACAGCACGGCGACGAGCCCACCGAGCACGCGCAACAGCGACTGCCCCCAGTAGGGGATCTCAATGGCGAGCTGGATCACCGGTCGATGTCTCCGAGGATGAAGTACAAGCTGGCGAGGATCGTGATGATGTCGGGCACGTAGACGCCCTTGAGCGCCCACGGCACGATCGAGATGTTGTTGAAGCTCGCGGAGCGGATCTTGACGCGAAACGGCCCGAGGTCACCCTTCGAAACGACGTAGTAGCCCATCTCGCCGAGCGGGTTCTCCGTCGACACCCAGGCTTCGCCCTCGGGCACCTTGATGATGCGTGGCACCTTGGTCATGATCGGCCCGGCGGGGATCTGATCGAGCAACTGCTCGACGATCTTGCACGACTCGCGGGTCTCTTGCAGACGAACCCAGCACCGCGCCCAACTGTCGCCATCGGGGTGGGTCCACACGGTCCAGTCGGCCTTGTCCCACGACATCGCGATGTCCTGATCGCGTCGCAGGTCGTAGTCGACGCCGCTGGCGCGCAGGTTGGCGCCCGACAGGCCGTAGTCCTTGGCAACGTCGGCGGGAATGATGCCGATGCCGCGCATGCGGCTCTGGAAGATCTCGTTGCCGAACAGGAGATCTTCGATGATGTCGCAGAACTCACGGAGCTTGACCATGACCTGCCGGGTCTCGTCGATCCAGCCCTTGGGGAGGTCGTCCTTGAGCCCGCCGATGCGGTCGAAGTTCGGGTGGAATCGACCGCCGGTCGCGCTCTCGATCAGGTTGAGCACGTACTCACGGTCACGGAACGCGAGGAACACCGGCGTGATGGCGCCCATCTGCACGCCGAGGTCGCCGAGGAACAACGACACGTTGGCGATGCGCGACAGCTCGAACAGGATCGTGCGGATCACCTGCGCACGCGGCGGCGCTTCGATGTCCATCAACTTCTCGGCGGCGAGGATGAACGGGACCTCGTTGGCGAAGCTGCCGAGCCAGTCGATGCGGTTGACGAGCGACGTCACCTGCGGGAACGTGCGGACCTCGGTGAGCTTTTCGTACCCGCGGTGCATGTAGCCCGCCGACGGTTCGGCCCACACGACCTGCTCGCCGTCGAGGCGACAGATGATGCGCAACGTGCCGTGGGTCGCCGGGTGCTGCGGGCCGATGTTGAGGGTCATGCCCTCGGTCTCGAGCTCGACGTTGAGGCGTGCGTCAGCGGCCTGGCTGGCGATGTAGCTCAGCTGCTGGCGGTCGGACAGCGTGGTCACGAGGCATCCTCACTTGCGGCGGTCGCAGGCTCGGCAGCCGGCGGCTCCTCGTCTTGTGCCGGCATCGGTTCGACGTCGACGATGCCGGGCCACGGCTTGATCATGCGCGACAGCAGCGGGAAGTCCTTGCGCAGCGGGTACCCCTCGAAGTCGGTGGGCAGGTACATGTTGCGCAGGTCGGGGTGGCCGTTGAAGCCGATGCCGAACATCTCGTGGCACTCGCGCTCGTGCCAGTTCGCACCCGCGAACACGGAGGTCCACGAGTCGACGGCGAATGGCTCGTCGGGCACGTCGGCCTTGATCGTGACGCCGACGTGGCGGTCGAGGTCGACGAGTCGGGCGAACACTTGGAAGCGCGTGTCGCCGCCGGTGACGCCCTGGCGGATCTCGGTGTCGGGTTCCTGCGGCTCGGCGGTCGGGTCTTCTTCGCCCTTGCCGTACGGCGACGGCAGCCAGTCGAGACCGGAGATGAAACCGAAGTGGGTGAATCCGGCCGCCTTCAGGGCCTCGGCCGCCTGGCGCCAGGCGCCGGTCTGCACCCGGATCCACAGGTCGTCGTTGGGAGTGATGTGCGTATCGACGACGCCGTCGCCGATACGCCGACGAAGATCGTCGATGATGCCCTCGCGCAGCCCGTCGCCGGGAAGCGCCTGGGGTTGGTCGTCGGTGTCGGTGGCGTCACTCAATGGGGCCACCGCCCACCACGATCGGTTCGCGCTCGGGCGTCGCCGGCGACTCGACGGCCGGGGCGGCGGCGACTCGTTCACGCTCGCGAGTGGCCTGATTGGTGGTGAACTCGTCACCGCGCCACTTGGCGGCCATGTCTTCGTTCTTGATCCGCTGCTGCAAGAGCACGACACCTTCGAGCAGGGCCTCGGGGCGCGGCGGGCAGCCGGGGATGTAGACGTCGATCGGGATGATCTGGTCGACACCCTTGGTCACCGAGTAGCTGTCCCAGTACGGGCCGCCACAGTTGGCGCACGACCCCATCGAGATGGCGTACTTCGGCTCGGGCATCTGCTCCCACAGCCGCTTGATGGCGGGCGACATCTTGTCGGTGACGGTGCCGGAGATGCAGACGAAGTCCGCCTGGCGCGGGCTGGCCGGCAGCGGGATCACGCCGAGGCGCATCACGTCGTAGCGTGGCGAGCCGAACGCAGCACCCATCTCGATCGCGCAGCATGCAAGGCCCCACTGGTACACCCACAGCGAGTACGAACGACTCATGTTGAACAACTTGGTGAGGGGGGCCGGCATCCGGCCTCGATCGACGAGACCCATGTCAGCTCCACGCTCCATTCATGTCGGTCATCCTCACACCCACCGGAGCAATCCGCGCTTCCAGGCGTAGACCAGTCCATCGAGCAGCAACACGATGAAGATCAGCATGGCAACCAGCCCGAAGGTGCCGTACCGCTCGATGTTGGCGGCCCACGGGAAGAGAAACACCGCTTCGACGTCGAAGATCACGAACAGCAGGGCGAACACGTAGTAGCGGACCTGGCTCTGCGACCAGCCGATCCCGACCGGGTCGACGCCCGATTCGTAGGCGATGCCCTTGTCGTAGTTGGGCCTCGACGGCCGAACGAGGGCTGCCAATCCGAGAAGGATTCCGCCGATCGCCAGGGCAGCGAGGCCGAACCAGACCACGGTCAAGTAATCGCGCAGGAACTCCGACATCGGGTCGAGAACTTATCAGGGGCCGGGAAAACCCACCCAAATGTTGCTCCCCGGATCCGAACGACCGGCGGTGATCGGTGCGAGCACATGCGCTCCACTCACCGCATTGTCGTGCGGTCAGATCTGAGCAGCCGTGTCGGTCTCGAGTTCGTCCGCAGCGACCTGCGGACTCAGGACCGGTTGATCACGCCGGCGAGTGGGGCTCCGATGGCCGGGAACACGATGAACGCCCACACCTGACCGAGTGCCCAGTCACCCTGGAACACGGCCGTGGCGAGCGAGCGGGCCGGGTTGACCGACGCGTTCGACACCGGGATCGAGACCAAGTGAACGAGGGTGGGACCGAGACCGGCCGCGATCGGTCCGAAGCCACTTGGTACGCCGTCGGAGTTCGTCGTGCCGAGCACGATCAACACGAAGACCGCCGTGGCGACGATCTCGAGGATCGCCACCGAGAGCAAGGCGAACCAGCTGGCGAGTGATCGCCGGAGCCGTTCGAAGCAAACTCGGCGTCCTGGGCCGCGGACAGGTAGCCGTCCGTTCCGCCCAGCATCAGCGCGATGATTCCGGCGCCGATGATGCCGCCGACGAACTGACCGACGAAGTAACCGCCCGCGACCCACAGGCGCGCCTGGCATCAGCGAAGCGACCGCAGGCGGACAGTTCGCTCACCGCTGCGCCCGCGAGCGGTGCGGAGATGAGCGAAGCGACCGCATACGGCGATGTCGCTCATCGGTGGCGGTTCAGGAGTCGAGGACCGGTGCGAGGTGCTGTTCGGCTTCCTCGATCGTCCAGCCCTTGCGCTCCGCGTAGGAGGCGAGCTGATCGCGTTTGATCTTGCCGACGCCGAAGTACTTCGCGTCGGGATGCGCGAAGTACAGCCCCGAGACCGACGACCCGGGCCACATTGCGAACGACTCCGTCAGCTCGACCCCGACCGCGTTCGACGCATCGAGCAGGTCGAACAGCGGCGCCTTCTCGGTGTGGTCGGGCTGGCTCGGATATCCGGGCGCCGGTCGGATGCCCCGGAACGATTCCTTCAGCAACTCGGTCGGCGCGAACGACTCATCCGGTGCGTAGCCCCAGAGTTCGGTGCGGACCCGTTCATGCATGCGTTCGGCGAACGCCTCAGCGATTCGGTCGGCGAGGGCCTTGAGCAGGATCGACGAGTAGTCGTCGTTCTCGGCTTCGAATCGCTCGGCGATCGCGATCTCCTCGGGTCCGGCGGTGACGACAAAGCCGCCGACCCAGTCGGCAACCCCGGCGTCGGCCGGCGCGATGTAGTCGGAGAGACTGAGGTTCGGCTTGCCATCCGTCTTGGTCGCCTGCTGGCGGATGCCGTGCAGGCGGGCCCGCTCACCGGTCCGCGATTCATCGGCATAGACAACGATGTCGTCGCCGTCGCCGTGCGCGGGCCAGAACCCGACCACCGCCTTGGGACGGAACCAGTGCTCGGCGACGATCTTGTCGAGCATGGCGAGCGCGTCGTCGTACAACGGCTTGGCGGCGTCCGCGAACTCGGGATCGGTCAAGACCTCAGGGAACCTGCTCCGAATACCCCAGGTGCGGAAGAACGGCGTCCAGTCGATGTACGGCACCAGCTCGGCGACGTCGTAGTCGTCGAACACGCGGGTGCCGGTGAACGTCGGCTCGGTGATCGTCGTGTGGTCGAAGGTGGCGTCGAGCGAGTTGGCTCGGGCGACCTCGAGCGCAACACGATCGCGTTCGACGGTTGCACGAGCGTGCGATTCGACGACGCGGGCGTACTCGGTTTCGAGTTCGGCGAGAAACCCTTCGCGCTGCGTGTTCGACAGCAGCGCCGAGATCACGCCGGAGGCACGGCTGGCGTCGCCGACGTGCACGACCGGACCGTGGTACGCGGGGTCGATCCTCAAGCTGGTGTGGAGTCGACTGGTGGTGGCGCCGCCGATGAGCAGCGGCGTGGTGAAGCCAAGGCGCTCCATCTCGCTGGCGACGCGGACCATCTCGTCGAGCGACGGCGTGATCAGGCCGGACAGCCCGATGATGTCGACGTCGCGCTCCTTGGCGGTGTCGAGGATCGTCTGGGCGGGCACCATCACGCCGAGGTCGATCACCTCGTAGTTCGAGCAGCCGAGCACGACGCCGACGATGTTCTTGCCGATGTCGTGCACGTCGCCCTTGACCGTGGCGAGCAGCACCGTGCCCGCTTTCGAGGCAGCACCGTCCTCGCCTTCGGCCTCGATGAACGGGGTGAGATAGGCGACGGCCTGCTTCATCACGCGAGCTGACTTGACGACCTGAGGGAGGAACATCTTTCCCGCGCCGAACAGGTCGCCGACGGTGTTCATGCCGCTCATCAGCGGTCCCTCGATCACGTCGACGGCCCGGGCTGAGGCGGCGCGGGCCTCTTCGACATCGGCCTCGATGAACACGGTGATGCCGTTGACCAAGGCATGGTCGATGCGACGCGAGACGCCCCATGACCGCCACTCGGCGGCGGCGGGGTCGACGGTCTCGGCGCCATCACCGGCGAACCGCGCGGCGGCGTCGAGCAGTCGCTCGGTGGCGTCGGGACGACGGGCGAGCACGACGTCCTCGCACAACTCGCGAAGCTCCGGGTCGATCTGGTCGTACACGGCGAGCTGGCCGGCGTTGACGATGCCCATGCGCATGCCCGCCTGGACCGCTTTGAGCAGGAAGACCGAGTGCATCGCCTCGCGCACGGGCTCGTTGCCGCGGAACGAGAACGACAGGTTCGACACGCCGCCGGAGATGTTGACGTATGGCAGCTCGTCGGTGATCTGATGGGTCGCCTCGATGAAGTCGAGGCCGTACCGGTTGTGCTCCTCGATGCCGGTGGCGACCGCGAATATGTTGGGGTCGATGATGATGTCCTCTGGCGGGAACCCGACCTCGTCGATCAGCAGGTGGTACGCCCGGCGGGCGATGTCGACCTTGCGCTCGACGGTGTCGGCCTGGCCGATCTCGTCGAAGGCCATCACGATGACCGCCGCGCCGTAATCGAGACAGGTGCGAGCTTGAGCGAGGAACGACTCCTCGCCCTCCTTCATCGAGATCGAGTTGACGATCGGCTTGCCCTGGACGCATTGGAGGCCGGCCTCGATCACCTCGAACTTGGAGGAGTCGATCATGATCGGGACGCGAGCGATGTCGGGCTCCGACGCGATCAGGTTGAGGAACGTCGTCATCGCCTCGACGCCGTCGATCAGGCCGTCATCCATGTTGACGTCGATGATCTGCGCGCCGCTCTCGACCTGCTGGAGCGCAACGGCGAGCGCCTCGCCGTATTCGTTGTCCTTGATCAGCCGGCGGAACCTGGCCGAGCCGGTGATGTTGGTGCGTTCGCCCACGTTGACGAACGGGATGTCGTCGGTGAGCGCGAACGGCTCGAGACCGGACAGCTCCAAGCGTGGAGTGCGCGTCGGCACGAGGCGCGGCGCCACGGCCTCGACGGCTCCAGCGATCGCTTCGATGTGCGCGGGGGTGGTCCCGCAGCAGCCGCCGACGACGTTGACGAAGCCGGCCTCGGCGAACTCGCCGACCAGGGCAGCAGTCTGCGCCGGCGTCTCGTTGTAGCCGCCGAGCTCGTTGGGGAGTCCGGCGTTCGGATAGGCACAGACCAGCGCGTCCGCGATCGTGGCGAGTTCGAGGACGTACGGGCGCATCTCCTCGGCTCCGAGCGCACAATTCAAACCGACGGTCAACGGCTCGGCATGACGGATCGACTGCCAGAAGGCGGCCGGGGTCTGGCCCGACAGTGTGCGGCCCGATCGATCGGTGATCGTGCCGGAGATCATCAACGGGAGCCGCGTGCCGTGGGCGTTCATCGCGCGCCGACTGGCGACGATGGCCGCCTTCGCGTTGAGCGTGTCGAAGATCGTCTCGATCAAGATCGCGTCGACACCGCCACGGAGGAGCGCATCGATCTGCTCCTGGTACGCGTCAGCGAGTGCGCCGAAGGTGATCGCCCGGTAGCCCGGATCCTCGACCTTCGGCGACAGCGAGAGCGTCATGTTGGTCGGGCCGACTGCACCGGCGACGAATCGGCGGCGCCCGTCGATGCCCTCGGCCTCGTCCGCGGCTTCACGAGCGAGCCGGGCAGCGACCTCATTGAGTTCGACGACCTGGTCGACGGTGTCGTAGTCGCCCTGCGAGACGCGGTTCGCCGAGAATGTGTTGGTCTCGGCGATATCCGCGCCGGCGAGGAAATAGCGCAGATGGATCTCGCGCATCGC
>Ga0307380_10001939_pt1 | contig 29727 bp, 29 predicted proteins | sample UN3MG_FD_202239 | JGI IMG/M metagenome (GOLD analysis project Ga0307380, IMG submission 202239) | Soil microbial communities from Risofladan, Vaasa, Finland - UN-3 | ecosystem: Environmental > Terrestrial > Soil > Coastal area > Acid sulfate soil | place: Finland: Risofladan, Vaasa | collected...
ATTGCGGAGGTCAACGGCCACTATGCCGTAACCTGCGCCTGCCAGGGATTTCGCAATTGCCAGGCCGATGCCGGATGCCGCGCCGGTGACGCATCCCACGATTTTCATGCCGGAACTCCTGCTTTGCAATAGGTTCCCTAGGATTATACTTCTCGCGCGGCGGGATGGCAAGCGTCGTCCGGCAAACCGCTTGCAGGGACAGGGAGAATGGGGGAAGGGGAGAAGGGGAGAACGTCCAAACCCCAGCATCACGCAGTTCTATGGCCGAGGACTGCGCGCAGTGCCTCATCGAGCTGGCGATGTATTGATATTTGCTCGTGCAGCCTGGAAAGCTCGAAGACCCGTCTCGGGCGTTCGAGTGGGTCGTAGATCGCCAGCCGTCCGCCTTCCCTCTCCAAAGCCGCCGCAATTCGCATCAGCGCGCCGATGGAAGCCGCGTCCATGAACGAGGTGCCGCTCAGATCAACGATAAGCTCCTTGTGACCGACGCTGGTTAGCCAGTCCGCCAGTTCATCAAGGCGAGGCGCAGTATATATGTCCAGCTCGTCGCCTGTGCGGATCACGGGCGTGTCGCCGCAGAAATCGAGGAGCGTAAATGGCGGAATGAGCGCTCCCGCGCCTTCGAGCTCTCGCAGCATCTCAGGAAGTCTGTCGGCGAACTGCCATGGCTCCAGGTAGCCGTGGTTCCTAGTCAGCGAGTTTGCGTCGGTGAGAAGCGGATGGCACCGCTGACACGCCTCGAGCAGCCGGGGATGAAGCCTGTTTGCGGCGAAAGTGCACAGGAATACGACTGGCCGATCCCTGGAGAAGTCGTTCACGCTGGACTCCGCCGTCAACAGATCGGCCAGGGTGTGACTCTGATGATACAGGTGAGTAAAGCTCGTGCATACGCGCGTGCGGCGCCATCCCTGGCACAGCGAGGCGTCAACTGAGCTGGTCAGGGCATCTACCAGGGCGGGTATGGAATCCGGCGGCCTGCCTGGAAGAAGCCGTCCTGGGCTGAGGATTTCGAGCTGTCCCTCTGGCAGTGAGTCCAAATCTGTTCCCCGCGATCGCAGGCCAGCCATCCAGAAGTCTGTGGTGAATTCAGGAACCGCGGCGATGCACTTTTCGTGGTTTCGGAGTCCCGCGGCTACGAACGCGAACAGGCGGTCCTGCCTGTCCCGTTCGGTTTCGAAGGCATAGGCGATGTGGCCGCAAGCTGCGACCTGGAGCCCGGCAAAGCCCAACGGAATCCGTTCCGTAGACATCTTCGCCCGCCGCCCCTCTCAGAGCAGTGATGCGGGGCGCCGCAGAGGCACCGCCCAGAGCGCCCGCAAACAGCTGTCTACCCATACCGGGCCGATTATAAACGGGGCGTAAACTACAGATGCGCTTGTGTGTATAGAGCATGCCGCCAGACGTCCGACGCTGACGATGCACACTTGCCTATTGCCTTAACGGGCCGGCAAGCTCTTCCAAGCGCGCGCGTATCGAACGTCCTTCCTTCAACTGCGTCATGCCGTCGGCCTCGCACTCCCTGACGAACGCCTCCAGCTTCTTGAGGGCCGCCGCCTTCTCCTCTGGCGTGCCGGATGCGCCGACCCTATTCACCTCGCGCATGATCTTCACGTATTCGAGCGAAAGCCGGGCGTGCTTCACGCGCTCCAGCGCATCCGGGTTGTCCGCGATCCGCTCCGCCTCATCGAACAATCGCTCGCTTTCCGCCATGACTTCGGGTGACAGGAACTGCGCGTCCACCGTGTCCCAGATGTCCCCGTGGATGTTCTGCGTGCGAACCTTGTTGTGCAGGAGGTCGAGGAATTGGCTGATCGGCTTGCCGGCCCCGCCGAAGTAGCCGTTCAGGAAGTCGTCGCGGACCGCCCTGGCATCGGCCTTCGTGTTCCAGAGCAGCTTGGCGATGAGGTAGGCTTTCAGCTCGTCCATGAAGCCGCCTGTGGAGGAGTAGTTGCCCTCGGCATAAATGCCCTTCACCGCGAAACGCTTGTACATCGGGATATCGGCGGCAAGCTCGTCCAGATCGGGCATGGGAACCAGGTAGTTCGGGAAGTTGGTATTGTAATGCCAGACGTACAGGTTATCCGTGATCCTGCTCCATTCGCGCAGCCTCTCGACGAACGCCTTGTTCTTCTCGCACCGCTCGTAGGGGTGATACTGGCACTGAAAGATCGCGCAAAGTCGCACGCGGACGTTCGCCCGCGGCTTGGTAATCCTGGGAGGCTTCTCGGTCCACTGGTAGGCGAGGGTGTCTATCAGCTTGTCCGGGTGCTTCTTCTCCACCTCGGCAGCAATCGCGTTCACGAAGCGAAGCAGCAGGCCGCACGGGCTGCCCTCTTCCTCATCAACCGCCTTGCATTTCTCACACTGGCAGTTCTCATACCAGTCATTGTGAGAAACGGAGTATATCTTGGCATCCGGCCTCTCCTGAATCCATCTGAGGACGGTCTCCGTGGCGATCCTGACGACCTCAGGATTGGTCATGCAAAGCTGCGTTCCCTCTGTCTTTCGCGTGCCCTCGATCAGCGAGTAGTATTCCGGGTGATCCTTCGCGTATTTCCACGGCGGGACCAGATTGTTGAACGTGTGGACGAATGGGAAGTAGCCGATTTTCCCGCCTCTGACCTTGTCCAGCCTGGCCTGGCTGCTGTTGGCCCTGTTCCGCGCGGCCCAATCGGCGTCGAAGGCGTCCGTGTAACCCGGCTCGCGGTACTCGAAGTCCGGCTTCTGGATGATGTCGAGAGGCTTCAGGGTGATGGTGCGCTTCTTCGGGATGCGGCTGACCTTGGAGGAATACCACCGGCAGCCGAGGACTTCCTCCAGGAAGGTGTAGACCCCGTACATCGTGCCCCTGAGCCTTCCGCCGGCGACAACCAAATGCGGCCAGGCGGTCTTAATAGCGAACCCCTCTTCGCCGAGGTCGTTGAACTCAATGTGAACGTTCAGCGATCGGAGAGTCTCCCCATCGCCGAGGACGATCATGCGCCTCGGCAGCTTTCCTCCCTCGGTGGCTATCCGCAGCTCGGCGCCCGAGATTTCCAGGAGGAATTTCTGAAGCTCCTGGGCGGCATGCTTCTCCGATGGTGAGGCATCCTTCGAGAGAACGATGGTGTATTCGGACTTGCCGTCCCTTACCAGCCTGATGTCCTTTGCATCGGCCTGCATCCCGGCCAGGACGCCCACGACCGCACATGCGGCGACTATGTATCCGACGTGCACTTCACAAACCTCCGCTTCTGGATTCATCTGCCGCCCAATCCTTCACCATCTGCGGCGGAAATCCCTCCGAGGGTGATCGGTTGCATACCGTTGGCGGATAGTTGTATCATCAGTAGCGACTTCATACGAGGAGGCTAGATATGCAAAACATGATTATTCGCTTAGCGAGCGTAATTGCGATGGTGTTCCTATGCGGGATGCCATCCGCTATCTGCAAAGAACCCGGCTATACGCCCAAGATCCCCCCAGGCTACCGTTCCCAGGTGGTATTGCATGTGGACTACGGAACAACGCCAGACAAAATACGGATGCTCTTGCCAGAGCGTGGAGAACACTACGACCATCTCTCCGTGTCCGGTTTACGAGTAATGGGTGACAAGTTCTACTTTATTGATGACACAGTGCACACCATAAAGCGATACCTCTCGCCTGGGACTTTTGTATGGGAGACGGAGCCCCTACTGAATCTTCACTACTTCGACGTGGCTCCGGACGGGAAGGTGTATGCTGCTTGGGGGACGATGGTAGACCGCCTCTCCTGCATTGACGGCGCGGGGAAACTCCTCTGGACTATAGGCTACACGGATATCCTCTCCAAGGAAAAGGTAAAGGAGCTTGGCTTGCACGAGAGCTATGGCAATTTCGGATGGGTGGATTGGACGGTGCACGGGCTTAGTATCGCGCTGAACGGACTGGACGAGGAGAACAATCCCAAGTCCGTAGCCGTGCTGCTGGACAAGGATGGCAGATTCGTGAGGGGGCTGCCTGGATCTGTGGTAGGCTCCGACGGCACGATCTACAGCTACGACATCGGAAAAGGTCGCGAGAGATTCCCTTCTCTGCGAATCATCGCTAAGGATTTGCATGGGAAGGCCTTGCGAGAAATCCTTCCCGACTTCGGAGCTGGCAAGGGAGTCTGCCCGGCAGGAAATCCTGGATTCTCCAGGATGCGTTTCGATCCGACCGGCGCCTTTGCTGTGCGGGGAACTCCATTGCTGGCTACCAGGATACCTCTTACCAGCTTCCTCCAGGGCTCGAAGCTAGAAGAGATCTTGTGGAGATTCGGCCCACATGGCAACCTGACCGAGGAGTGGCGGTTTCTCGGGTCTCAATTTGCAAGTAGACATCCCGGGATCGTCATGGCCCCTGATGGCTGTGTATACCACCTGAACTTCGGAGAGAAGGGCATTGACGTAGTCAAGTACTCCCGTCCCGGAAAAGGAGGCAAACCCTGATCGCAGACGGTGGGACATGCCTGCGCGCCCGCAAAGGTTGAGGGACAGACGAGAGCCTTTAATGCGATTGTAGTTTATGCTATAATGAACTCCTGGGTTTGCTGGAACTGGGGATGAAGTAGGAGAACCTTGAGTGGAGAACAACTACGCCTACATAGCGCTCTTTGCGGTTGTTGGAATCGCATTCGCGGTGATCACCCTTTGGCTGTCCTGGGCGCTTCGCCCTCCACGTCGGCCGGACGCGGGCGCGAAGACGGAGACATACGAATGCGGCGAAGTCCCCTTCGGCGATGCCTGGAAGCAGTTCCGGGTCGGATATTACATTTTCGCCCTTGTCTTCGTCATATTCGATGTAGAGGCGATCTTCATCTTTCCCTGGGCGAAGGAGCTCGTCAATCTGAGGGATGCAGGCATTGGCCTCTTTGCCTTCGTAGAGATGATGGTGTTCATCGGCATCCTGCTGGCCGGTCTGCTCTACGCCTGGGGTAAGGGAGTCTTGAAATGGGAATAGCCGAGAAGCTTCCCGAGGGCAGCGTGATCACCACCTCCCTCGATACCGTTTTGAATTGGGCGCGGACGTCGTCCCTGTGGTACATGCTCTTCGGGCTGGCGTGCTGCGCGATCGAGCTTATGGCTACAGGCGCCGCGAGATACGACTTCGACCGTTTTGGAATGATGTTTCGGGCCTCGCCTCGCCAGAGCGACCTGATGATAGTCGCAGGCACGCTCACGAAGAAAATGGCGCCGCGGATCAGGCGGCTCTACGAGCAGATGGCCGAACCGAGGTATGTAGTAGCGATGGGCGCATGTGCGATCTCCGGCGGCCCGTTCTACGATTCGTATCATGTAGTCAAGGGTGTTGACCTAGTTATCCCGGTTGACGTCTATATCCCCGGCTGCCCGCCGAGGCCGGAAGCCCTTATCCACGGCTGTCTCAAGCTGCACGAGAAGATCAAAAAGGAAAGCGTCGCCGGAAAGCGAAAGTAACTATGGCGCTGTCTTCTGAGCAAATCGAACAAGCTGTTCGCAATCGGTTTCCCGAATCGGTGGAGGAAACAGGCGAGATTTCCGGTGTTCCGACGCTCCTCGTCCGGGCGGATGCGATCCTTGACATATGCGCCTTCCTGAAGGAAGAGCCCGGCCTGAGCTTCGACTACCTTATGTCCCTCACGGCGGTTGACTGGCCCGACAGGCTTGACGTGGTCTACCACCTTTACTCCATCTTGCAGAAACACTATGTGACGCTGAAAGTGAGGGCTGACAGGGCGACGCCGGTCGTGCCGTCCGTTACCTCTGTCTGGAAAGCCGCGAACTGGCAGGAGCGCGAGGTATACGACATGTTCGGGATAAGGTTCGAAGGGCATCCCGATCTGCGCCGAATCCTGCTGGAACCCGATTGGGAGGGCTTCCCGCTGAGGAAGGATTACGTGGAACGTTGAACCTTGAACGCTCGATGTTGGACGTTGGGTAGTACGAGACATGGTCAGAACCGAAGAAATCCAAGTGAATATGGGGCCCCAGCATCCAAGCACGCATGGGATCCTTCGGATGATCCTCACGCTCGATGGCGAGACCGTCGTTGATGCTAGGCCCGACATCGGCTATTTGCACCGCGGAATCGAAAAGCTTGCGGAGAACCGGAACTACATCCAATTCGTGACGCTGACGGATCGCACGGATTACCTGTCCTCGATGATGAACAACGCCGTCTATTCTATAGCGGTCGAGAAGCTCGCGGGCATCGAGGTGCCGGAGCGGGCGGAGTTCATCCGCGTCATCATGATGGAGCTGAACCGGATAGCGAGCCACCTTGTCTTCATCGGCGCATTCGGACTCGACCTCGGAGCGAGTACGCCCTTCATATACGCGTTCCGCGAACGTGAAGACATCATTGATCTCTTCGAGATGGCGTGCGGCGCGAGGCTGACTTACAGCTACATACGCCCCGGCGGGGTCATGCGCGATCTCCCGGCCGGCTTCGATCAGAAGGCCAGAGACTTCCTGAAAAAGATGCCGTCCAGGATGGAGGAGATTGACGATCTCTTCAGCAAGAATGAGATTGTGATCGTCCGGGCTCGTGGAGTAGGGGTTATCTCAGCCGAAGACGCGATCAACTACGGCATGAGCGGTCCAAACCTCCGCGGATCGGGCGTCGCATTCGATCTGCGGAAGGACGAACCTTATTCCGTTTACAATCGTCTGAATTTCAATGTAGTCACGCAGTCAACGTGCGACTGTCTCGGCAGGTATCTGGTGCGCACCGCGGAGATAAGGGAGAGCCTGAAGATCGTCGAGCAGGCGCTGGACGTGCTTCCCGAAGGGGAGCATACGGCCCAGGCGCCGAGGGCTTTGAAGCCGCCCCCAGGCGAGGTGTTTGTCAGGATAGAATCATCTCGCGGCGATCTCGGTGTGTACCTGGTAAGCGACGGATCAACGAATCCTTACCGTCTGCATTGGCGGCCGCCGTCGTTCATCAATATCGCGGCTGTCGGGCAGATGGTCAAGGGATGGAAAGTTGCCGACACCGTGGCTGTCCTGGGCAGCCTGGACATAGTTCTGGGCGAGATAGACAGATAGGAGGCGATAGCATTGTCAGCTAGGCCCTTTTGGGTGCTGTTCACCATCTGCGTCATTATTCTCATCGAATGGCTGGTAGTTCCACGCATCATGAACACTGTGATATCGAAGGATATCGTCTCTATGATGATCTCCCTCCACGACGTGGACACCGCGCTCCAGAGCAAAGGTATCAAGGCGCCGCCAAAGTTCAAAGAACATCTTCGCAAGAGCCCCGACGATATTCTGGCGAAGAAGGACCTCCGGGAATTTGGGTTCAGGGCAAAGTGGTGCATAGTGAACTCCCGCGAGCCGGAGAAGGCTTTCATAAAGGTTTTGAGCCTTGTCGGCTTGTTAATCATCGGCATACTGGCTGGCTTTCTGTTCGCGTCCGTGGCCTTCCGCCATCTGGTCCGATTCGGGGATAGGTTGAGTGGAATGTCCAGCACAGACAAGGTAGCGGCGCTGATGGGCTTGATGATTGGCTTGTTGATCAGCGTCCTCGTCGTGCCGAATATAAAGCCGTATATCTCCGGCCCAGGGCCGTTATTAGCCATGATGATCGTCGGAATCATCACATACATGTCTATCTGGGCTTTGATGAGCATGAAGGACGAGCTGAAAGCCTACTTCCCAGGGGCGGCCAAAGCAGGGGAGCCGGACAGGGCGTTCCAGAAGCCGAAGATCCTCGATACCAACGTAATCATAGACGGCCGCATAGCAGACATCTGCAGGAGTGGATTTGTGGAGGGCCAGGTCTGCATCCCAAGCTTCATCCTGGAGGAGCTCCAGCATATCGCCGATTCTCCCGACACACTCAGGCGCGCTCGAGGGCGGAGGGGCCTGGATATCCTCAACCAGATGCGGAAGGAGTTGAACCTGGCTGTCAGGCAGACCGAGCCGGTTAACCCGGAGAACGCGGAGGAAGTGGACACGAGGCTCGTGAAGTTGGCTCAGGAGATTGACGGCAGCATCGTTACGAACGATTTCAATCTGAACAAGGTTGCGGAAATCCACGGGGTCGCCGTGCTCAACATAAACGAGCTCGCGAACGCCCTGAAGCCTGTAGTTCTTCCCGGTGAGGAGATGTCGGTGTCCGTCATCAAAGAGGGCAAGGAGTTGAACCAGGGGATTGCGTACCTCGATGACGGCACCATGGTCGTGGTTGAGGGGGCCAAGAAGCATATCGGTGGAACTGTGGACGTCACTGTCACGAGCGTACTCCAGACTGTCGCCGGGAAGATGATCTTCAGTAACCTAAAGGCGATCCAGGAAGAAGAGGATGATTTGATTGGCCGCAACGTCCGCAGTTATTCCAGCTTCAGGCCTCGGAAGAAGGCTAGATAGCGATACCGATAAGATGTTCGCTCCTCTGGCCGGTCAGCCGCTGATAGCGCACACGCTCGCGGTCTTCCAGAACTGCCCGGAAATCGGCGAGATAGTCCTTGTGGTACGCGAGGAGCAGATCGGCCGCGCGCAAGACCTGGTGCGCGAGCGGAGCCTCACCAAGGTGAATGCCGTGGTAGCAGGCGGCGAGGTGCGCCAGGATTCGGTGCGCAGCGGCCTGGCCGGCGTGTCCCCCGGCTGCGATATCGTCGCGATCCACGATGGCGCGCGCCCTCTTGTCACCCGCGAGATCGTTGCCTCATCCATTGACGCCGCACGCGCAGATGGAGCAGCCATCGCCGCCGTGCCTGTCATTGATACCATCAAGTCATCCCTCGACGGGCGCTTCGTGAGCTCCACCCTCGACCGCGAGCGCCTTTACGCCATACAGACGCCGCAGACCTTCGCGCGGGAGGTTATCCAGTCGGCCTATGAGCGTGCCTACGCCGACCGCTACTTTGGAACGGACGATGCCGCCCTGGTCGAGCGGCTCGGCCTGCCTGTGCGAATCGTGCAGGGCTCCTACGAGAACGTCAAGGTCACCACTCCGACGGACATCGCCACCGCAGAGGCGATCATGCGTGCGAGAGCAGAGGGGTCCAGGGGAAGTGCGGAGCACGCCGGTTCGATGTTCGATGTTCCGACCCATTCCCCCATTCTCCCATTCCCCCATTCTCCTGCTCTCCCGCGCATCGGCCACGGCTACGATGTCCACCGGTTTGGCGCTGGAAGGAAGCTGTTCCTCGGAGGGGTCGAATTCCCCGGCGAGGAAGGACTTCTCGGCCATTCGGATGCCGATGTGATGCTGCACGCCGTCGCCGACGCGGTGCTCGGAGCGGCTGGCGCGGGAGACATCGGCCGCCTTTTCCCGGATACAGACCCGGCCTACAAGGGCATGCGGAGCACGGTGCTGCTCGCAAGGGTGTCGGAGGTCGTCGCGGAGCTCGGCTGGCGCGTGGGAAACGTGGATGTGACGCTCATCGCCCAGCATCCCCGGATCGCGGAGCACGCGCCGGCTATGCGGGTCAACATCGCCCAAGCCCTGGGCATCGGCGCGGAGCAGGTCAGCGTGAAAGCATCCACCGCCGAGGGGCTTGGCCCCATCGGCGAAGGCCTCGGCATCGAATGCCACGCGATAGCGCTGCTGGTGCGTACCGCGTAAAGCGTAACGAGTAACGCATCTCGGTTTCAAGTTCCAAGTTTCATGTTTCAAGTTTCGGGTCCTGCCGGGGTGGAAACCCCCGAGGGATAAGGCAGCCGCAGGCTTTATGCCTGCGCCCATGACGACGCAGCCGTGAAGGCTGCGGCTACCAGGGGTCCTCCCGCACGTAGAGCCATCCCAGGGCAGCCCCGCCGTAGGCGGGGCTTTGTGAGATTAGCGTGTGGATTCACCCACACGCGGATACTCTCCCCGTCTCCCCTGGCCATTCAGCCCCTCAATCACTGCTTCGTTGACAAAGCCGTGCCGCCGATGTTAGACTGAACGCGTTGCGAGTTCCCTTCCGGGGATTGGGTATTCTATGTCGGGGCGCCTAGGCTGCCGGCTGAGGTGAAAGGAGTCACGCTGACCGATGCGAGTTACCGTAAAAGGCAAGAATGTGGATGTGAACGATGCGCTTCAGAGATATGCGCAGAAGAAGGTGGAGAAGCTTGGCAGGTACTTTCATAACATAAAGGAGGCAGTCGTCACACAGAGCGTCCAGCGCAATTGGCACATAGTGGAGGTCACTCTGGAAGGCGACGGTATACTCCTGCGTGGAGAAGAGCGCTCGGACAATGTGTATGCCGCCATTGATCAGGTTGTTGATAAGCTTGAAAAGCAGATCAAGCGGTTCAAGGGTAAACTGATCGCGCGCAGTCGTCAGGAGGGATCGCCGAGAGAGCATGTCACCAGAGCTCCCGAGGCTGAGCTGCCGGAAGAGGTCATGGAGATCGCGCGGACGAAGCGGTTCACCCTGAAGCCGATGTCTCCCGAAGAGGCGGCGGCCCAAATGGAGCTCCTGAACCACGACTTCTATGTTTTCTTGAATGCAGAGACGGAACTCGTCAGCGTGATTTACAAGAGGCAGGATGGCAACTACGGCCTGATCGAGCCGGAGGCCTAAGTAGGAGGAGTTCTAGGTTTCAAGTTCCAGGTTCCAAGTTTCAAGTTACAGGTTGATGGCCTCCGCGAACCTGAAGTTTGAAACCTGCTGGGCCATCCAAGCTGTTGGGGGCACGGGAAGGATCCGTGAACAGTGAAAGTCGGCGTCTTGACCGGCGGAGGGGACGTCCCCGGTCTTAATCCCGCCATTCGCGCGGTCGTCATACGCCTGCTTGACTACGGCCATGACCCCGTGGGACTTTCCAGAGGCTGGCTTGGCCTCATCGAGGGAATAGCCGAGCCACTCACGCTTGAATCCGTAGATGAGATAGTATCCAGGGGAGGGACGATTCTCGGCTCGTCCCGCACCAATCCCCTTAAGAGGGACGAGGACCTGGACAAGTGCCTGGATAACGTCCGGGCGCTCGGGGTTGATGCCATCGTTGCCATCGGCGGGGAGGACACGCTCAGCGTGGCGAGCAACCTCCACAAGCTCGGCGTGAACACCGTCGGCATCCCGAAGACGATGGACAACGACCTGTCCGAGACCGACTATACCCTCGGGTTCGACAGCGCGGTCAATGTCGCCGTGGATGCCGTAGACCGGCTGCGTGACACCGCGAAGTCGCATGACCGTGCGATAGTCCTGGAGGTCATGGGCCGTCACGCGGGGTGGGTCGCGCTCTATACGGGCATCGCAGGCGGCGCGGACTGGATTCTCATCCCGGAGATCGCCCCTGATCTCGATGAGATGTGCGAGCACCTGATCGGGGCGCGGAGTCGCGGAAAGATGTACGCGATCGTCGTGGCATCCGAAGGGATTGACCTTCCTCAGGCCGAAGAGGAAAGCATCTCCGTTGACGCGTTCGGCCATGTCATCCTGCGCGAGCGCGGCGTAGGCGATTCTCTGGCGGGGGAGATCGAGAGCCGCACCGGCTTCGAGACGCGCTCGGCGGTGCTCGGTCATATCCAGAGAGGCGGCCCGCCCACCATGTTCGACCGGGTGCTCGGAACCATGCTCGGCCTGAAGGCGGCTGACATGGTGAACTCAGGCGAGTTCGGCAAGATGTCGGCTGTTCGGGGCGACCGGATTGTGGCTGCGGATATGGAGCGCGCCGTCAGCGAGCTGAAGACCGTCCCAATCGAGCTGTACGAAGAAGCAAAGACGCTGTTTAAGTAGCATGACGACGGAGAAGGAGTAATGGAGTATCGGGTCCCATCACTCCACCACTCCATTACTCCAACACTCTGCTGATGGATATGCCGGATGTAGTCTGCCTCGGCGAGGCGCTGATAGACTTCATACCGCTGGAATCCGGGGTCTCCCTGATAGAGGTCTCGGCGTTCAAGAAGGCACCGGGCGGCGCACCCGCGAACGTGGCGGCGGGGCTGTCGAAGCTCGGCAATCCGAGCGCCTTTGTGGGAAAGGTCGGCGACGACCCGTTCGGCCGGTTCCTGGCGAAGACGTTCGCCGACAGCGGCGTGGATACCAGCCGCATGCTCTTCGATCGGAACGCGCGGACGGGCCTCGCCTTTGTTTCGCTCACGCCGGAAGGCGTGCCGGAGTTCATGTTCTACCGCAATCCCAGCGCCGACATGCTTCTGACTGCTCAGGAGCTGGACGTGGACTTTATCAAATCCGCGCGCGCGTTTCACTACGGCTCGATAACCTTGATATCCGAGCCGAGCAAGGGCGCGACCGAGGCGGCGATAGGCTGTGCGGCCGACGGCGGGCTATTGATCTCGTACGATCCGAACCTCCGGAAGCCGCTCTGGCCCGGTCTGGATCGGGCGAAGGAGCAGATGCTCGCCGCGATGGCCTACCCGCACGTTGTCAAAGTCAGCGAGGAGGAGCTGGCCTTCCTGACAGGCGCATCCGAGCTGGCTGCAGGTTCCAGGCTGTTGATGGATGCCTTTCCGAACATCGCGCTCCTGGCGGTCACCTTGGGGAGCCAGGGATGCTACTTCCGGACGGCGCGCGCCCAGGGAAGGGTGCCTGCCTTCTCCGTCGAAGTAGTGGATACGACGGGCGCAGGGGATGGCTTCGTCGCGGGGATGCTCTCGTGCCTGCTCGCAAGCGTGTCGGAGCCAGACGGAATCAGCCTCCTGGATGAGGAAGCGCTGATCCGGACGTTCCGATTCGCCAATGCCGTCGCAGGCGCGACGACGACGAAGCGGGGGGCGATCTCCGCCCTACCGACTCGCGCCGAGGTCGAAGAGCTGTTGAAATCGTGATGGGAAGCGTATTCGCGTTCTGCAGGGGCGAGGTTACCTCGCCCCTGCCCAAGAATTCCAATGGAATAACCAAATCAAAACCAATGAGGTGAAAACATGCCGTTAGTCAGCAGCAAAGAACTCTTAATCAAGGCCCAGCGGGAAGGCTATGCCGTCGGCGCGTTCAACGCGAACGACATGGAATGCGTGCAGGCGGTCATCGAGACCGCCGAGAAGGAACGTGCGCCGGTCATCCTGCAGGTGAGTCAGGGCGCCATCAAGTACGCCGGCCTCGAATTCGCCACTATGCTGGTGAAGGTCGCCGCCGAGCTTGCGACCGTGCCCGTGGTGCTTCACCTGGATCATGGGACGGACTTCGATCAGAACGTCCGCTGCCTCCGCGCGGGATTCACCAGCTTGATGTATGATGGCTCCAGCCAGCCGCTCGAGCAGAACATCGCCGTAAGCTCCAAAATCGCTGAGATCGCCCATGCCTGCGGGATTCCGGTCGAGACCGAACTGGGCAAGATCCCCAAAATCGAGGACTACGAGCCGATGCTCCCGGCGGGATACGATTACTCAACCAAGCTGCCGAAAGAGGTTCAGGACAAAATCACCGCGCTGATGGCCGATCCGGACCAGGCCGAGGAGTTTGTCGCGCGCACGCACTGCGACTCGCTTGCAGCCGCCGTTGGAAGCGTCCACGGCATGAAGCGGGACATCCAGCCTCTGAATATCGAGAGGCTGGTTGCCATCAAGGAGCGCACCGGCGTGCCGCTCGTCCTGCACGGCGCTTCCGGCGTCATCAAGTCCAGGCAGGATGCCGAGCGCATGGGCATCAAGCTGGAGAGCTACGAGGGCACGCTGGAAGACGCCGTCAAGAACGGCATCGCTAAGATCAACGTCGCGACGGAGGTGAGCATGGCATTCCTCCGCGGCATGAAGGCTGCTTTCGAGAAAGACCCCGGCCAGAAGGACATGCGGAAGATACTGCTCCCCGGCAAGAACGAAGTGAAGGAGACTGTGCGCGGCTTCATGAGGCTATTCGGGTGCGTCGGGAAGGCCGGCCGGCCTGCGGGAGCAGGCGGCCTCGAGGAAAGCACCATCAAGTACCACGAGTAGAAACATTCGGCCGCTGGAATTCGTCATAGAAGTAACGCGCGATGCGTGGGGGCATCTTCTTCCTCACGCATCACGTCTTACGCATTGCATATCCCATGATCGCCACTGTCACTTTGAATCCTGCGCTCGACAAGAGCGTGTACATTGACAGGCTCCATCCCAACGATGCCAACCGCATCAGCAAGATCGAGGTTGATGCGGGCGGGAAGGGCATCAATGCCTCGCGCGTCCTGAAGGAGCTGGGCAGCGAGACGATCGCCCTCGGGCTTCTGGGCGGCCGGACTGGGAGATTCATCGAGCACGTGCTCAATACGGAGGGCATCTCTACAGACTTCGTGCGCATCGAGCGCGAGACACGAACGAACATCTGCGTGCAGGAGACGTCGGGCGCACCTCCCACGATGCTGAACGAGCCCGGCCCGCCGATCACCGAACACGAATTCGACGAGCTGTTCGTGAAGGTCCGCAGGGCCGCTCACAGTTGGACGATGGTGATTTTCGGCGGCAGTCTGCCCCCGGGAGCGCCAATCGACGTATATCGAAGGCTCGTAACCGTCGTCCGCGAGGCAGGGGCGCGAGCCATCCTGGACAGCGACGGCGAGGCGATGCGCCTGGGCATCGAGGCTGTCCCGTTCATGATAAAGCCTAATACGGACGAGGTGCGCAGGCTCGTGGGCGTCGAGGTCAAATCCATTGATGATGCCCTCCGCGCTGTGAAATCCCTGCGCGAGCTTGGCGTCCAGCTTGTCGTAGTCTCGATGGGCGCCGAGGGAGCAGTCGCCGGGTCGGATGAAGGGGCCTGGCGCGCGGTGCCTCCCCAGGTGAAACCGGTGAGCACCATAGGCTCCGGCGACTCTATGGTCGCGGGGATCGCGCACATCCTGAGCCACGGGGGCTTCCTGGAGGAGGCCCTGAGATGGGGCACCGCGGCGGGGGCTGCTACGGCCATGACGAACGGCGCGGAGATATGCAACCGCGGCCAGGTGCTCGACCTGCTGGACGAGGTTCGCATAGAGCGGCTGGTTTGACGAGAGTTGACATACCGCGTGGGCGGCGCATCTGCCTGTCTGCGGTGAGAACCGGATAACCTCATGGACTTGTACGAGTTCAAGAAACTGGTCTTCGGAGAGTTTGGCGAGAGCCTGGAACATGCGACGGCCGAGAACGTGCGCGGTTTCCTCGACCGCGTCCAGAATGATGTGCTCGGCGCCCGCCTTAAAGACCGGATCGTCCTTGAGGAGCACGCGTCCACCTACGAAGAGGTGCTGAAGGACTTCTTTGCCAACGTGCTGGAACTCCCGAAGGACGATGCAATCATGATGCTCTGGCTCCTCGCTTTCGACCTCGCATTTTCCGCAATCGAACTTCAGCAGGCGGACAAGTTCAAATCTCTTTTCCGCGAGTACGAATAATCGCCGCATCCGCCGATAAAACCATCGGGAACTGAACATTCTCGCGCTCGATACGTCTACATCCAGTAGGTGTGCATGTCGCGCTGAGGAGAAGGTGGTCTGTTTGCTGAGCGCAGACGCCGTCTTGGTGCTGAGATGTCAGGAGGACGATTATGAGGCCTTCGACGAGATCGTTGCACGCTACAAAGACGGGATCTACAACTACATCTGGCGCATGATCTCGAACCGCGAGGACGTTGAAGACCTGGCGCAGGAGGTCTTCGTCCGGGCGTTCGCGGCGATCAAGTCTTTTCGAAGCGAATCGAACCTCCACACCTGGCTTTATAGGATTGCGATGAACCTTTGTGTTGACAAGTACCGCCGCGACGGGCTGGAAAAGCGACTCATCACGCCGCTGGAGCGGGAGCAGCTTGACGGCGGGCAGACGGCGAGCCCCGACGTACCCGACGGCACCTACGATCCTCAGCGTGTCTGTGAGCGCGTCGAATTGCAGGTCGAGGTTCAGAAGGCTCTCTCGAAGCTGCCCGAGAAGCTCCGCGCGGCCATATTGCTGTACGATCTGGAGGGCATGTCATACGAGGAGATCGCCGAAGCTCTCGGCTGCCCCGTCGGCACTGTGAAATCGCGTTTGTTCAACGCGCGCATGCAGCTTCGCGATCTGCTCAAGGCATATGTGGAGGATAGACAGTAGACAATAGACTGGAGACCGGCACGGCCTTTTCAGTCTACAGTCTACGGTTTCTGAGGCGGTGATGCGAGCATGGATTGCAAGGCATTTTCGAAGCGCATAGGAGATTACGTTAACCGCGCGCTCAGCGTGGACGCCGCGGATGAGGCGAGGGTGCATCTGAGCGGGTGCCCGTCGTGTGCCGCCCTGGTGAAAGAGCTGGAAAGCGCCTCGGTCATGGTGCGTTCCCTGCGTCGCGTGAGTGCGCCCACCGGCTTCGAGCAGCGGGTGAAGGATCGTCGTCTGGCTGCTCTTAAGACCCAGGGCACAGTTCCCACGGAGACAGGGCGAATCCGGAAATGGCTGAATGCGATCGGCAGGGCATTCGCGGCTGCGCCGGCGCATCACAGGCGCCTGGCGCTCAGGCCGGCGTTGGTGGGGCTGCTGCTGTGCGCGGTGATCGCCGGGTCCGTCCTCTTCTTCGGACAAGGCCGGTATTCCGAGCGGGCCGATACGGATTGGGGATACATCGAGACCTGCCAGGAGCAGCACGCGTCCTTCGTTTCGGCGAACCCGCTCGCGGATGAATCGGCTGTCATTCTGAGGGAGCGTGCCCGCGACTTGGACAACGGCTTGTAAGTTTCAGGTTCCAGGCTCCAAGTTCCAGGTTGGCGTCATCCGGAAACCTGTAACCTGAAACTTGAAACCGAACAGTTTCGCGGCAAGAAGGCATGGCGATGAAGATGGGACGAGTTGCGAGTAGAGCGATCGTGGTCTTATTCCTTCTAGCCCTGGTTGCTGGGTTTGCCTCGGCGGAGCCGATTGACGGCCCGACTGTGTTGAAGAAGATGCTGGAGGCCGAGGGCAGCGCGGCTTTCACCGCGTATCAGGTGACCACACTTGCGAGAGGGCCGTCCCTCACGTCCGAGCAGATCGTCTACAGAGCCGGATTCAGTGGCATGCGGACCGAGTATATGGAGCCGCCGCGTCTCAAGGGTGAAATCAGCGCGGACGATGGCCGTGTTGCCGCGCATCTCATACCCAGGGCGAAGGTTCTGAGGATAGGGCCTTCGAGGCTCGCGGCGCTGAAGATGAGGACGGAGCAGGCTGCTCTGGCGTTCAGACGTGGAAATATGAAGGTCGAGCTGGTGGGCAGCGACAAGATCGCGGGCCGGAACGCCTACGTGATACAGGTGAAGCCGAGACTGCGAGCCAAAGGCCCGACACGCAAGTTCTGGGTTGACAGCGAGAAGTGGATCAAGCTGAAGACAGAGGACATCGCGCCGGACGGCGCCACGGCTTCGATGTCTTACTATACCAGGATTGACTTCGTGAACACGATTCCCCATGAGAAGTTCCGCTTGGAACCGCCGCCAGGTTTCCGGGTGGAGCGGCAGGCGCCGGCGGACTTGGTGCCAATTGACAAGGCCCAGGAATCGGCCGGCTTCCGGGTGCTTGCGCCGACTTACCTGCCGCCGGGGTTCAAGCTCGTGGGCGCTGCGGTTCAATCGTTCCGGCGCGGAAGACTAGTTGTCATCCGCTACACAGACGGCGTAAGCTCGTTCTCCCTGTTCGAGACACCGGAGCGCGTGCTGAAGCCCAGGTTCCTGGCGCGGCTCCACGAGGGTCCGGTACGGCCACGCAAGGGCATCTACTCCTGGCAGGTGGGCAATCTGAACCTGACCATCGTCGGCCAGCTCCCGATAGACCAGATCCGCAAAGTGGCGTCTTCGGTGAAGTAGGCTTCTCCGCCGCGCCTAGCCTTCTTCCTCTTCGTCCATCTCGTCGAGGCCGGGCGGCGCGTAGCTGAAGGCGCTGATCTCCTCGCCCCGGAATACCGTGACGAGCATCTCCTCGCGTTCGAAGCTGGGCAAGTACGAGGATACGATGTCTTCATCCACGAGCGCCAGAAGCTCCTCTTCGTCCGATAGGGCAAGGTCCACTTCCAGCAACAGCGTCGCGTGGATCGTGTAGTGGGCAAAATGCAGGTGCAGCTGGCCGACCCGTTTCTCCCCCTCCCAGACGACGTAAATCTCGGAGGACACGGTTCGCACCAATCTCGATAGCTTGAACTTATCAGCCAATCAGGAATCTCCTTGCATGCTTTCGAGCGCACAAAAAGAATGGAAGCACGGGGAAGGGAAGGTTGGGAGGCTCGCGTGATAGGCACGTCTCCGCACTTCCATTCCTCCATTCTCCCAGTTAACTCGTCAGGTCAGGTATTCCTCCAGCTTCTTCCGACGCTTTGCATGGCGAAGTTTCTTGATCGCCTTTGCTTCGATCTGGCGGATGCGCTCGCGCGTCACCTGGAAATGCCTTCCCACCTCTTCGAGCGTCCGCGGATAGCCGTCATCGAGGCCGAACCGCATCCGAAGGACATCCCGCTCGCGCGGGGTAAGCTCGGAAAGCACCTCCACGATTCGCTCGCGAAGGAGCTGGTGAGATGCAGCGTCGTCCGGCGAGATCGTTTCCTGATCCTGGATGAAGTCGGCCAGATGGCTGTCCTCCTCCTCGCCGATCGGCGTCTCGAGGGAGAGCGGCTCCGGAGCGATCTTGTATATCTCGCTCACGCGCTCTACCGGAAGGTCCATCTCCCTAGCCAGCTCGTCCAGGGTCGGCTCGCGTCCGAGCTCCTGCAGCAAACGGCTCGATGTCTTGATCAAGCGGTTGATCGTCTCCACCATATGCACGGGGATTCTGATCGTGCGGCCCTGGTCTGCGATAGCGCGGGTGATCGCCTGGCGAATCCACCAGGTTGCGTAAGTGCTGAACTTATAGCCCTTCGTGTAGTCGAATTTCTCAACCGCGCGGATGAGACCTATGTTCCCCTCCTGGATCAGATCGGGGAACGACATGCCTCTGCCGCTGTACCTCTTGGCTATGCTTACCACGAGGCGGAGGTTAGCCTGAATGAGCTTCTCCTTGGCGAGCTGCGCCTCGATGGTCTTCGCATCAAACTCGGCGATCGTCCTCGCCAGCCTGATCTCCTCCTCCATGGTGAGCAACGGAGTCTTGCCGATCTCTCTAAGCCACATTCTCACAGAGTCGTCTATCGGCAGACCCTCTATGGCGGCAATTTCTTTGCTATGTACCTCCACGTCGCGGATGGGGCTTCCGTCTACAGGGCGCTCCTCGGCCAACTCGATATCCTTCACCTTCTCGACAACCTGGATACCCTCATCGGCGAGAGTCTGGAGGAGGTCCTCGATCTGGTCCGCATCCAGGTCTTCCTGCTGGCTCAGTATATCGTTTATCTCATCGTATGTCAGTACGCCCTTGCGCCTGCCTTCGTCCAGGAGCTTGCGTACCTCAACGTGATCCTTTATCTCCTCAACTGTCACTGTCGTTTGTCCACCTCTACTGCCCGCTGTCTTCCGGGAGCTTCCCAGATTTCTCAAGGAACTCCTTAAGCTCCTCCATCGTTTGTTCGTGCGGGCCGTCGCTAGCGTCTATGATACCCTGCTTCATATACGGGCCGAGAACCTCTGATGTTCTCAATCTCTTCAATCTTGAATTCCTTATCAGGGCCGTGCAGTCCTCCAGGGCCTTTTCATTGGTCGGCGGGCCCTCGTCACTCATCGCCAACTGGCTCAGGAACGCGCCCACATCTTCGCCAACAACTTCGAGTAGACCCGGTAGATATATTCCCTTCTTCTGCTCGAACATCTCAAATAGGGCCTTTGCGGCGGCACGGCTCATCTCGCTGGAGAAGTCCTCAGGCGTTAAAGTGTTAAGCACCGTTTCAGCGCCTTCCTCCTGGCAAATGAGAACGCGAAGAACTGATTTCTCGGCTCCTTCGAGTGCGGCCGCCGGCTTCGGGGCGCTTTCTGGACCGCGTTTCCTTGCGGCCCCGGTCTGTCCGCGCCTGATCAGCGCCTCCACATCCGCCCTTATCTGATTCTGCGCGCGCGTCGGCCCTACGTCCCAATTAGGATGATACCCTATCAGCTCCTTGATGCATCTTTCGCGCTCTATGAACGAAGGGACTTCGGCCAGGACCCGCGCCGCCTCCTTGAGCATCGCGGCACGCCCAGCCGGATCCGTTAGGTCGTGCCGCTCCCGAAGGATCGCCAGCTTATAGTCAACTATCGCAAGGGCTTCGGCAACCGCGGCGGCAAACTCCGAGACTCGCCCTTTGCGGAGCAGGCTGTCCGGGTCATCTCCGCCGGGCAGCCGGACGATTCGCACATCGCATCCCGCCTCGTCGAACAGCGCGGCGCCTCTCAGAGCCGCTGTCATCCCGGCGGAATCGGCATCGTAAGCCAGCGCTATCTTCTGCGTGTAACGCGAGAGCACATTGATGTGCTGGAGGGTCAGCGCCGTCCCGAGCGTTGCGACGCAGTTCACAAAGCCGGCCTGGTGCGCGGTTATGGCGTCCATGTACCCTTCGACGATGAGCGCGTACCCTTTCTCCGAGATCGCCTTTCTTGCAAGGTTGAGGCCGTACAACGACCGCGTCTTGCTGAAGAGTGCTGTCTCAGGCGAATTGAGGTACTTTAGCTGTTCATCGCCCAGCGCCCTGCCGCCGAAACCGATCACGCGTTCCTGTATGTCAAGGATCGGGAAGATTATCCTGTGCCTGAACCTGTCGTAGAGGCCGCGTTCGCCGCTGATGACAAGCCCGGCCTGCTCGGCTCCCTTCAGATCCGCGCCTTTCCTGGTCAAGTACCGCACGAGGCCATCCCATGCGGGCGCAGCGTAACCCAGCCGGAATTGCTCGATCGTCTGGTCTGCGAGCCCGCGATTGTGCAGGTACTCGATAGCTGTGGGCGTTCGCTTCAGCAGCCCAGTGTAATAGGCCGCAGCGAGCCCGTTTAGTCTGCCCAGAAGCTCCCTGCGGCTAGTCTGACGATCTCGGAAGCGCTCCAGCTCGACACCCGCACGCTTTGCCAGCCGCTCCAGCGCCTCGGCGAAGGTCAGGTTCTCGACCTTCATGAGGAACGAGAAGACGTCCCCGTGCTCGCCGCAGCCGAAGCAGTGCCAAGTCTGGAACTCTTCGCTGACGGTGAACGAGGGGGTCTTCTCTGCATGGAACGGGCACAACCCCTTGTAGCTCTTCCCAGATCGCTTGACAGCTACATACTCGGATACGACATCAATGATGCCGACCCGTTGCCGTATTTCTTCTTTTGCATCCCGCGAGCCAGCCACACAGAACGACCCCGCCGTCCACCAGAGTAATTGCTAGTCCATCAAGGCGATTGTGATGCCTACGAGAGTCTTGCCCACGAAGGTAAAGAGCGCGCGATGCGTCTCGGGATACTTTGCGATCAGCTCTACGCCCGCTCGCTCGTGAGATTCAGGGAATCCGTACTTGAGTAACACGTCTTTATATGTTTGGCCGAGTCGAATCCCCTTAGCTGTGCTGATGCCCGGCCAGTCTACTCCGTAGGCGGCGATCTGCACTACGCGCCCGTCCGGGCTTATGATGAACTCGAGCGTCTTGTTCCTTGGGAACTTGTATATCCAGGTGACCTCGGGAGCGCTCACTATTTGGCCTGCCTGGAGCGTCGGCGCTCCGGGCTGCGATGGCGCGCCCGGGAATCCCGGCAGCGTAGGAATGCCGAACGCCGGCGACGCAGCCGTACTTGGCATGTACGGCATGCTCGATCCTTCTGGTGTCATATAAGGCATTCCGCCCAACGCGGGCGAAGGCATGCCTGGAGTATAAGCCGGCCCGGCGGCCTGCGCCATGGCAGCCGCCCCTACTCTGACCTCACTTGGATTCCCGTACTTCTGAATCACGATGAGGGCCGACCCACTGAGCTTGATGCCCGCGAGCTGCAGTTCCGCAGCGGAAAGAGCTGATGCCGAAAGGCAAAGCGCTATCGTCAGGCCATATGTCAGCAGTCTGTGTCTGTCGTTCATTTGGGTTGCTCCCCTCGATTTCGCAGGTTCTTCCATCCAAAGACCTTCTACGATCCCGTCCGAAAATCCTTCTTTGCCCTACCAAGTTTTTTGAACAGATTGTGTCATCGGCATCCAGGATTCGCGGGTAAACTCAATATGAGAATCACTCGTCATGTCCGGCTGAGGCATCCGTCGAGAGGCTGGGAAAGTTGACTCAAGACACCCCTTATGCTATAATACACACGTGCGGCCGGGGGGTCATCGCCCGGCCTGTAACGCGCAGATGGAAAGGTAATCTGGATGTATGACTGATTTCGAGGCGCTGAACAGAAGGGTTGACGAACTCCAGCGTGAACTCGAGGAGAAGAAGCAGTATGTAGCCGCGCTGGAAAAGGCGAACAAGGAGCTGGAGCAGAGGGTCCGGAGTGCTTCCGAGACAGGGGAGCCGGCGCCGATAACCGAGCTTGAGGAGACACTGAGGCGGTTCGTCGCAACAACCGCAGCGATTCTTCAGGCTGAGAAATGCGTCATCATGCTCTTCGATAAGGAGCAGGGCGAACTTGTCTCAAGAAAACCGGCGTTCGGCTTGACCGACGAAGAGGTAAAGCGGTTCAGAGTTCGGGCCACCCAGGGCATTTCCGGCGAGGTCTTCCGCGAGGGAAAGCCCGTCATAATGTACGATGCGATCAGCGACGAGCGTACTGTCAAGGAGAACGTCGCTCTGCTGAACGTGCGCAACGGCGCCTGCGTGCCCCTCATAGCCGAGAAACGCGACGAGGAAAACAGGGTTGTCGGTCGAACCACCATCGGCGTCCTCCACGTCTTCAACAAGCGGTACGGCAACATCTTCATCGAGGAGGACATCCACCTGCTTGAGCGGCTGGCGAAGAACGCGACGGCCGTTATCCAGAATGCCCAGCTCTACCGCGAAGTCGTGGAGGAAAAAGAAGAGCTCGAACACATAATCGAAAGCGTCTACGCGGGCCTCATGGTGGTCAACAAAGAGGGACGCATCATGCAGATTAACGCCTCTGGCCGGGGGATGTTCAACATTCAATCCGGGAATGTGGTTGGCAAGCCCTACTATGAGGTAATCGGGTACCCGAAGGCCAAGGAGTTAATCGCCCGCTCGTTGGAAACCAACGAGGAGGTCGCGGATGAGATTTCGCTGCTCACGGGCCCCGGCGGCAGCGAGGAGAGGATTTACCAGGCCCAGACAGCTTTCGTTAGAGGAGAGGACGAGCAGCCTATCGGTGTTGTGTCAATATTCAACGACATCACCGAGATCAGAAGCGTCGAGCGCATGAAAACAGCCTTCGTCTCCACGGTCTCCCATGAACTGCGAACCCCGCTTACCTCTATCAAGGGCTTTGTCTCAACCCTCCTCGCGGATACTGAGGGATACTACGATCAGGCCACGCAGCGAGAGTTCTATCAGATCATTGACACGGAGTGCGACCGCCTTACCAGGTTGATCAGCGATCTCTTGAACGTGTCGCGGATTGAGGCCGGAAGAGCCCTCGAGCTGAATCCAAAGCCGGTGCAGCTTCCTTCCCTCATCGAAAAGGTCGTCAGTGCACAGAGGTCGTATACTACCAAGCATACATTCAAGTTGGATATCGAAGAGGATTTGCCCATAGTTGTCGCAGACGAGGACAAGGTTGATCAGATTCTGACCAATCTCGTCAGCAACGCGATCAAGTATTCGCCGAAAGGCGGCGAAGTCACGATTGCCGGCCGCAAGGACAGCAACGGCGTGGCAATCAGCGTTGGCGACCAAGGCATAGGGATTCCGAAGGACCAGCTGCTCAGGATATTCGATAGGTTCCATCGCGTGGACAACCGTGATGCCAGGGAAGTCGGCGGCACGGGCATCGGTCTGTATCTCGTGAAGCACTTGGTCGAGGCACACGGCGGCAGTATATCGGTTGACAGCGAGGTGGAAAAGGGCTCCACCTTCACATTCACGCTGCCCTGGAAGCCGCCTTCGCTCGAAGAGGAAAGCAAGGAGGCGGCAGCGTAACTGCACTCCGCCATGGGCCTTGAACCGGTAACAGTGTTGATCCACAGAGAGCCGGGTATGGAGGATATTCCTCTGCCGGCCTACGCGACCCCCGGATCCGCAGGAATTGACCTCCATGCCGCGGTGGACTCCGACATCGTCCTCAAGCCGGGAGAACGCAAGCTCATCCCCACAGGACTACGCGTCGCCATTCCCGATGGCTGCGAAGGCCAGATACGTCCCCGCAGCGGCCTCGCACTGCGCAATGGCATCGGCGTCGTCAACTCTCCCGGGACCATTGACTCGGATTACCGTGGCCCGGTGCAAGTCATACTGATCAACCAGGGCGAGCAGCCTTTCACCGTTCGCAGGGGCGACCGGATCGCGCAGCTTGTCGTCTCGCCCGTTGTCCGCGCCAGGCTGGTCGAATCCGACAGCCTGCCGGAAACCACACGCAACGAAGGCGGCTTCGGACATACGGGAGTTTGATGGCTGGATGCTGGATGCTGGATGCTGGATCGCCCGCGAATTCATTCGCAGGTGTCGCGCCAGACCTTGAGAGTGTTCCAATGAGCCGAGAAATGACCAAACGAGAACGGGTGGAGGCGGCGCTGAACCTGCAGCCGGTGGACAGGGTCCCGGTGTACGACCTGCTCCGCAACGATGCGGTGATCGAGTATTACGCCGAAGAGCCGCTCACAGTCGAGGACGGCTTGCGCATCACCTGCAAGGCCATCAGCCGATGCCTCGACCTCACGCGCTCCATAACGGGGCCCGCCGAACCCAAGACCGTTGACGGCGGAAACGGATGGGTCAACGAGCAAGAGCGGTGGACGAACTGGATCGTGAAGCGTCCGTTCGAAGAGCCCGAGCAGGCGGCGGAGTGGATGGAGAGAGACATCGAGGCCCGCAATGCTCTCATCCCCGGCGACGCTGAGAGGAAGCAGTTCCGGGAGCGCTTCCTCGATCTCCAGGCGCTCTGCGGCGACACCGTGCTCGTACACGAGCTAACGGGGGTCGGCATTGACGCCCTATTCCATACCGTGGGATGGGAAAACTTCGCGTGCGTACTCGCCGATCAGCCCGACCTTATCTCCGCCTGGCTGGAGTCACACACGAATTACCAGGTGCGCTGGATCCATACGTGCGCCGACCGCAAGCTCTCGCCCGTCGCGCTGCCCTTCGGAGATATTGCATACAAGGGAACGACGCTCTTCTCGCCCGACTGGCTCCGGCGCGAGTTCATGCCCCGCCTGAAGCGCCTCAACGACGCCTGGCACGAACATGGCGTGAAGTGCATGTTCCACTCCGACGGCTACCTCATGGATGTGCTCCCCGATCTCGTTGAAGCCGGCATTGACGGCCTGAACCCGATCGAGGTGTGCGCGGGCATGAACGTGAAGGAAGTTAAGGATTTATACGGCGACCGGATCTTCATCGCGGGCGGCATTGACGTCAGCCAGCTCCTCGCATTCGGCAAGCCGGACGAGGTTCGAGCTGCGTGCGAGCAGGCGATCCGCGACACCGGCGGCATCGGATTCCTGATGGGCTCCACGACCGAGCTCCACAACGCCGTCCCGCTCGACAACTTCCGCGCGATGGCGGAGACTGCCTGGAATACGCCGATACACCAAGGCTGACCGGTATCCGACCTCCCTCCCGCCAATAAATCTGCGTGCCCGCCTGGTCTCGGCCGCGCGTCTTTTGGTATAATGAGCAGGGAAGGTGCGCAAATGGATAACGCAAGACAACTTAGCCTTGACATAAGAGAGCCTCTCTCGGAATTGAGGAAGCAGCTTGCCGGTATATACGGTGATCGCCTGGTAGATATGCTCCTGTATGGTTCCAAGGCCAGAGGTGATGCCGAAGCGGATTCGGATATTGATGTCCTTGTCGTGCTTAGAGGCAAGGTTGATCCCGGGATGGAAGTACACAGGACAAGCGCTCTCCTCTCCGATATTTCACTCCGATACGATGTGGTGATTAGCTGCGTTTTCATCGGCGAGTCGAAGTATGCAAGCGGGAAAGGGCCTCTGGTCAGAAACGTTCTTCGGGAAGGAATACGGATTTGACAGAGGAGCAGCGAGAGCTTCTACTTGAGGCGAAGGACAGCATAGCAGCGGCACGGATACTGCTCGACAACGGCTATCCAAGCTACGCGGCCGCTCGCGCCTATTACGCCATGTTCTATACGGCGGAAGCGTTCCTCGAGGGGGAAGGCATGTCCTTCTCGAAGCATTCTGCGGTAATATCCGCGTTCGGGCGCGAGTTCGTGCGCAGCGGCAAAGTGTCGGCGGATTACCACAGATACCTCGTTGAAGCACAGGGATTACGTCACCTGGGAGATTACGGCCCACGCTTTTCGGTAAGCAGAGAAGAGGCCATCGAGCAAATCGAACGCGCCGAGCAGTTCCTGAATCTTGCCGAGACTATGATGGGCGTTTGAAGGCGGTAATGTACAGGCGATTATTGCGGGTGTAGGTTACCTGGATTAGACTCCTAACAGCACTTGCTTTGCCCCTCATCTCCGCCTGCCTGAGCTTCACCATGTGCACAACCGGAAGATGCAGCATGCAAGGGCTCTATCGAACCCGGCGCTGTCGCTACCTTATATCACATCTCCGGCGGCGGGCGTATCTCCTGTAGCCGTACACGACAATCCCGAGCAGAATCCAGAGTGGCGCGAAGATTGCCACCCAGACCACGAGCGACGTGAGCTCTCGGAACACGACCTGCAGCGCGTTCACGGCTCCGATCGCCGTCTTGGAGATGTCCCACGTCACTACTTTGCTTACCGTGGGTGTTGGCTCGCTGAGCTCGACGTTGATCGTCGCCAGCGCCACCTGGTTCTCCAGGAACTTGGTTCTCCCAACCGCCTGCTCGATCTCGCCGCGGACACGGCTCAACTCCCGCTCGACAGCCAGGATATCGGGCACCTTCCGTGCCCTTTCCAGAACCTTGAGGAAAGCTTCCTCTTCGCGCCTTACGTTCCGAATCCTCGACTGGAGGTCAACGTATTCTTCTGTGACATCCTCGCCTTTCTCTTCTTTCGAAAGCACCTTGCCAAGCTTGCTGACCTGCGCAAGAACGGATGAGTAGCGCTTGGCCGGGACACGGAGCGTGATCGTCGCCGTCTCCTGCCCGTCCTCTCGGTTGATTCCAGACCCTGTAACGAATCCTCCGGCCTTCGCGGCTGCCGCTGTGATCTTCTCGTAAGTCTGCTGAACCTTCGAGACCTCCATCTTCAGATTCGCAGTGCTGATTACCATTCTGGGAGCTGTGGCTGCCAAGACAGCGCTCCACGGGATTGAATCGCTCGGAGCTCCACCGTACTCGGCGAGCCCAAGGGGGCCGGTTCTGTATGCCATGGGGAATGGCCTGTGGGCCGCCCTCCGGGCTCGGCTGAACACGGGAAACATGATCGCTGCCAGAATTACCGCCAAAACAAGCAGTGCGAGAATGATGAAGGCTGTCTTCCAAGGGTTCTTGCGGCCTGTTTCCATGATGATGACTCCTTTCGGCCCAAGCGGGGCGGGATAGGATTGATGAAGCTATACTTCCAACTGATTTGATACGCGGCGGCACGAGATCCTTCAAGCGGCGGGGACGCCGCTTGCCCCACTGTTCGGCATGCCTGCTCCTCACCTTTCCTCCCGGCGGGCATAGACGGACGCTACCTCCGCACCCAGCACGGCGATTATGGACACGTAGTAAATCCATAGCACGAGCACCACGATGCCGCCGACGGAGCCGTAAATCCTGCTGAAATCGGCGATGCTCGTCACATACCAGCGGAAGGCGTACTTCGCCGCCTCGAACAGCAGCCCGGCGGTTATTCCGCCGATTACCGGCCCGGCCGTCCCGATCCTCTTGCTCGGCAGGAATCTGTACGCAAGCCCGAACGCCAAGATGGAAATCACGACCGGCATCAACACGCCGAGGAACTGCCACACGGCCTCGAGATCGCCAGGCCAGAAGCCCCACATCTTGACATCAAAATCCCGTATCGCGGAGAGCAGGGACGTAATACCGAGGGAGAGCGCGAACAGCATCCCCACCACGATCACCACCGCCAGAGCGGTGGCCCGGGCGCGGAGGAAGCCCACGCGTGTTTTCGCCCCAAGCGCGATGTTCATCACCTGCTGCAGGATCACGAAGACCTGGCTTCCTATCCAGAGAAGTCCCAGGAGGCCCAGGCCGCCCAGAAGCCCGGACTGCCGGCTCACCAGCTCCAGGTTCTGCTCGACGGCTTCGGTTCCGACCGGGATGAAGTTCTTGGCAAATGAAACGACTTGCTCGCGGGCAGCGTCATACGAACCGGTAATGTAGCCGAGGACCGCGACGCCGAGGAGCAGCAGCGGTATGAGCGAGATCAGCCCGAAGAAGGAGATGGCCGCCGCGAACAGCGTGCCTCTATCCTCGCTGAACTCCCTGAACACACTCTTGAGGAACAAGAGCGCCCGTTTCAGCTTACCCGCCATCCGGTTCCCCCGCAGTATGGCACGCCTCCCCGGATTCCCCTTCCCGGTTCGGGAAGGGGGTGAGGGGGTTAGGTTAACCCCTGGCTGTAAGGTGCCGCCAGCTTGCCAAACGTCTGTTAGATTCGACCTGCGGGGGAACTTAACCTCCTATTCTCACGCCGGGCTTCCTGGTCACCTCCACGCTGTACGCGGCTTGCTCCCGGCCGCCTGCGACGCTGGTGGCCGTGATTGTGTATATAGTCGGCGGCTCCTCAGGATATTTGAAGATTTCGGTGAACGCGCCGAAATCAGGGGGTATAGGCGGCTGCCGCTCGGCGAACGGCGCAGCGAGCGACATTGGCCCGGTCTGCCAGTGACCATCCTTGTCCGCCCTCACATCCTCTATGGCTGCCATGCCCTCGTATGGCATGATCCCCTGTATCTCCCTGCGGAACTCGATGGTGACTCGAACCAGCGATCCGGGCGCTGCCACTCCCTGCACCACCACGGGGCTCTGGATCTCCTGGCCCTGGCGTGGATACGTGATCCGGGGCAGGTAGCCTGCTATCGTCTGCGCCGTGACCAGGCGTCGAGACAGGCGTGTGTAGGTCTCTCCCCCCGGTGCGGAGAAGGTAACGCTGATCGGCTGCCGGATCACTATGTCGCCCTGCTGTATCGCGTAGTCTCCTCGGTAAAGGCCGGGCTCCGTTTCGGTCATAGGGATGTTCGCCCTGGCTCCGGGCACTGTGAACCATGCCTGTCCGCCGGGATCGGCTTTGAAGAAAACGGTCAGCGTATCCCCGGCCCTGAGAGGCCCGGCGCTGTTCAATCTAATTTGATCGTCCTCGGCCTCTGCAGGAGGCTGTTCGCCTTCTCTCCCCTGGTGCAGCACCTTTATGACGTAGGTCCGCCCCGTGATCGGGCTGACGCTGGCCGCCACGATATCACCCGCCCGCATGTCCCCCGACTGGCCGCTGACATTGCCGGGGAGGATTATCTTCGTCTGAGGCCCGACCTTGAGCACTTCGCCGGTCTCCAGCAGAATCGTACCCGCGGCGATTGACTGAACCTTGCCGCTGGATACTTTGTACTGCGCCCGGATGGAGATGACTGTGCTCTGCTCGTCGAACCGAAGGGTGACGCGGTCGCCCGGACGCACGTTGCCCAGCGGCAGCTCCACCGCCTGCCCGCCGATGCGGCCCCGCAGGATGATGGCATCCCTCGCGATGCGGTAGGTGGCCGTGCTGCCTGCAGCTCGCACGGTAATCCTTGGGTTGGCGCTGGACGGCAGAACCCGCACGGCCTCCCCGACCAAGGTCTTCGTCGCAGGCACGGGCCCGGCTTCCTCGGGCTTTGGCTCTTCGGCCGCCGGGCCGTAGATGATCATCGGCGGCCTGGTCGCTCTGGCGCGCCACCTCGGAAATATCGGCATCCATCTGAGCCGCTTGTTCAGCGGATCCCAGTACCACGCCTGGTCGAACATTTCGTTGAAGAAGAGCACCGGCGCGTAGAATCGCCCGTCGT
>Ga0307380_10001940_pt1 | contig 29727 bp, 31 predicted proteins | sample UN3MG_FD_202239 | JGI IMG/M metagenome (GOLD analysis project Ga0307380, IMG submission 202239) | Soil microbial communities from Risofladan, Vaasa, Finland - UN-3 | ecosystem: Environmental > Terrestrial > Soil > Coastal area > Acid sulfate soil | place: Finland: Risofladan, Vaasa | collected...
CAGGGTCACCGCCCGTTGCCCAATGATAGTGGATCGGCGCATCGAAACAAAAGTCGGGGACGCCGCGTTTGCGCTCGCCACAGCAAGTGCAGGTCCATTCCCATTGCGATAAGTCCATCTCGATCTCCGCGCCGGATCTTACAGCATCGATGGCAACACCTGGTCGGGCGGGCGGTGACCGTCGGCAAAGGTTTTGATGTTGATGATGACCTTCTCGCCCATCTCGGCCCGGCCCTCCTCGGTTGCCGAGCCCATATGCGGCAATAGCATAACATTTGGCAAACCCATCAGGCGCGGATTTACCGCCGGTGCATGCTCGAACACGTCGAGGCCGGCACCGGCGAGTTCGCCGCGCACCAGCATCCGGGTCAGGGCATTCTCATCGATTATTTCGCCGCGCGCGGTGTTGACGATGTAAGCGGCCGGTTTCATCAGCTTCAGCCGCCGGGCCGAGAGCAGATGGAATGTCGCCGGCGTGTGCGGACAATTGACGCTGAGGATATCGACGCGGGCGAGCATCTGGTCGAGGCTCTCCCAGTAAGTCGCGTCGAGTTCGGTCTCGATGTCCTCATGCAGACGGCGGCGGTTGTGGTAGTGGATCTGCAGCCCAAACGCCCGCGCCCGGCGCGCCACCGCCTGGCCGATCCGGCCCATGCCGAGGATACCGAGCCGCTTACCCCAGATGCGATGGCCCATGATCGCGGTCGGCGACCAGCCCTGCCAGTCGCCGGACTGGATCAGCCCCATGCCCTCCTTGATCCGGCGCGGCACGGCGAGGATCAGGGCCATGGTCATGTCGGCGGTGTCTTCGGTCAGGACGCCTGGGGTGTTGGAGACCAGAATACCGCGCCGCCGGGCGGTCTCGACGTCGATATGGTCGAACCCGGCGCCGTAATTGGCGATCAGCTTCAGCCGCTCGCCCGCCTGGGCCAGCAGCTTCTGGTCGATCCGGTCGGTGACCGTGGGCACCAGAACGTCCGCCGTGGCGATCGCCCGGCCGAGATCGGTCTGGGACATGGCGGTGTCGGTGTTGTTGAGCTGGACCTCGAACAGTTCGCGCATCCGGGTCTCGACCGCCTCGGGCAGCTTGCGCGTGACGACGACAAGACGTTTGCGGGGCATGGGCAGAAATCCTTTTCGCTAGGGCCTGTCTCCGTGATAGAATCTCGCGAGCGGGGATTGAAGGGCAAATGTCCGATCCTCGGTAAAAATGATTGGGGCACATAAAGGACCGGAGCAATCCGGCGGGTCAGTGAACGCCTCCGGCAGCGGACGGCGATACAAGGCAGGGCGGAATGTGGATATTCGCACGGGTTTCACCGGGCATCGCGACTTTGCATGTGGCTTTGGCGTTGGTCATCGCGTTGGCGGGGCCCGTTGGGGCGCGGGCGCAAACGGTCGTTGGGGACGCGGTTGGACCGGAAACCAATCTACCGATTCCACGCTTTGTCTCGCTGCGAGGCGGTGAGGTGAATGTGCGCCGGGGGCCGGGGCTCGATTATCGCATCGACTGGGTGTTTCAGCGTCGCGGTCTGCCGGTGCGGGTTATCGACGAATATGGCAACTGGCGCCGGATCGCCGACTCGGACGATGCTGGGGGTTGGGTCTATCACGCCCTGCTGACAGCAAAGCGCATGGCACTAATAACCGCGCCCGAGGTACATTTCCGGGCCGAGCCCGAGGAAAGCGCCGCAGCCACGGCCAAGGCTGAACAGGGCGTGGTAACGCATCTGCTGCAATGCCAACCGGACTGGTGCCGGGTCGAAGCCGAGGGCACCGAAGGCTGGGTCCGCAAGACCGCGATTTGGGGTGTGGAGCCTGGCGAGGTGTTTGGGGATTGAGGGGATTTTCTGGTGCTTTGGCGGAAGCGCTGCATAGAATGTCATTTAACAAAAAGGACGGAGACGGCGATGTCTATTATTCTCTACATCCTGCTGGCAGCGGTCGTTCTGATCCCGCTTTACGGGATCATCCTCTACAATGCGCTGGTAAGATCGCGGAACATGGTGGAGGAGGGCTGGAGCGGCATCGACGTGCAGCTCAAGCGCCGGGCCGACCTGATCCCCAATCTGCTCGAAACGGTCAAGGGATATGCGGCGCACGAGAAGGACGTTCTCGAGGAGGTGACACGCGCGCGGGCCGGGGCAGCCTCGGCGACCAGCGTGGGTGCGGCCCAACAGGCGGAGAATGTCCTTACGTCGGCCCTGCGCCAGCTATTTGCCGTCGCCGAGGCCTATCCGGACCTCAAGGCCGATGGGAACTTCCAGCAGCTTCAGTCCCAGCTCGCCGAGGTCGAGGACGACGTCCAGAAGGCGCGGCGCTACTACAATGGCGCCGTGCGCCAGCTAAACACCTCGGTCGAGGTGTTTCCCAGCAACATCGTCGCCTCGCAGTTCAGGTTCGAGCAGGCGGATTACTTTGAGATCGAGGATCCGCATAGCCGCGAGGTGCCGAAGATCGACTTCGGATCGTGACGATGCTGTTCCGGGCATGTGCGCTCGCCGCCCTGCTGGCCATGTGCGGGACCGCGCATGCGGAGGAGCAAATCCGGTCATTCGATGTCGAGATTGAGGTGCTGGAAGACGGCACCCTCGATGTGACCGAAAATATCACGGTTACGGTCGAGGGTCGCGAGATCAAGCGCGGCATCTACCGGGATCTCCCGATCGCGTACAAAGAGGAAGACGGGCGGAACGCGCTGGCGACGTTTGAGGTGCTGGAGGTGCTGCGCAACGGCGCGACGGAGCGCTACCACCGGTCGAGCGAAGGCGCCTATGCGCGGGTCTATATGGGCCAGCGCGATGTCCTGCTGCCGGTGCCTGCGGAACAGCGCTACACGCTGCACTACCGGACCAGCGGGCAACTGCGCGCCCAGCAGGGTTATGACGAGCTATACTGGAACGTCACCGGCGACCGCTGGAAATTCCGCATCCAGACTGCCAGCGTCGCGATCCGCCTGCCCGATGGGACGGAGATTCTGCAACACGCCGCTTATACTGGGCCACGGGGCGCAACCGGGACAGATTTCGAAGTCGTGGCAGTAGCAGACGGGGTCTACCGGGCCAGAATCACCGCACCACTGGACCACCACGAGGGGTTTACCGTTGCGATCGGCTGGCCAAAGGGGGCGGTCAAAATCCCGCCGGTTCAATACGGTGTCCGGAGAGCGACCGGCGGATACACGGTCCCGATGACCCTTGGCGGGGTCAGGCTTGGCCCAATTGCCGCGGTATTGGGGACGATGCTGGGGGCGCTGGCGCTCCTGCTCGGATGGCTTCGGGTCGGGCGCGACCCGGCTGGTGGGGCGATCTACCCGCGCTTCGAGCCTCCGGCGGGTCTGAGCCCGGCGGCGACGCGCTATTTGAAGAAGTTCGGCTTCGGTCCGAAGTGCCTGACGGCGGCGATCCTGAGCATGGCGGTCAAGGGCGCGTTGCGAATAGCCGAGCAGCCTTCCGCAAGCCTGTTCCGCGACAAGGAATATACGCTGGACCCGCTGGGGGCCAAAAAGCGAGGATTGACCACGGGCGAAAATGCGGCCTATTGGCAGCTTTTCCCCGGCAGCCAGCCGCTTACCCTGACTGCGAACGAAATCTGTGGCGCGCGCGTGGACAAAGCCAGGGCGGAGTTGAAGTCGAAGCTGTGGGACGAGCATTACGGCGCCTCGTTCCGGCGCAATACCGGCTATACCGTCGGCGGGATTGCTGCCGGGGTAATCATCTCCATCACGCTGATCCTCATCACCGAGCGTGGCAACATGATGGTGGCGGCGTATTGGGGCGCACCGGCGCTGTTATGCGCCCTGCTGACCTACGCCGCCGGGTTCCTGCTGGTTGAGTTCGGCGATATGCGGCAGGGCGGGCGCCCGACGATCGGGAGGCTGGCGAAGGTCCTCGCGGCGTTGTTTTTTGTGGTGACGTTTGGCGGCAGCTTGTTATCTGAATTCAGCTTCGACGACATTCTCGCCTTCGCGGAACCATCCGTCGCCTATGCCGGAGCGGCCTTTGGCGTGGTGGCGATGCTGTTTCATTTCCTGATGGCAGCGCCATCGAAAGCGGGCCGCAAAATTCTGGACGAGATCGCCGGGTTCGAGATCTACCTGCGGACGGCGGAGGAAGACCGGCTCGACATTCTGAGCCCGCCAGAGCGCACGCCGGAGCTGTTCGAGCAGCTGCTCCCTTACGCGGTCGCGCTGGGGCTATCACACCAATGGGCAGCAAAATTCGCCGACGTGCTGGCCAAAGCCGCGCAACCTGTATGGTATTCCGGGTCGGGTCAGTTCGACATCGGCGGCTTTGAGCGCGGGTTCAGCCACGCCGTGTCATCGACGACGGCGCCGTCGCGCGGCTCCGGCGGCTCCGGTGGCGGCGGGTCCTCGGGCGGCGGTGGCGGCGGGGGTGGTGGTGGCGGCTGGTGAACCCGGCCTCAGACCTTCCGCAGCCGGATCACCACATCTACTTTGGCAATCTCGGCGCCTTCGGGCGGCTCGGGCAAATGCTCGAAGCGGACCGAGCCGTGCGGCGCGTCGCTGAGGCGGCCGTCGGCTTCCCAATAATAATGGGCGTGGTCGGTGACGTCGGTGTCGAAATACGAACGGGTGCCATCGACGGTTATCTCGTTCATCAACCCGGCCTCGGTGAAGCTACGCAGTGTGTTGTAGACGGTCGCCATCGAGACTTTGGCACCCGAGTTGCGCGCGGCATCGAAGAGGCGCTCGGCAGTGACATGGCGGTTCTGGCCGTCGCCGATCAGCAGTTTTGCCAGCGCCATGCGTTGGCGCGTCGGACGCAAGCCGCCGGTCGCCAGCCAGCGGCCCGCGCGGAGGTCTTCGCTTTGCATGCGTTCGGTCATTTGACTCAGTCTCCCGCTCCGGAAAGCCATGGTGCCAATACATAAACCATTTTGTACCTGTTTCGCCAGTGGAAAGGTCCGAGACATAGGGCCACGGGCGTTTCGAGCGGCTTGTTTGCCTCGATTTCGGATGATAGGGATCGAATTATGCACACGCGACAAGGGATCCGCGCAATGAGCGACCGACCAAGCAGCTACGACTACGAGGCCCTTTTGGCCTGCGGCCGAGGCGAGCTGTTCGGTCCCGGCAACGCCCAGCTTCCGGCACCACCGATGCTGATGGCCGACCGGATCACCTCGATCACGGCCGATGGCGGTCCCGCCGGCAAGGGCCAGGTCGTGGCGGAGATGGATATCCATCCGGATCTGTGGTTTTTCAAATGCCACTTCATCGGCGATCCGGTGATGCCGGGCTGTCTGGGGGTGGACGCGTTGTGGCAGCTGACCGGGTTTTTCCTCGGCTGGCTGGGAATGCCGGGGCGCGGCCGGGCCTTGGGGGTCGGCGAGGTCAAGTTCACCGACATGGTCACGCCCAGTGGCAAGCTGATCCGCTACACCGTCGATATGAAACGCATCATCGACCGCAGATTGAAACTGGGTATCGCCGACGGCACCATGGAATTGGATGGCAAGGTAATCTATGTGACCAAGGACATGCGGGTGGGGCTGTTCAGCTAGGCCGCCTTGACCCAGGGTGCCTGAACACGGCACCACCAGAATGGAGACATGCAGATGCGCCGTGTGGTGATAACCGGAATTGGAATTGTCTCGTCTATCGGCTCCGATGTGCAGGAGGTCAATGCCGCGCTGCGCGAGGGCCGGTCTGGCATTGTCTTTGCGCCGGAATACGCCGAGCGCGGGTTCAAGTGCCAGGTGCATGGCATGCCGACCGCCGACATTGTCGGCCAGGTCGACAAGCGCGTGCGCCGCTTCATGGGCGATGGCGCTGCCTGGAACTATATCGCCATGAACCAGGCGATCACCGACGCCGGACTGACCGAAAACGAGGTCTCGAACGAGCGCACCGGGCTGATCATGGGCTCCGGTGGACCCTCGACCCGCAGCCTGTTCGAGGCAAACACTTCAGTTGTCGAGAAGGGCACGACACGCCGGATCGGACCCTTCGCGGTGCCGAAGGTGATGTCGTCAACCAACTCGGCAACGCTGGCGACGCCGTTCAAGATCAAAGGCGTGAACTATTCGATCACCTCGGCTTGCTCGACCTCGGCCCATTGCATCGGCAACGGTGTCGAGCAGATCCAATGGGGCAAGCAGGATATCGTTTTCGCCGGTGGCGGCGAGGAGCTGGACTGGACCCTGTCGTGCCTGTTTGACGCGATGGGCGCGATGTCGAGCAAATACAACGACACGCCGCAGCGCGCCAGCCGGGCCTACGACCAGGATCGCGACGGTTTCGTGATTGCGGGCGGCGGCGGGGTGGTGGTGCTGGAGGAGTTGGAGCGGGCCAAGACACGTGGCGCGAAAATATATGCCGAGGTCACCGGCTACGGCGCGACCTCGGACGGCTTCGACATGGTGGCGCCATCGGGTGAGGGTGCTGTGCGTTGCATGCGCCAGGCGATTGCGACCATCGGCGAGCGCAAGGTTGGCTACATCAACACCCATGGCACCTCGACCCCGGTCGGCGACCAGAAAGAGGTCGGCGCGATCCGCGAGGTGTTCGGCGCCGAGCAGCCGAAGTTCAGCTCGACCAAGTCGCTGACCGGCCACAGCCTGGGCGCGACTGGCGTGCAGGAGGCGATCTATTGTTTGCTGATGTTGCAGGGCGACTACATCGCCGCCAGCGCCAATGTCGAGAACCTGGACCCCGAGTTCGTCGGCGCGCCGATCGTGACCAGCCGGCTGGACAATGCCGGGCTCGACACCGTGATTTCGAACAGCTTCGGTTTTGGTGGCACAAACTGCACTCTGGCGATGAGCCGATACCATGGATAAGGCGGCAACGATGACCGGTACCGTTCAGGGCGCGATCATGAAGGGCAAGCGCGGCCTGATCATGGGGGTCGCCAACGACCACTCGATCGCCTGGGGCGTGGCGGCGGCACTGGCGGCGCAGGGCGCCGAGTTGGCCTTCACCTATCAGGGCGAAGCCTTCGAGCGCCGGGTCCGTCCATTGGCCGAGAGCGTGGGTGCGGCGCATGTCATGGATGCGGATGTCCAGGACACTGAAAGCCTGGACGCGGTTTTCAACCAGTTGAAGAGCGCCTGGGGAACCATGGACTTCCTGGTCCACGCCATCGCCTATTCCGACAAGTCCGAGCTGACCGGTCACTATGCCAACACCACCCGGGCCAACTTCCTGAACACGATGGATATCTCGTGCTATTCCTTTGTTGATGTAACGCGCCGGGCAGCCGCGTTGATGCCCGATGGCGGCTCGGTGGTGACGATGACTTTTCTGGGGTCGCAACGGGTGATGCCGCATTACAACGTGATGGGGGTCGCCAAGGCGGCGCTCGAGGCCAGTATGCGCTATCTGGCCAACGACCTGGGGCCGCAGGGCGTACGGGTGAACGCGATCAGCCCCGGGCCAATGCGAACCCTGGCTGGCTCGGCCATCGGCGGCGCCCGCAAGGTATTCAAGGAATACGAAGAGAACACCCCGCTGCGGCGCAATGCGGCGCTGGAGCATGTCGGCGGTGCGGCGGTCTATTTGCTGTCGAACCTCGGCGCCTCGACCACCGGCGACGTGATCTTCGTCGATGGCGGTTTCCATGCTACGGGGATGGCTCAGCCGGAGAATTTGTGAGTTCGGGAGCGACGGGCCTAGCGATGCTCGGCGATAGCCCGATGGTTGCCATTGGCCTGGCTTCGGCGGGGTTCGCCCTGACCTGGCTGACCGGGCGCGGTGGTTTCCTTGGCGACAAGGGTTCGTTTTCCGTCAGTTGGTCGCCTAAAGCCATCCTGCTGGCGGTTGTCAGCATTGGTGCCGCGGTTGCGTTCTACGAGGTCTCAGGCGGTATCGCCATCATCGTCGCGATCATGTGGCACGAGTGGGGTCATGTGATCGCTTTTCGGGTCGCCGGACACCGCGATGCGCGCTTTCGGTTGATTCCGCTGCTCGGTGGGGTGGCCATCTCGGACAAGCGCCCCAAGGATCATGCCACCTCGTGCTTTATCACCCTGATGGGGCCGGGCTTCAGCGTCAGCCTGGTGGTGATCCTGGTGCTGGCGGAAGCGGCGCTGCGCGATGCGGGATCGCCGCTGGCGCGCGACTTCGGCTGGGCAGCTAAATTGACCGGCGCGATCAACGCCTTTAACATGCTGCCGCTATGGCCGCTGGACGGAGGCCGGGCGCTTCGCTCGATCACCGTCACCGCCGCGCCCAAATTGGCGGGCATGCTGACCACGATCATGAGCGCAGCGCTGGCCGGATTCGCAATCTTCAATCAGATGTGGTTTCTGCTGATGTTTGCGGTCATGGGTTATCAATATGCGCAGCGGGCGGCGACGACCGACTTGCATCTGCGCCCGATGCCTCAGCGCCAAGCCATACTCGCATCGGTCGGTTATCTGGCGATCTTCGGCGCCAATCTGCTCGTCGGGTGGCCAATCTTCCGTCATTTCCTTCGCTTCTGAGCGAGGGCGAGTTTTTCAAAGCCGGAAAGCGCGATTCAAAACGACTGCAACGCACATTGGCTAGAGCGCTTTCCGACCTGATTGCATCAGGTCACGCGCTCTAAGACATTGGCTGGTCGCATTTTCCGAGTCAGCGGATGATTTCATCCGCTTCGAAAATGCTCTAATGGCGATTGAGAGAGAGAACGCCGGTCCAGTTGGGGACGGCGGGCATGAAACCCGCGCGGATGGCGGCGACGATGGGGGCCGGGGTCAGGGCGCGGGCGGTGCCGCCGGGCAGGCCTCCGGCATCCGCATATCCCTTGGGTGACCAGCGCCACAGCCGCTCGCGCCATTTCAGCAGCGGCGTGCGTTCGGCATCCGCAAGGGTCAGGAAAACCCCATCCGGCAGGGCGGCGAGGGTTGCCAGGTGGGTCGCCTGCTGCCGGGTGCGGGTCACGCGGGCGGCGTGCAACGCGCGGTCGATGTCCTGGGCCTTCGCGCCAGGCAACCCGGCCGCCAGCCATGCGGCCTTGAAGCGCCGGTAGTCGGCGTTGCGGCATTCGGCGCAGGGGCGGTGCCCGGCGGCCAGCGCCGAGACCTCGTCCCAGAAGAACAATGCCGTGTAGCGTGTCGGCGATCCCGGCGGCGGCATTGGTTGCCGGTGGCGGCCCCGGAATTCGGTGACGCAGCAGACCCAGTTGGTGTGGCGCCAGCGGGCGGCGCGGAGATTGTTTTCGGCATCGTGGAGGATGCCGCGATTGCCCATCAGGGTGCCGCGCCAGGGCTGGGCGGTTATCTCGCCGGTGGGGAGGACGCGGTTCTGAAGGGGCATGGGGATGGCCCTAGCCCTGCAGCGGGTCCGGCGCCGGGTTGCCGCCGCAGATCAGCACTGCGACGCGCTCGCCGGGTTCGGGCCGGTAGGCGCCGGAGGTTAACGCGGCAAGGGCAGCGGCGCCGCCGGGTTCAGTGAGGATACGCAGGCCACGCCAGAGCAGGCGCTGCGCCTCGGCGATGGCGTCGTCGGAGACGAGCACGCTGTGGATCCCTTGAGCGTGGGCGAGGCCGTAGCAGATTTTGCCTATGCGACGCGCGCCGAGTGCGTTGACGGCGATTCCGCCGACTGCGACCTCGGTCTCCGGCCCGTCGGCCAGCGCCCGGTTGAGCGTCGGGCATGCCTCGGGCTCGACCGCGACCACCTTGCGCCGGCCGCCGAGCCAGGCGAGCGCACCGGCGATGAGCCCGCCGCCGCCGACCGCGATCAGGACGGTATCGGCATCGAGCCCCTGTTCCTCCCATTCAAGCGCCACGGTGCCCTGACCGATCACCGTCTCGGGCGCATCATAGGCATGGACCTGGATTGCGCCGGTTGTGGCCTCGTGGGCCTGGGCGGCGGCGAGCGCCTGGGAATAGTCGCCCTCGGTCACATGGAGATCCGCCCCGGTCTCGCGGATCAGTGCGATCTTGGCCGGGCCGGCGATCCGGGGGACGTAGATGCGGGCGGGGTGCCCGAGCCGATGGGCGGCATAACCCACCGCCGCGCCGTGGTTGCCGCCGGATGCAGCGACGACACCAGCCGGCGGCACGTCACGCGACAGCAGGTTGTTGAACGCCCCGCGCGGCTTGAAGCTGCCGGTGTGCTGGAGGAGTTCGAGCTTGAGGGCGACAGGGTGGGAAAGGCCGAAGGCACTGCCGTCGAGGTCCATCACCGGAGTGCGGCGGATATGGGGGGCGATCCGCTCGTGAGCCGTTGAAATCTGGTCCCAGTCTATGCTGGTGCAAGTTCCACTCATGTAGGTCGCCCCTTGTCTCGTGATTACCGGGCCTGGCCGGAAATCCAGTTTTAAGTTCAACTGTTCAAGAACTGGATGCCCGGGTCAAGCCCGAGCAAGACGTGGTTTCGGTTGATCGAAAATCTCTGTCGACAGAGGCGCGCCCCCGATTAGGCTCAGGCAATCCCCGTCCGGTCGACGATCTCGGCGAAATTCGAAGCCGCAGCGGGACGGCCGAACGACGAGCGAGCGTCGCGCGCTCAGGATCCCGTATATGACAGATCCTGAATATCCGCTTTGGCCTCGGCTGGGTCGACGAGTTCAAGATTTCCATGCCCGACAATGAGCCCCATCGAAATATGGCAACGGACATATTTCTCTTCGCCTGGCCCGAGAACCAGAGTGAGCCGCCGTTCGACCTCAGTTTCCACGCTCGCTTCATATTTTCCGGGTTCAACATCCTTGTAGAAAACGCCTTTGGGTTCACACGATCCAACATTTTCCTGGTTGAGAATAATACTTGGCTGCACCGCCGCGCCTACAATCTGCGTCCGGTAGAAATAAATCCGGGCTTGGCCGTCGGGCATAGCGGATATGTTCCCCTTAATTTCCGCAAATTTCGGCCCGCTTGCGCATGCGCTCACCAATAGGGTTCCGACAAGAAACACAACCGCGCGAAGCTTGGACATAGTTCTACTCCCGATTTGGGTTCAGTTTGACGGGAACGGGATCGGCGACCGGTGAGAATGCTTCCTCATTCGGAAGCCAGAAGCCGACCCATCGATCGTCCCGGACGACGATATATGCTTCGCGAACATGAATGCCTTCGACGGTCAAAACCGTATCGACCGGTTTCATCACGGCGCCTTCGCGGATACTGCCCATGGACACCCATTGGGAACCGGAGCTCAAGGTTCGCAGATACCCGCCAGTCGATCGTGCGACAGCTTCGTTTTCCAAAACGACTACTTGCAGCGTTGACACTGGCGAGAGTTCAGAAGGCGTCAGTTTTACGTCCGAACAACCTGCCAGGAGCAACACACCAATAAGGGCAAGCACTCGGGCAGGTTTGGTGTCAGCGGACGTGTTTCTCATTCTGCATTTCTTAACGTCATGCAGAAATCGAAACAGATTGGATCGGACACCGGCGCCCTCCAGCGAGACCGGTGAGATCGGTCTCACCCTAGGGTAGTATACCCAAGCTTAAGATATCACAAGGTCGACCATCAAAGCCCCGCCTCCGCCGCAACCTGAGCGCGAGGCTTCCGCGCCCGCTCGGTTGCCGATTTCAACTGGCCACACGCCGCCATGATGTCTTCGCCGCGCGGGGTGCGAACCGGGCTGGCGTAGCCTGCCCGGTTGACGATCTCGGCGAAGGCCTCGATCCGGTCCCAGCTTGAGCGTTCGTGGACGGCACCGGGCCAGGGGTTGAACGGGATCAGGTTGATCTTGGCCGGGATGCCGGCGATTAGTTTGACCAGCCGCTTGGCGTCGGCGTTGCTGTCGTTCACGTCCTTCAGCATCACATACTCAAAGGTGATCCGCTCGGAGTTCGACAGCCGGGGGTACTGGCGGCAGGCATCAAGCAATTCGGCGATCGGCCATTTGCGGTTGATCGGGACCAGCTCGTCGCGCACATCATCGGTGGTGGCGTGCAGGCTGATCGCCAGCAGCGTGCCGATCTCGTAGCCGGAGCGGGGGATTTCCGGGGCCACGCCGGAGGTGGAAAGCGTGATGCGGCGGCGGCTGAGCGACAGCCCCTCGCCGTCCATGGCGATCTTCATTGCGTCGCGCACGCCATCGAAATTGTACAGCGGCTCGCCCATGCCCATCAGCACGACATTGGTAATATAACGCTTGTCCGACGGGCGCTCGCCAACGACCGGCCACTCGCCGAGGTCGTCGCGCGCAACCATGATCTGACCGGCGATCTCGCCCGGCGTCAGGTTGCGGACCAGCTTTTGGGTGCCGGTATGGCAGAACGTGCAGGTCAGCGTACAGCCGACCTGGGACGAGACGCACAGCGTGCCGCGCTCCTCGTCGGGGATATAGACGGTCTCGACCTCGTGCCCGCCTGCAATGCGCAGCAGATATTTGCGGGTGCCATCGGCCGAGATCTGGCGGGTGACGATTTCGGGGCGGGTGATGACAAATTGCTCGGCGAGGAGGCCACGGAAGGCTTTCGACAGGTTGGTCATCGCGGAAAAGTCAGAGACCCCGCGCTGGTAGATCCATTGCCACACCTGGCCGGTGCGCATCGCTGCCTGGGCCGTGGGCACTCCGGCCTCGATCAGCGTGTCGTGCAGCCGCTCGCGGGTCAGGCCGACCAGATTAGGGAGCGCGCCGACGTCCGCCTTGCGAGGCAAGGTGGCGAAATCCGGCTGGATCGCAGTTCCGCCCGGGGGGCGCGTAATGCTCTCGGTCATCGGCCTTCGGTTCTGGTGAGTTGCAAGGATATGCCCCTCCCCCTCACGGGGAAGGCCGCAGGCCCTAGCACATGCGCCGCCTCAATGCCAGACCGCTGACGAGCACGGGACTACTTGCAGAGCGCAGCCGCCGCCTCCAGCGCTGCGCTAAAGCCGCTCAGCGAGAAGCTATCGGCCGTCTTGGTGCCCCGCGTCGACTCGCCTTCGAGTTTGGCGCTCGAGCCACGGCGAAAAGCTTCGATCAGCGCGGCGTCGTCCTGGGCCGAAGGCGACCAGGCGTTTTCACCTTCGGTAAACAGGGTGAACTTCTTATCGCCAACCGCTGCGCCAACCTCCGATCCCTTCTTGAGTGGATATCCACTCAGATAAGAGACCTCGTTGACGACACCGTCCGCCGGTCTAATCGACACCATCAGGAAGATGTCGCCCCGGTTCACCTTGACGGTCTTTCCATCACGCGAGGCGCCGGTCTTGGTCGGCTGTGACACGATCCAGCAAACCTTTTGCTGACCGCTGCCGGCCTCAAAGACCGACCAATCCTTTTTGGCATCGACGCGCGCCTGGGTCTGCGCCTCGGCAGCGCCCGGGACGACAGCCCCTAACAGAAGCGCGGCCAGTAACGCGGCCGGTAACGCGGTCGTCCCCAGTTTCAAAAATTTCGACATGCTCGCCTCACTTTAGGTCTTCCGCGGATCTTGGATGTCCGTCCGGAAGTGTTTCGTATCATTATCCCACATCGGTGTTTATCCCGTTGCGAATTGCAGCATACTGTAACTTGTGGGGAGAATTCCACCCCAGTACATCGCGAAAAACGGTCTTCTTGATTACAATACGCGTGAATGACGTGGGTCCGGCGCGAAAACGGAGCAAATGAATGAGCGAGCAGGTCAATCCGGTCCTTGCCGAGGTTTGGCGGGGTGAGATCTTGGAGTGCGTGCATCGGGGCACTGCGGTGGTCGCGACGGCGTCGGGCGAGGTGGTCGAGGCTTGGGGTAATCCGGGGCGGGTGATCCTGCCGCGCTCGGCCTGCAAGATCATCCAGGCGCTGCCGCTGGTCGAGAGCGGGGCAGCGGATGCTGTTGGGCTCGGGACCGAGCAACTGGCGCTCGCCTGTGCCTCGCATCAGGGGGCGTCGGTGCATACCGGGCTGGCGCAGCGCTGGCTGGAGGGGATCGGGCTTGGCGAGACCGACCTCAGATGCGGCGCCCATGTGCCGAACGATCCGGAGGCGAGCCATGATTTGTATCACCGCCGCGCCCGGCCGGATCAGTTCCACAACAACTGCTCGGGCAAGCATTGTGGCTTCCTGACCGCCAACCGGCATCTTGGCGGCGGGGCGGACTACGTCGAGCCGGATCATTCGTTGCAGAGGGCGGTGCGGCAGGCAACCGAGGAGGTGACCGGCGAGACCGTTGTAGGGTTTGCCATCGACGGTTGTTCGGCGCCGAATTTTGCCATCTCTCTGAAGGGTCTGGCAACCGCGATGGCGCGTTTCGCGACACCGGAGACCAACTTTACCGGCGCCAGGGCTGTGGCGGCACGGCGGCTGCGTGAGGCGATGGCGGCGCATCCGGTGCTGGTCTCGGGTGAGGGCCGTCCCGTCACCAACCTGATGCGGGCGTGCAGTGGCCGGGCCATGGTAAAATCCGGCGCGGAGGGGGTTTTCATCGCCATCCTGCCTTCGAGAGGCCTGGGAATTGCGCTGAAGGTCGACGACGGCAGCGGGCGCGGCAGCCAGGCGGCGATCGCGGCGCTGCTGGCCCGGTATGGTGCGCTGGATCGGGCCGATCCGGTCTACACCGCGTTGGCGGACGCTCCGATCCTGAACTGCCGGGGCTACGCCCACGGCCATCTCAGGGCGGCGGAGACACTGTCGGGGTGATCTGCGATGCTTGCCGCATCAGCCGGTATTCGCGCCAGATGGCGTAGAGCCCGGCACCGACGGTGATGGTCATGCCGATGATCATCCAGCGGTCGACCGGCTCGCCGAAGATGAAGGCTCCGATCGGGATGGCAAAGACCATTTGCAGGTAGCTGAAGGGCTGGATGCGCACCGCCTCGGTCGCCTCCAGCGCCCGGATCAGGCAGTAGTGGCCGAACATCGCCACGGTGGAATGGACCAGCAACCAACCGATGTCCGGCAGCCGCATCGGCGTCCAGTAGAACGGGCCGACCAATGTCAGCGCCCCTGCCCCGGCCACACCCAGCCAGAAGAACGCCGGCATGGCCGAGCCGTCGGCGCGGCTGACCATGCGGGTGGTGATGGTGTAGACCGCCATCATCGCCGCGATGGCCAGTGCGATCAGCGCGTCGGGGCGGAACATGTCGAGGCCGGGGCGCAGGATCATCACCACGCCGATGAAGCCGACGGTGATGGCCCCGGCCCGGCGCCAGCCGATCCGCTCGCCCAGCAGCGGGATCGCCAGCATCGTCGCCAACAGGGGATGCACCGAGAATATCGCGTGGGTCTCGGCCAGCCCGAGCCGGTCGAAACTGATCACCACGAGGACGATCTGCGCCGCCAGCAGGACACCGCGGAACACCTGGAGCCGGGGCATCTTGGTTTGGAACACCGCCCGGAGCCCGCCGGGCCGCCGCGCCACCAGCAGCACGACAAACACCGCGAACAGCCAGTAGCGGACCATGATGAAGAACTGCGGCGGGTAATGGCCCGCCAGGTACTTCGAGGTGCCGTCCTGCACCGCGAAAGCCACCATCGCCATCAGCACGAAGCGGATGCCGAGGGCGGGGTTTGAGGGCCTGCTCACGCGCCGGCCTGCTCGCACGGCGTCATCCGGGCAGTTCGACAGGGCCGAGCGCGCCGAAGCGGTCTCCGGGACCTGGATTATCGCGATGGGAGTGCCCGCCGAGATGGGCCGTGACACCCCAGACCGCGTTCAACGCCGTTTGCACCGCGCCCTCGGCCCAGGCGGGGGTCCAGCTTACGTCATCTCCGGCGAGCAACAGGCCGCGCTGTTCGGGCGGCAGCGTGCCTTGCATGAAGTGGCCGAACATGCGGTGGTTATAGCGGTAGTGGCCCGGCAAGGCACCCTTGAAGGCGCCGAGGAAGTTGGGGTCGTTCTCCCAGCTGACGGTGATCGGGTCGCCAATGATGTGGCTGGCGATATCGACCCGTGGGTAGATCTTGGAAAGTGCCGCCAGCGCCAGCTCAACCCGGCGCTCGAGCGGCTGCGGCAGCATCTTGAGTGCATCCGACATCCAGGAATAGGTCAGGCACATGACGCCCGGACGGCCGGGACCAAGATCGAACAGGTAAGTGCCCCGGGTCAGCCGGTCGGTCAGGGTCATCGACATCACGTCGCGCCCGGTTACCGGGTCCTTGTCCTTCCAGAATGGCCGATCGACCATGACGAAGGTCTTCGACGATTGCATGTAGCGGGTGCGGTCCAGCGCCATCCACATGTCCTGGCTGAACAGGCGCTCCTCGGTGTCGATGGCGGTGGTCAGTAGCCAGCTTTGGCAGGTGGCGATGACCGCGTCGAAAGCCTCGGTGCGGCCCCAACGGTCGGTGACATTGAGGCGCCCTTCAGCGTCGCGGAACAACCGGGTCGCACCGGGCCGGGTGGCGCCGCCGTTCAGCGCCGACAGCGTGGTGCCCGCGGGCCAATGCACCATCCGTTCCGGCACCCGGCGCCACAGACCCTGGGGCACCTGCTCGACGCCGCCGACAATAAAACGCTGGTTCTCGTCGCATTCGGTGGCGTTAACGCGCAGGATCTCCAGCATCGAGTTGGGGAAGTCGCTGTCCCAGCCACCAGTGCCGAAGCCGACCTGACCGAAGACCTCGCGGTGGCGGAACGAAAGCTTCTGGAACGCGCGGGACGAGGCGACAAAATCGTAGAAGGTACGCTCGTCCCAGGCCCGCACGATCGGGTTCCAGATCTCCTTGATCCGGGCGGTGTCACGGGCGCGGATAGCGGCCTTGAGATCGGAGAACCGCGCGCCCTCGTCCAACGCCTCGTTGTAGGCGGCGGCGACCTCGCGGAACATCCGTGGCAGATCGGCCAGCGTCTCGGCGTAGTGGGTCTCGCCACCCAAATCGATCACTGTCGAGCCAGCGGCGGAGGTCAGCGGGTTCGGGAACGGGCGGCTCTCGAGCCCCAGCTTATCGACGTAGTGGTAGAAACCGGTCGAGGACACTGGGAAGCGCATGCCGCCCAACTCGGCGATGACCCCATCGGCGCCTTCGAAGGGTTGCGAGCGAAGCCGGCCGCCGAACTGGCCGGACTCGAACAGGATCGGATGGACGCCCATGCGCATCAGCTCGTAGCCGCAGATCACCCCGGCGATACCGGCCCCGATGATCGCGACCTTGGCGCCGTGGCGTGCGCCGGGGATCGAGCCCAGCCCGGCCGGGTGGGCCAGCCAGTCGTCGAAAGCAAAGGGGAAATCGGGGCCGAAGACTGTGACGGGGGCGCTCATCAGGCGCCTTTCACGCCGGAGATTGATCCGTAGAGTTCGGGCCGCCGGTCGGCGAGATGGGTCGAGGTGGCCCGTGTCGCGGCCAGATGTTGCTTGGTCAGGTCGGCGAAGATCATCTCGTCACCGTCGCCAGCGCGGGCCAGATCGGCGCCGTCAGGGCCGCAGACACAGGACAGGCCGCAGTAGGTGAAATCGCCTTCGGCACCGCAGTAGTTGACGTAGGCGACATAGACCCCGTTCTCCTCGGCCCGGGCCGGGACGATGCGGGTCGGGATGCTGGTGAAGGGCAGCATGTTGGCGGTCGGCACCAGAATCGCATCAACGCCGGCAAGCGCCTGGGCGCGGGCCAGTTCGGGGAACTCGATGTCGTAGCAAATAGCCAACCCGAGCGACCAGCCGTCGAGGTCAACCGGCGTTGCCAGCGCCGCGCCGGGCGCGAATTGTGCCCGGTCGACAGCGCCATAGAAGTGTGTCTTGCGGCAAGTCGCGCGGCTTTTGCCGTGCCGGTCTACAAGATGGACGGCATTGTAGACCCTGCCGTCGGGGTCAAGTTCCGGGAAGCCTACTAGCAGCGCGATCCGGTGGCGACGGGCGATCTCGGCGAAGGCTGCGATCATCGGGCCGTCCAGCGGCTCGGCGGCGGCACGCACGGCAGCCACGCCGATATTATAGCCGGTCAGCGCCATCTCCGGCGCGATCAGCAGGTTTGCGCCAGCCGCTGCGGCCGTTCCGGCAGAGCGGTTGAGACGGGCCAGCGCCACAGCGCTGCCGCCGGTCGTTGGTGGGCCCTGGTCGAGTGCGAGCCGCATGTCGGCTCCTGTCAGAAGAACGCCTGCAGCCCGGTCTGGGCGCGGCCAAGGATCAGGGCGTGGACGTCGTGGGTGCCCTCATAAGTGTTGACCGTCTCGAGGTTGACCATGTGCCGCATGACCTGGAACTCACCCGAGATGCCGTTGCCGCCATGCATGTCGCGGGCGTGGCGGGCCACCTCGAGCGCCTTGCCGCAATTGTTGCGCTTGATCAGTGAGATCATCTCCGGGGCAAAGCGGCCCTCGTCCATCAGGCGGCCAACGCGGAGACTGGCCTGGAGGCCGAGTGCAATCTCAGTCTGCATGTCGGCGAGCTTTTTCTGGAACAGCTGGGTCTGGGCCAGCGGGCGGTTGAACTGCTTGCGGTCGAGGCCGTATTGACGGGCCGCGTGCCAGCAGAACTCGGCCGCACCCATGGCGCCCCATGAGATGCCGTAGCGGGCCCGGTTGAGGCAGCCGAAGGGGCCTTTCAGACCTTCGACATTGGGCAGAAGCGCGTCCTCGCCGACCTCGACCCCCTGCATGACGATCTCGCCGGTGATCGAGGTCCGCAACGACAGCTTGTTGCCGATCTTCGGGGCGCTGAGCCCGGCCATGCCCTTCTCGAGCACGAAGCCACGGATCTGGCCGTTATGGGCGTCGGATTTCGCCCAGATGACAAAGACGTCGGCGATCGGGGCGTTCGATATCCACATTTTCGAGCCGTTGAGGACATAGCCACCCTGCACTTTGGTGGCCCGGGTCTTCATGCCGCCGGGGTCGGAGCCTGCATCTGGCTCGGTCAGGCCGAAACAACCGATCCACTCGCCGCTGACGAGCTTCGGCAGATACTTCTGGCGCTGTTCCTCCGAGCCGTAGGTGTGGATCGGGAACATCACCAGGGATGACTGGACCGACATCATCGAGCGGTAGCCCGAATCCACCCGCTCGACTTCGCGCGCCACCAGCCCGTAGGCGACATAGCCAGCGCCGACGCCGCCGTATTCCTCCGGGATTGTGATGCCGAGCAGGCCGAGATCGCCCATTTCGCGGAAGATCGACGTATCGGTCGTCTCCTCGGCGAAGGCGGCGATAACGCGGGGCTGAAGCTGCTCCTGCGCGTAGGCCCGTGCCGAGTCGCGAATCATCCGCTCCTCCTCGGTGAGCTGATCCTCCAGCAGGAACGGGTCGTCCCAGACAAAGCGGCTGGATTTGGACGAAGTTGCCGGAGCGTGGGTGTTCATGGTGAGGGCCTCCTGTGATGTCGCGGCGACACTAGCGCCGGGCGCAGGTGGCGGCAACGGGTCCGGCAATATGGACGTGATGTATTCTAGAGCACGAGCCATGATCTCCGATTCATGGCTCGTGCTCTATCCAGTTGTTTGGTCGCATTTTCACGACGCTACGGCTGGGCGCCTTTGCTGGAAAATGCTCTACCATCGCTTTGCGATTGCCTGCGGCTTTTCGTCCGGGTTATGCACCGCTGCATGACGCTGTTCACCAGATCACTTTGGCCCGACCGGGTCCGCCGACCATATCTGCGGCTCGCCGCGGCGCTGATCGCGGCGCCGCTGGTGCTGGCGGCAGTGATGACGCTGATCGCCTTTGTGGTTGCCGGATCGACCGAACCAACCCGTGAGGGAACCCTGGCGCTGACGACGTCGGCGGCGGTGGTATTCTTCGTCGCCCTGCCCGCTTTTGCGATGACCTTGGGGCTGGCCGGAGTCGCCCTGTTGTGGTCGCTGGGACGGCGCGGGGTGCTGGCCTGGCTGGCGACCGGGGCTGGGGCCGGAATGCTGGTCGCCACTGGGCATGGTCTGCTCGTTGAGGGCGGCATCGTTCCGGTCCAGATGGCGGTGGCCGTGGTGCTGGGCCTGGTGATGTTCGCCCTGATCCGCTGGATCGCCGGGGTGCGAGTCAGTTGAGCCGGTAGAGGTTCGTGGGTGGGTCGACACGCTGGCCGATACGTTCCCAGATCACATGCCGGCCTTGGCGTTCGCGCTGGAGCACGCCGACTGCGGCCAGATCACTGAAGCCCGGCAACGCCGTCAGCGCCTCCGGCAAATTGGCGGCGCCCTCGGCGGTGGCCGGGATAACCAGTGCCGCTCCCTGCCGACCAATCAGTCGCCAGACCGGATCCTGACCGGGCGCTGTGATGTAGATGTCGACACGGACCAGATCGTCAAGTTCAAGGAACCCGCCGCCATGCGGCCCCATATAGCCGATCTCGCCCTCGCGCAGCACCACCAACCCTGCCCCGGTCACCGGGCGCACCGCCAGCGCCCCGAGCACTGCCGCGCGGAGCCAGAACAGCGCCAGCGCCGCCGCCGCCAGCACAATCCAGCCGAGTGAGCCGCCCTGCCCGACCCAGGTGATGCCGCGCCAGCCGGTCAACAGCACCAGCCCGCCCGCCGCCGCTGGCTCGCCCCAGCGCCGGATCGTGGCTGCCGCCTCGGGCCTGATCAAACTCATGCAGTATTCCTGTCAGTAGCCCGCCAGAATGTCGGCGCCGCACCCGACGCCGTGTCGGCGCACCCGATCCGGAGGTCGAGCCCGACGCCGGTCCTCCCGCCGCGATCGGCTGAAAGGAAAAACCTGATTTTTGCAGCCGTTTGTGCCATAAACTTGCCCAATGAATCAGACACCAGATAACAACGCTTCCGCCTCGGATGGAAGTGCCAGCGACGGAACGGTGCGAGATGCGGTCCCGCAGAACTGGGTCGATCGCATCGCGCCGCCCTGGGCGCGGCCCTATCTGCGGCTGGCACGTGCCGACCGGCCGATTGGCACCTGGCTGTTGCTGATCCCATGCTGGTGGGGGATCACTATCGCGATTATCGACAGTGGCTGGCAATGGGTCGATCTGTGGCTGTTCCCGGCCTGCGCCATCGGCGCCGTGGTCATGCGCGGGGCGGGCTGCACCTGGAACGACATCACTGACCGGGACATCGACGCACAGGTGGCGCGGACCCGCTCGCGACCGATCCCGTCGGGGCAGGTGACGATCGTCCAGGCAGCGATCTTCATGATCGGGCTGGGGCTGGCGGGGCTGGCGATCCTGCTGACACTGAACAGCGCTGCGATCTGGCTTGGAGTGATCTCGTTGGGGCCGGTTTGCGTTTATCCCTTCGCAAAACGCTTTACCTGGTGGCCACAAGTGTTTCTGGGTATTGCCTTTAATTGGGGAGCGCTGCTCGGTTGGGCGGCTCATAGCGGGGGCCTGAGCCTGCCGCCAATCTACCTCTACGTCGCCGGGATCGCGTGGACGCTGCACTACGACACCATCTACGCCCATCAGGACCGCGAGGACGACGAACTGATCGGGATCCGCTCGACGGCACGCCTGTTCGAGCAGGAGACCGCAGGGTGGTTGTGGATGTTCACCGGGCTGATGGTGATCTTCGGGGTTCTGGCGGTGTTGTTCGCCGGTGGTGGCTGGTTCGGCATTCTCGGGCCGATGGCGCTGGGTGCTTTCATGGCCTGGCAAATCCGCGAGCTGGACATCGACGATCCGGAACAATGTCTGCGCCTGTTCCGCGCCACGCGTTGGGGCGGCCTGTTGATGCTCGGGTTCATGCTGCTCGATACGGCTTTTTGAACGCACTGGCTTCAAATACCGATTGCCCGGATTGGAATTTTGCGTTTCCGCAGGCATTTTCACGGAATGTTACGGTGTGGATGTCGCTGTACATCTGCCATACATTGGCCTCTCTCCGGCGCTATCGTTGCTGTGATCGTTGAAAGAAAGGCCGTACTCTGCTAAGATAGCTTGGGGAAATGGGTGGGAGAGAATCTAATGGCATTACTGGACACCAGCCGTCGTGCACCTGCGCGGTGGGTTCTCGAATGGGTCGGCAGATACGCAATCCGACGCGCTGTTGGGATATCGACTTGCGTGCTCGGCATCTCTGTCGCGACCATGGCCTTGGCAAAGAAGCCGGCCAAATTCGCAACAGCGCCGGGAGCGCCAGATGCTGAAGCTGCGGCGGAAGGCGAGGCGTCGTCGATAATACCCGATATGATCATGGGCGTCTCGACACACACGCTCTTTTTCGTCGCCGTCGTAGTGTTTGCGCTGTTTTGGTTCACGCTTGGCGGCGGTCGCAAGCCGAAGGTCACGCGGAACTAGCCATGCCGCTGTAGTCGGCCCGTACGGGTGGCAGTCAGAGGCTAGAGCGCTTTGTGACCTGATTGCATCAGGTCACGCGCCCTAAGACATTAGCTGGTCGCATTTTCCGAGTCAGCGGATGATTCCATCCGCTTCGAAAATACTCTAGGCGCCGTCGATGCGCTTGCGCATGCGCCGGATCATCCACCAGACCAGCGCGACCACCGGGATCACCGCCAGGGCAGTCGGCACTGATTTATCGATCGCTGTCGTCTTGGCCAACGGCGCGAACAGGTATCCTGCCAGGCTGACCGCGTAATAGCTGATCGCCACTACCGACAGCCCCTCGACCGTCTGTTGCAGGCGCAGCTGAAGCGCCGCGCGCCGGTTCATCGATTCGAGCAGCTGCTGGTTCTGCGCCTCGACGGCGACATTGACCCGAGTGCGCAACAGCTCGGCGATGCGGCTGGCGCGGGTTGCCAGCTCGGCGAGGCGACGTTCGGTGGCGTGGCAGGTGCGCATCGCCGGATCGAAGCGGCGGATCATGAACTCGGCGAACAGCTGGCGCCCGGCCAGCCGCTCCTCACGCATCATCTCGATGCGCTGGGTGACGATCGCCTCATAGGCCCGGCCGGCGCCAAAGCGGAACGCGGCGGCGGCGGCCAGCGCCTCGATCTCAGCCGAAAGTGCAGTGAGCTGGCCAAGGATATCGGCCTCGGCCGCCACGCCCTCAACGCCGCCTACCTGGCCAATCAGTTGACTCAGCTCGCGCTCGATCTCGTTCAGCCGCCGCCCGGTGTCGCGTGCCAGGGGCAGGGCCAGCATCGCCAGCGTGCGATAGGTTTCGATCTCGATCAGCCGCTGGCTGACCCGGCCGATACGGCGAGATCCGGCGGGTCCATGGACGATAACGGCGAAGCGGGAGAAACCGCCCTCGTGGATGCGAAAATCGCCGATCGCCAGGGCATTGCCGTCGAGCACCCGGGCGCAGGACAGGCTTTCCCCGGACAGCTCTGGCATCAGCCGTTGTTCCAGCAGGGTCTCAGCCGCATCCAGGTCCGCCGCTTCGACGATCTCGATCTGGATGGCGGCGATTGTGGCGCCAGCGGCAGCGGCCAGCCAGTCGTCCGGAAGGTGCCGGGCGAGTGCGGCGTCGAACAATGTAGCGGCAGGGCCGTCCTCGTAGAGAGTATAGGAGACAAACTCGGTATGACGCTCCCACTTCAATCGGAAGCGGCCAAAATCGGCGGAGTAGTGACTGGCGCCGGGAGCCGGGTGCGGACCCCCATGGCGGTCAATGAAGGCTGTCAGATGGGCGCGATCAACGTCTGCGTCACGCTCGGCGGCAGCATTGGTTTGCTTGATCGCCAAAAACAGCGCCCGGCCCGGCGCGCCAAGCTCGACGAACGGCCGGGCGTGCAGCTCGCCGGTCAACGGATAGCGCAGCGGGTGGTCGGCGAGTATGCCTTTAATCACGATTGGGTTTCCCTCGGCGTGGTCATTGCGGGAGTGTTAGCAGGGGAGCGGGAGGTGCGGAAGGTGCGGAAGGCGTCCGCGACATTGGCACGCGGGGCGGCCTGTCACTCGACGACTCTGTTCTCGTCACAGGGCTCAGGCGCATCGCCGGTTCCACCGAGCCCGCCATCCTTCGCGCCATCGACCGGCGCGAGGGCGCAGTCGGCCGGCGGCTCCTGGCCGACCCGCGGATCAATCGATGACGAACAGGCCGAGAGTAACGCGCACATCATCGCGCAGATCAGAAAATACCGCATCGTCAGTCCTCTCCCTTGGACGCGTCGCCGATCGAGCGAAAAATGTAGGCGCCACACCTGAAGCGCCCAGTCGCCGCGTCGTTTCCGTCGTCACGTTGTTGCAGTTCAAGCGCCCTGTTGTTGAGCTCCAGCAGCGCCGCGCCCTGCAACTGCCTAGCCATGGTATCCAGTTCTGCCAGCGCCTCCGGCGTGAGCTGGTTGTAGTGGACGGACCGCTCGAAGAACGGGCCGGGCTTTGGTGCGGCCAGCAGGTTGGTGGCAGCAGCCTCGGCATGATCGCCCAGATTGGCGCCGAAGTAGCCCAGAAGGGCAGCGTCATCCCCGCTCGGCAGATAGGCCGGGGCGATCAGGCTGACGCGGCCGTCATCGTCACTTTGCTCGACCAGACCCAATCGGATCAATTCGTCGAGCACGGTCCGCGGATGAATATCGCGGCTAACCTCGGCGGCAAGGGTCTCGAAGGATACCCCCTCGGCGCCACTACGCGGCAGACTGCGGGGTGCGCCGGTCTGGCCCGTATAGGGCGCCCCGCCCATCCACCGAGCCAATATGCGGGGCAGCGGACCCGCCCCCTGCGGCTCGGCATCGCCGTCGGTGGTTTCAAGCCGCGTCCGCACGAGGCGGATGTCCTTGCGCTGCAATCCGGTCAGCAGGCTGATTCGACTATCGGTCAGCCGCTTGGCTTCCAACCTGAAATGCCGGTTGCACACTTCGACGTAAAGCTCCTTCACCCTCCCCGCAAATTCCGGAAAGGCCATGCCGCGCGCAATCATTACCCGGACCAGGGGTCGCAGAATGCGGCTCAGCGCGTCACCAAAGGGGTTTTGGGGGAGCATTCGGCCTCCAGTTAAAAGTACATGGACTTTTTACCCATTTTCTCCTTGCCAACAAGGGTGCATCGCGATATTGACAATAAATGGGTATTTTCCCCATTTTTAAAAGAGGAGATCATCATGCGATCCATCGTTCTGTCCCTGGCCGCGTTGCTGCTGGTTGGCGCTTGCGCGGAATATTCCACCCAGACCAGCTCGGGCGCCGAGTATCTGGCGCGCTACGAACCAGTGTCGACCCAGGCCCAGCCCGTGGTGCAGCGCACAGTCCAGCGGACGGCAAGCGGCACCGAGATCGTCGACGACACGGTCCAGACCGTCTCGACCGACGAGCCGATCCGCCATGCCGCCGCTATCGAGCCGTTGCTGCGACTTCCGGCGCGGATTGGGCTGGCGCGGATTGAGGCTGGCCGGTTGACCGCCATTCCAGCCGGCGAGAGCGCGCTGTGGACAGCGTTCGCCCAACGGCATGCAGCACTCGGCGGCTTCGCGGCCATCGATCCCTTCCTTGCCGACTACACGTTGCGCACGGTGCTACCCCAAGACCAGCGCGCGTTGCGCCGCGATGCCTCTGACGTTGTGACGATGATCCGCCTGGGCGCGGCGCGCCAGCACATGGATGCGGTGCTGATCTACGAGGTCGGTTCGCGCGAACGCCGGGTCAACGGGATCGATGGATTGGCGCCCATCGGGCTGCTGGGGGCAGCGCCCCTGCCCGCCGCGCCAATTGAGAAAGAGGGCGTGGCCCGGGCCTTCCTGATGGACGTGCGCAACGGCTATCCTTACGGGGCTGCCTCGGCCTCGGTGGACCTTGTGTCGCTCGACCGTCCCTTCTGGTCCGACAAACCGCAGGACGCGCTGGGGATCGAGGCGAAGACCCGGATTACCCGTGGCCTTGTGCCCGAGGTGGAAAAGATGGTCGGCGGTGTGCTCGAAGCAATGGCCGCGCGGACGCCGCCAGCGAGTTAGGGGCATCACATCAGCTGTCATCTTCGACCGCGTATCCGGCTCCACCCAATCACTGACCTCGCATCAGAACCAAAGGTTGTTGGGTGGAGAACGCGTGCAGCGCCCCGGATGTACGCTCGCGGTTCCGTCAGCGTTCGGTCAATTTACCACTCGGCAGTGCCGAGAAGTGGCAGGTCACGACCCGCTCCCCCTCACATATTCGGATAGTTCGGCCCGTCGCCACCCTGCGGCGTTACCCATGTGATGTTCTGGCTCGGGTCCTTGATATCGCAGGTCTTGCAGTGGACGCAGTTCTGGAAGTTGATCTGGAAACGCGGGTTCGAGCCGTCGTCGTTGCGGATCACCTCGTAGACCCCGGCCGGGCAGTAGCGCTGGGCCGGTTCGGCGAAGTTCGGCAGGTTGACGCCGACCGGCACCGAGGCATCGGTCAGGCGCAGGTGGGCGGGCTGGCTTTCCTCGTGGTTGGTGAATGAGAAGGCCACGTTGGTCAGCCGGTCGAAGCTGAGCACCCCGTCGGGTTTCGGGTAATCGATAGGCGCATGGTCCGCGGCACGGCCAGTCGCCGCCGCGTCGGACTTGCCGTGCTTGACGGTGCCGAGCGGGTTGAAGCCCAGCAGGTTCGCGACCCACATGTCGAAGCCGCCCAGTGTCAGCGAGGCGATCATCCCCAGCTTGGACCACAGCGGCTTGACGTTGCGAACCTTTTTGAGGTCGCTCGCGATTGGGCCGGTGCGGACCTCTACCTCGTAGGCGGTTAGCTCGTCCCCGCCCCGGCCAGCGCCGATTGCCGCGAACGCCGCCTCCGCCGCCGCCTTGCCCGACAGCATGGCGTTGTGGTTGCCCTTGATGCGGGGCACGTTGACCATACCGGCGGCACAACCCAGCAGCGCGCCACCCGGGAACACCAGCTTTGGCAGCGATTGCCAGCCGCCTTCGGTGATGGCGCGGGCGCCGTAGGCAATGCGCTTGCCGCCCTTCAGCACCTCGGAGATCTCGGGGTGATGTTTGAAGCGCTGGAACTCCATATAGGGGAACAGATGCGGGTTCGCATAATTCAGATGCACCACGAAGCCGACATAGACCTGATTGTTTTCAAGGTGATACATGAACGAACCGCCGCCAGCATTACCACCCAACGGCCAGCCCATGGTGTGGGTCACCTGGCCGGGCTTGTGGTTCTCCGGCTTGACCTCCCACAGCTCCTTCATGCCGAGGCCATACTTCTGCACGTCGGAATTGGCGTCGAGGTTGAACTTGGCGATTGCCTGCTTCGATAGCGAACCGCGCACGCCTTCGGCCAGGAAGACATATTTGCCGTGCAGATCCATGCCGGGCTCGTAGGCGTCGCCGGGGGTACCGTCAGCGTTCAGCCCGAATTCGCCGGCGAGAACGCCCTTCAGCGCGCCGTCCGCGCAATAGATCAGATCGGAGCAGGCCATGCCGGGGAATATCTCGACCCCCAGCGCCTCGGCCTCGCTGGCCATCCAGCGGCACACATTGCCCATCGAGACGATGTAGTTGCCGTGGTTGTTCATCAGGGGCGGCATGGCGAAGTTCGGCAGCCGCAGTTGGCCCGCCTCGCCGAGCACGATAAAACGGTCGTGGGTGACGGGGGTGTTGAGCGGCGCGCCCTTCGCACGCCAGTCGGGGATCAGCGCGTCGAGGCCGCAGGGGTCGAGTACCGCGCCGGAGAGGATATGGGCGCCGACCTCGGAGCCTTTCTCCAGAACCACCACCGAAATATCATCGCCGCCAAGCTGCTTGAGCCGGATCGCGGCCGAAAGGCCAGCCGGACCCGCGCCGACGATAACGACGTCATACTCCATCGACTCGCGTGTGGTGTCAGTCATGACGCCGGTCTCCTTGTTGATGCCGTCCTTGCGCGCGGACTGATACCGCGCGCAGCCGGGCATGGTCAATTGAGACGCGTCGTCGCTTGTCGCGAATGCGACATCGAAAGGCCCTGGCGGGGCCGGGGCGGGAGCCGGGCATCGCCGACCGCAAGCTGCCCTGTCAGATAACCGCGGGGATCACCGCAGATGCTATCATGAGCAGGCCAAGCACGCTGCCGCCCCAGAAAACACTGCGTACGACCGGAATGCCCAGAATATAAAAAACCGCAAAGGCGATGCGCGCGGCAACAAACACCATGGCGCCGGTTTGCGTTATTGACGACGAGATCCCCGCCAGAAGTGCGATCAGCACGAGAGACGCAAAGAGCACAAGACCCTCGATATGATTGGCGACCGTTCGCTTCATGCGCCCTTGCAACGCCGAAATATCGCGCGGTTCGTCGCGCGCGCCCAACCCCCAGCCGAAGCCCTTAGTGACCGGAGTAAGGGCGCCCTGAACAGCCAACAGCTCGAACAGGATTGTAGTTGCCCAGAACAGGGCCTAAAGTTCGATGGTCATGTTATCCTCCATTTTCGATAGTCACTTTAAAAACAGTAGTTACTAGCATTACCAATCTTTTCTGTGTAAACGCGACATATGAGTGAATCTTTGCCCGGATGCCCGATTGCCCGAGCCGCCATGATCCTGGGATCACGGTGGACGGCCGAGATCATTCGCGAGCTTCTCGACACGACCCCATGCCGGTTCCAGGACTTGCAGAACCGCCTCAGCGGAATCGCCCCGAGCACCCTGTCTAACCGGCTGAAGATGCTCGAGGAAAGTGGTGTTGTTACGCGCGAATTCTACGCCGAACACCCCCCGCGCGCTGCCTATCTTCTGACGCCCAAGGGGCGCAAGATGAGCGCCATTATCGGCGCCATGCGGGCCTGGGGCCTGCAGCACAAATAGGTGTCGGCCGCATTGTCTGGCGGTGCTTGCCAAAACCCCGACCCGGTTTGCCGGAATGCGCATGCGCCAGGTACGATTCTGCCAACCGGGCGGTTGCGGCCGTTGCGTGACATCGCCATGATCCATTCTCGGAATACCCCGACGGAGTTCGCCCATGTCCCTTATCCACCAAACCGCCCGCCAGATCCTCGCCCTCCTCAACGCTGGCGACCTGACCCATAGCGACCTCCTCGACGCCCTCGAGGCGCGGGTGGCTTTGGTTGACGGCACGGTGAATGCCTTGCCGACGCTCTGCTTCGAGCGGGCCAGGCTGCATGCAGCGGTGATCGCGGCGAAGCCGGTGGCCGAGCGCGGCGTGCTGGGCGGGTTGCCGGTGCCGATCAAGGATCTTGAGCTGGTCGCCGGGGTGCGCTCGACCAACGGCTCGCCGATCTATGCCGAGCATGTGCCCGAGGCTTCGGACTACATCGTCGAGCGGATCGAGGAGGCGGGCGGGGTGATCTACGCCAAGTCGAACACGCCGGAGTTCGGGGCCGGTGCCAGCACCTTCAACGAAGTGTTCGGGCGGACCCACAATCCGTGGAACCTGAGCCGATCGGTGGCGGGATCCTCCGGCGGGGCGGCGGCGGCGCTGGCGTCGGGGCAAGCCTGGATCGCGCAAGGGTCGGATATGGGCGGGTCGCTGCGCAGCCCGGCCAGCTTCTGCGGCGTGGTCGGCCTCAGGCCCGCGCCGGGGCGGGTGCCGAAAGGGCCGGGGGCGGATGCTTTTGGAACGCTTTCAGTCAGCGGGCCGATGGCGCGCAATGTCGGCGATGTCGGGCTGCTGCTGGACGCGATGTCTGGGCCGGACCGCCGAGATCCCAAGGCGCAGCCGGCGCCGGATATCAGCTTCCGGCGCCAGGCGGAAATGCCGAAAGTGCCGCGCCGGGTCGCCTTCTCGCGCGATTTCGGCATCACTCCGGTCGATCCGGAGGTCGCCGCGATCTGTGAGACGGCGGCGCAGCACTTCGAGGCAATGGGGGCAATTGTCGAGGAGGCGCATCCGGATTTCACCGGCGCCCATGAGGCATTCCAGACGCTGCGGGCGGTGTCATTTGCCAACAGCCACGCAGTGAAATATGCCGAGCAGCGCGACAAGCTGAAACCCGATGTGGTCTGGAACATCGAAAAAGGCCTCAAGATCACCGGCGCCGAGATCGCGCGGGCGAACCGCATTCGCGCCGGGCTGGTCAGCAACCTGACGGCATTCTTCGACACCTATGACGTGCTGCTGGCGCCGGCCACCATTGTATCGCCGTTCCCGGTCGGCGACCGCACGGTGACGGAATGCAACGGCCAAGTCTTCGAGACCTATATCGACTGGCTGGCCATCGTCTACGCGGTGACCCTG
>Ga0307380_10001941_pt1 | contig 29714 bp, 18 predicted proteins | sample UN3MG_FD_202239 | JGI IMG/M metagenome (GOLD analysis project Ga0307380, IMG submission 202239) | Soil microbial communities from Risofladan, Vaasa, Finland - UN-3 | ecosystem: Environmental > Terrestrial > Soil > Coastal area > Acid sulfate soil | place: Finland: Risofladan, Vaasa | collected...
ACCTACAACTGTCCGGAGCTGGTCGGTGCCTGCTGCCTCTACGACGGCGGTTGCATCGTCACCACCCTGACCTGCTGTGACGTGGGCAATGTCGGCCGGTCCTTCCTCGGTGACGGCACCGACTGCGGGCAAGCGTTCGTTGAGGTCCTGTTCGAGGACTTCAATGCCGGTATTCCCGCCGGCTGGACCATCACCGACAACGCCGGCGCCGGATGGCACTGGGAGTTGAACACCACCACCGGCAGGACCAACTACGCCGGTGGGGACGGGACCTGCATGGTCGCCGACGCGGATGATGCCTGGTTGTATCCCTACGACACCTCGCTGATCACGCCGGAGTTCATGGTGCCCGATGGCGGCACGCTCGAGTACATGGCCGCTTACAACTTCATGAGCTCTGTCGAGGCGGCTGAGGTCAACATCACCATCGACGGTGGTGCCAACTGGACCAACCTGCTGACCTGGATGGAGGACCACAGCGCATACGGACCGGGCGAGTCTGTCGTCCTGGATCTCAGTGCGTACGTCGGCAACATGGCCCAGATCGAGTTCCGCTACTACGGCGACGGTTGGGACTGGTACTACGAGGTGGATGATGTGGCCGTAAAGGGCTTCGGTGAGGCGATCAACCCCTGTCCGCAGCCCGCCTTCCTCGACATCAAGCCGGGCTCCTGCCCGAACTCCTTCAACCGCGGCAGCCACGGCGTCCTGCCGGTTGCCCTCATGAGTTCGGACACCGTCGACGTCACCTTGGTCGACCTCTCCACCGTTCGCATCATGCGCGCTGACGGCATCGGCGGCATGGCGGCCCAGAACGAGGGCCCGCCGGGACCGCACTCGGTCTACGAGGATGTCGCCACGCCGTTCGAGGGCGAGGGGTGCGAGTGTGCCGAACTGGGCGGCGACGGCGTCATGGACCTGCAGATGAAGTTCAGGACCGATCAAGTCGTCAGTGCCCTCCAGATGGGCGACCTCCTGCCCGGCTCTCTGGTCGAGCTGGTCGTCACCGGCATGTTGACCGACGGCACCGAGTTCTTCGCCTCCGACTGCGTCCGGCTCGTGCCTCCGGGCTCGCCGCCGGGAATGGTCAACGTCGAGTCGAACTTCGGCGGTGTCTGGGTGGACATCCAGCCGCTCGATGAGCAGTTGGATGCCGGCGGATTCGCCAGCTACTCCCGCACCTACCCCCAGACCACGGTGATCACCCTGAACGCCCCGCCGGTAGCCAACGGCAACCCGTTCGTCTGCTGGCGGATCGACGGTGCCATCTACAACGTCGGTCAAACGACCTTGCAGATCCCCGTCGTCAGCAATCAGGTGACCATCAAGGCGCAGTACCGGCAGTTGTTCCAGCCGTCGCCGCGCCCGGGGCTGTCCGGTGGGTCCAACACCCCGATCGAAGACGGCGCCCAGCAGCCGCAGGGAGGTGACATGTAATCTCTGATCCGTCGCGGCCCAAAGGCCCCGGCGGAGCGTCTCGCGAGGTGTCGTGAAGCTCTGCGATCGACACCTCGCGATGACGCGAGTTCAGGACCTTCTTGGAGGAGTTCTCCGCGGATCTGACCCGCAGCTTCGGACGCATCGGGGTCACCCCCGAGCCGGCAACGTCGGCACCGCTGGCGCTCGGTAGCTCGGCCTCACGAACCCGGAAAGGGTCGTCCGCGACACGATCGATTCAGCTCAGTGCGTAACTCGGGCCTGGGTGAGGCCTGAGCCGCCCAAGAGGCAAACAAAGCCGCGCCCCGGGGAACCTTCCCCGAGGCGCGGCTTCTCTTGTGCCAATCATTCCAGTTCCAGGATGGCTCTGCCGAATGACGAGCCGCGAACTTCAGTTCGCGAGGACCGTGTCGTGCCGGACACGCCGACCCGCGGCGCCCCCGAATCGGCATGAACAGACTGTAAAAGGCATCAGACCTGCGGCCCCTTGGAGCCCCCGGGAGCGCCGGCGGGCTGAGTGAGCGCAGCTATCTCCGCCCGATCCGGCGCAGGAACGCCTCTTCGTCGATCGCCTCCACCCCGAGTTCGCGAGCCTTGGTCAGCTTTGACCCGGCCGACTCCCCGAAGACCACCAGGTCGGTCTTCCGACTCACCGAGCCGGCCGCCTTCCCGCCGAGCTGCCGGATCAACTCCTGCGCTTCTTGCCGCGACATCGACTCCAGCGTCCCGGTCACCACCACCGTCATCCCGGCCAGCGGCGAGTCGATCCGCTTGGCCTTCCGGGGACGCGGTGGCGTCACGCCGGCCTCTTCCAGTCGCCGCACCATGTCGGCGCCGTGTGGACTTCCAAAGAACCGGCGAATCTGTGCTGCCACCTCCGGCCCCACCCCCTCGACCTCGGTCAGCGCCTCTTCGCTCGCGGCGGCAATCTCCTCGATACCTCCGAAATGCTCTGCCAGCACCTCGGCCGTGGCCAGCCCGACGAGGCGAATGTTCAAGGCCGCCAGCAGGCGCGACAACGGGCGCGTCTTGCTGGCCTCGATACCCGCCAGCAGGTTGTCCACGCTCTTCTCGCCCATGCGATCCAGGGCGATAAGCTCCTCGCGCCGCTCGCCCAGGTGGTACAGGTCGGCGTAGTCGTCCACCATGCCCTTGTCCACCAACTGCTCGATCAGCACTTGCCCGGCCCCGTCGATGTCCATCTGGTTGCGGGCGCAGAAGTGGATCAACCGCTCCTTGATCTGTGCCGGGCACGACGGGTTCAGGCAGCGGATATACACCCCGCCCTCGTCCTGCTCGACCGGCTCCTCACACACCGGGCACCGCTTGGGCCGCATGATCTGTCTTGCACCCCGCGGTCGCTCCTCGATAACCACCCGGACCACCTGCGGGATGATCTCGCCCGCCTTCTCGATCACCACCGTGTCGCCGATCCGCACGTCCAGCCGATCCACCTGGTCGAAGTTGTGCAGCGTGGCGTGCTGCACCGTCGTCCCGGCCAACAGGACCGGCTCCATCACTGCCCGCGGCGTGATCGTGCCCAGCTTGCCCACCTGGAAATCCACCCGCAGCACTCTGCTTCGAGCCTGTTCCGCCGCGAACTTGTACGCGATGCACCACCGCGGGTGCCGGGCCGTGGTCCCTAGGGCGTCACGCTGGGCCAGCGAGTCCAGCTTCACCACCAGCCCGTCAGTCTCGTACGGCAACTCGTGACGACGCGTGGCCCACACCTGGCATTGCTCGACCACCGCGCCGATGTCCGCCGCCCGGACCCGGTACGGGCTCACCGGCAACCCCCACGACCCCAACTGATCGAACAGCTCGCCCGCCGTCTCCACCCTCAACGGTTCGACCCGCCCGAACCCATGGGCCACAAACTGCAAGCCCCGGTCGGCCACGCTGCGCGGGTCGAGCTGCTTGAGCGTGCCGGCCACCCCGTTCCGCGGGTTCTTGAACCGGGCCTCGCCGGCCGCCTCACGCTGGGCGTTGAACCGCTCGAAGGCCTCCCTCGGCCAGCACACCTCCCCGCGAACCTCCACCAGTCGCGGCACGTCGTCGCCCGTCAGCCGCAGCGGAACCGACCGGATCGTCCGCGCGTTCTGCGTGATGTCGTCCCCCATCGCCCCGTCCCCGCGAGTGGCCGCCAGCGTCAGCAGCCCGTCCTCGTACGTCAGGGCCACCGCCACACCGTCGATCTTGGGGTCCACCAGGTAGCCGTACTCTTCACCGCCCAGCCCCTTGGCCACTCGCTCGTCGAACTCGCGGAGTTGCGTCTCGTCGTACGTGTTGTCCACGCTGAGCATGGGCACCACGTGCGTGACGTGCTCGAATCCCGCGATCGGCGCGCCGGCCACCCGCTGAGTCGGTGAATCGGGCGTGACCAACTCCGGATGCTCGGCCTCCAGCTCCCCCAGCCGTTCGAGTAACCGGTCGTACTCGCGGTCGGAGACCACCGGATCGGCCAGCACGTAATAACGGTGATCGTGCTCCCGTATCTCCTGCCGGAGACGTTCGATCTCGTCACGGACCCTGGCGGCCATGCCGTCATTATCCGCGCCGCCTGCCGCCTCGCCAGAACCCTTCCGGCGGACCGACGCCGGCAGCCGACCGCCCCGTCCCCGTTTCCCGAGCGCCCGGTCCCGGTCCGGTGGCCGTAGTGGTATCATCGCGTCGACGGCGGACGCGGGCCTGCGGCGATCACAAGGATGGCATCCCGGTGCCCTACCTCATTGACGGCAACAACGTTCTGCACACGGCCCCGACCGACGGCCCCATGCGGTCCATCGGCCGGGACGTCCTCTGCCGCATGGTGGCTCAGTGGGCACGTGACCGGGCCGTGGCTGACGTCACCATCGTCTTCGATGGGCCGACCCCTCGCGGCGACCTCGCCCGCCAGATCGAGCAGCCCAATCTCACGGTCCGGTTCAGCGAATCGCGCACCGCCGACGCCGTGATCGAGGACCTCATCGCACGGGCCAAGGCGCCGGGCCGACTCACCATCGTCACCACCGACCGGGCCATCCAGCACACCGCCCGCTATCGACGCTGCAAGTGCATCGACGCCGGGCCGTTCCTCATCGAGCTCTGCAGCGTTCCTCAGCCGACCGAGCCACACGCCCCCGCCCCACCCGAGAAGCCCAACGAGCCCTCCAGGGGCGAGACGCAGGAGTGGCTCGACGAGTTCGGCCCCGATTTGCCCGAGGCTACTGACGACACCGAGATGTGGGATTGATGTGAACCCTGCCGCTCCGAGCCGCGGGCTTCAGCCCGCGCGGCCTTCACCTCAGGTCAGCCAAAGCCGCCCGGACCTCAACCAACTCTGCTCGCAATGCCTCGATCTGCTGCTCGAGTTCGCTGATGACGCTCATCAGGCGGGCGGCCTGCGCTTCCAGTTGCGCCCGCGCACGATCCATCTCCGCCTGAACCTCCATCGCCCGGGTCTCGGCGCGATAGGGCGGTGGTGTGCTCGGACTTTCCATGGACGCCTGGCCGGCCGCCGACCTCGAGCATGCACTCCCTGGCGCTTTCAGCTCGACCGTGACCTCGATCGTGCCGTCGGGCAGCTCGCGCGCCGGCAGGTACCGGAACCCTCGCACGACGCCGTCCAGCCGGCTACGAGCCACGCCGGCCTGCCCTGCGGGGACTGGCTGCCCGCGAAGTGAGGCCGCCAGGTTCCGCACCGCGACGACCTCGGCCGCCCGGCGTGCCATCAGCTTCGCCCGGGCACCGGTCATGTGGGCCGGCGGGCGCCCGATCCCGGTAGCGCGTACCGTCGTGTCCCGCGGTGGATCGCCCAGGGCGATTGCCGCCGTCGTACAAAGCACCGCTGCGATCAGCGTCAGTCGTCCCGTCATGGAGTCACCCCGTTACTGCCCCCGGCCGCACCGGCACCTCGGCCGAAGCCGCACATCCGGCCCTTCCGCGAGGTTAGACGCGCCATGCCCCCAACTGGATAGGCTCATCGGACGCAAAAACGCGTCAGCAGCGCGCATAATGAGGGGCTGCGTCATCTCCCCACGACGCAGCCCCCGTACTCGGGAACGACTTGATAGTTCCCACGCTTCTCGTTAGCGGTCCTGCGGTGCTCGGCTCCCCAGCCGATCCCAGGCCGCGGGTGGCGCCGGACCCACTCGATCAACGCCCCGGCGCCGCGCTCCCTTCAACACGCCTATCTCCCAAGGCTCAGCATCGTTCTGCAACTGCAACCACCGTGCCAGCCGAAGATGACGTCCGGGTTTTCTTCATAGCCACTTGTTTCCCAAGTAGTTATGGGCCGCCCCCTCGATGCGCCGCCAACCCGGTCCCCGCCGCACTTTGGCACGAGTCCCCAACTGTGCACTTTGCCGTTGGGCCTCTGTGCCCATATAAGGAAGCGCTTGCAATGACCATGAACACCACCAACCCAGACCCCTCAACTGAGGCAAGCACGGTCGAACGGCGGCGCCTGATCGTCCTGGCCGCGGTCGTCTTCGCTGTCGGCCTCGTGATGGGTCTGCCCTCGCTGCGCGGCGACTTCCTCAGCGGCGACGACGTTCACTTGGTCCTCAACCACGTCCTCGTCAATCACCCTTCCGTCGCCCACGCGTTCGAGCTGATCTGCATCGTCCACCGCGACCTGTACCAGCCTGTGCCCATGCTGAGCTTCTCGCTCGACTTCGTGATCATCAACCTGGTGGGTCTGACCCCCTTTGCCGAAGGGCCGGCCGCCGGTGCCTGGGTCTTCCATCTCACCAACGTGCTCATCCACGCCTTCAACGGTGTGTTGGTATTCTGGCTGTTCACCCGGCTGCACGACCGCCGCGCGGTGGCCGTCGTCGCTGCCCTTCTCTTTGCCCTGCATCCCTTTGCGGCCGAGGTCGTCGGCTGGCTCAACGGGCGAATGATGCTGCTGGCCACGCTGTTTTCGCTCGCCTCGCTGATCGCCATGGACGCACATCTCCTGCGCGCCCGATGGAGAACCGGCATCCTGGCCCAGGTGTTTGTCGTGCTTGCCATGGCCAGCAAGGTGCGCGTCGGCCTGCCCGTGCTGATGCTGTTGCTCCCCCTGTTCCGCCGTCGCTGGCCCGATCGCCGCTGGTGGGTTGCCTGGGTCGTGACCGCTGTCCTCACCGCCGGCTTCACAATCCTGAACGTCATCACCACGTCCTATAGCGAGATGTTCGAGGGCGCCGCCGAGGAACTGCAGGGGTCACGCATCGCCCGCACCGTCCTCGTGCTGGCCTGGTACTTCCAGCACTACGTCGTCCCCATCAACATGTCGCCCTGGCATCCGCCGGAATCGCTGGTCAACTGGTCCCACCCGGCCATGCCGCTCGCCATCCTCACGCTCCTGATCGCCGCGGCCGTCGCCTGCACTTGGCGTTGGACCCGAATCGGCCTGCTGGGCCTGCTGTGGTTTGGAGCCACCGTCGCCTCGATGCTCCCGCTGATGCCCGCCCGCGACGTCATGGCCGCCGATCGGTACGTCTATCTGCCCAACGTCGGGTTGCACTGGATATGGGCCGCACTGCTGGTCCACGCCGTCTACTGGGCCGCGCGCCGCCTGGGCAAGCCGCGGATCGTCCCCCTGTGTGCCGGGCTTGGCGTCGCGGCCGCCGTGGCCGTCCTGCCCTACACCTGGCACGTACTGTCGTCCTACAAGTCCAACCTCGACAAGGCCTCGCGCATTGCCGCCGTCTACCCCGACGAGCCCGGTGTGTGGGAGGACATCGGCTGGGCCTATTACCGCCGCGGTGACTTTGCCCAAGCCATCACGGCCGTCCGCCCCGATCTCGAAAAGCACCCCGACGAAATGGCCTGCGAAGCCTACCATCTCATCGGCATGGCCCAGGTCAGACTCGGGCGCGTCGAGGAGGGCATCGCCACGCTCTACAAGGCCGTCCAGGCCGACCCGGACTATGGAAAGTGCTACTCGCGCCTGGGCCAGGTGTACTACGAGCTCGATCGCTACGAAGAAGCCGAGAAGAACTACCTCCGCGCCATCGAGATCATGCCCGACTACCTGCCCGCCGTTCAGGCTCTGGGCCACGTGTACCGCAAGCTGGGCCGCAACGACGAGGCCGAGCAGCAGTATCGCCGCGGCCTGGAGATCAACGACTTCGACCCGGTCTCGACCACCGTCCTGGCCGAACTCGAGATGGAGCGCGGCGACTGCCCATCCGCCATCCAGCGATTCGAGCAGTTACTGAGCTGGATGCCCGAGAACACCGTCGCCCGCACAAACCTCGGCGTCTGCTACGCCCGGACCGGCCGCATTCCCGAGGCCATGAACGCCTACCGGCGGGCGCTGGAGCGCGATCCGTCGACCGTCACCGCCGCCATCAACCTGGCTCTGCTCGAAGCCCAAAAGGGCAACGACTCCGAGGCGGTCGCTTTAATGCAGCGAGCGGCCGGCTACAACCCCACGGACCGGCAGTTGTTGGTGGCCGGGCACGATCTGTTTGCCGGCATGGGCCGCCTCCGCGACGCCGCCCGGCTGTGGACCGGCGCGATGGCCCATGAGCCGCACGCCCCCGACCTGCTCGCGTGGTATGCCTGGACCAGCGCCCTGGCCGGACAGTGGGCCCCGGCGCGCAAGGCCGCCGCTGCCGCCCTTGGCGTTTCTGAAGGCCCCACGACGCAGCTCGCCGGCCCCCAACCCGGACCGCACCCGCAATCCCTCGCCCTGGCGGCGCTGGTGCTCGCCGAGTTGGCCGCCGACGATCCCGACGCGGCGGAGAACCACTTGAATCGCCTACTGGACTCCCTGCCGGACCCGCCCGACGCCCCACAACGGCTGCGCCGCGCCATCGCACGCATCGGTGAGAAGACGCCCGACAGCCCCTGGCCCTACTACTTCGCCGCCCGGTTGCTACTGGCCGACGGACAGACCGACGCCGCCCGAAACGGCCTCGAAGAGTTCATCCGCCGTTGCCCGGACCCGGCCTGGAAGCAACGTGCGACCGACCTCTTGCCGTCCACACAATAGCGCGCCGCGCCTGTGCCAAGAATGTGAACGTAAGGGTCGATGCCGGGAAAGCCAAAGCACCGCTTTGATGTGACTGTTCGCGTCCGGATAACCGCGCCTGCTCGCCGCCGTTACCCCAAGTTAGACACTTGTCGAGGCTGAACGGCCCTGCCGGGCCCGTGAGGGGGGTTTAGGGCCCAAAGTCTTCACTACATTTGCGCAACCTCGTCCAGGTAGCGCAGGCGCTGGGGGATCGTCAATCCCAAGCGATTCAAGAGCACTTTCTGGGCGGCGTCCGGGGTCGTCACGCAGCGGACGCGGAGGGTGTTGCCCGGCCGACCATCCCGGGTTCGCGTCGGCAATACCACGTCACCGCTCTTGATCCGGGCGAACTCCTCGACCAGACGGCGCGGAGCATCCCCCAGGCCCGAGACCTTCATCCACTGGGCCAGCGCCTTCCACAAGCAATACGCCAGGAAGCAGACCAGGATATGGGCCTGCACCCGGTCCTCTTTCTGATGCCAGACGGGTCGAATCGCCAGTTCGTCCTTGGTAATTCGGAATGCCCATTCCGCCTCGGTCAACTGAATGTACATTTTCCACAGCCGGGCCGGGTCGGTCTCGGTGAGGTTCGTTCGCAGCAAATAACAACCTTCCGACAACGCACGCCACTCGCTCCAGCGATTGTTGCGGCTCCAAGTGATCGAGAGACGTGGCTTGCCGTTGGAGCCGGCGATTTTGCGAATGCGCACGTCGAACGCCGACGCCGCCCGCCAGTTCCGCTCCTTGAGACGCCCCAAGCGTTCGCGGGCCAATTCGGGATCCTTCAGGCGGCCATGCTGGGCCGACGCCTTCAGACGCTCCAACCCGGCGGCCATCCGTTCCAGGAACCGCTGGTGCATCGCCTCTTCCTTTGCCCGGCGATCCCGGCTGCGGGCCAGGATGAACGTTTCCTCCGTCTCGGGGCCGGCCACCAACTTGACCTCGATACCGTCCTGCACCTCGTGCCAGTCGCGATCCGTGAGATACTGCTCGAACCGGCGCAGCATGGCCTTGGGCGTTCCCACGATGTACGAACCGCCACGATCACGGATGAACGTCAGGTTGTCCTCGCTCACCATGCCGCGGTCCATCACCCAGATCCGCTCGGCCTTGCCGTACTTACGCTCCATGACCTCCACGACCGATTCCACCGTCGTCGAATCATTCGTGTTGCCCGCGAAGACCTCGTAACCGAGCGGGATGCCGTCTGTCGTCACGACCAGCCCGATGCATACCTGCTTGCAGTCCGGTCGACTGTCCCGCGAGTAGCCGCGCCGGGCCTGAGGGTTGCCCAGACATTCGCCTTCAAAGTATGTGCTGGTGATGTCGTACAGAAGGAGCTCATACTTCAGGTCGAACAGGTCGCCCAGCCGCTGCTTTAGATGCCGTTCTATAGCCTCCTTGTGCGGCAATAGGGCGTCCAGACCTTCGTACAGCCGCCGCGTGTGAACCCGTTCCGGCAGTACGCCCAGCAGGTCCTCCAATGCCGTTCGCGGGTACCAGGTGTCGGCGATATGCAGCTCGCTCGACGGCTCACAGAAGCGCCCGAGGGTGAGGATCGACGCCACCACCGGCCAGGGCACTTCTTGCTGCCCGGCCTCCATCCGCTTGGTAAGCAGTTCATCCAGACCCAGCAGGCGCCAGAGTCCCAGTGCCAGCCAGACATCCCCGAAGTCCCGCATCCGCTCCAAACGAACACCTTTGATTCGCACCAGCTCAATGTCGTCGTCCGGTTCCGAATAGGGGGGCGGATCGAACAGCGTCGGCGAGGGGCGGTCCTTCTTGTCCAGACGTCGCCCCAACTGGACCCAGCCGTTGCGCTTTCTCTTGTTCAGCTCGCCGAGATAGGCGACCGTTCGCTGACGGGAACCTCGCCCGGTGCGAATCGATTCCACCAGGGCCCAGTACGTGTGCCGCTTGCCGTTCTTCTTCCGTTGATAGCGACGCAGGAACATCGGCGATCCCTCGCACCCGTAGTCCACCTTGGACAACAACCAGGATCGCACATGCGAAATGGCATTCAAGAGGCAAGGTCTTCACTACATCGGGTCTCGGAGCAACGAACGGCCTTACCCACCCCGCCAACAGGAATCCTGACCGAAAAGAAATCGAAAATCGCCGTGTGCTGTCTAACTTGGGTTAGCGCTCACGGTGACGTGGACCGAGGCATCCCGAGTGGCCTCGCAAAAGTGTGGAAGCCGAATCAAGGGCAAACCACCCAGCAGGAGCACGTGAAGGTCGGGGGTGGCGGTGTACAGACGCAGTACCGGTAACATAGAGGCGGCCACGGCGGCCACGGCAATGGCTGGACGTCCGCGTAATAGGCCTCAGGCTCCAGAACGGGATGCGGAGTCCAGTCGTACCGTTCGAGAAGCAGTTGAACATCGCCCAGTACATCGTCCACCGAGCATGGCCCCTCCGGTGCGTAATCGCTGCAGTATTGCTGGAGCCCCGATTCGAGCACGACCAGGCCTTCGGCGGTCGTGGCAGGATCCAGTACCACATTCCCGATGCCCAACACGACAAACGCCTGCCAGGTCTCGTCCAGTTCCTGGTACCCCCAGTCCCTGTACAGGGCGTCGATGAGCATCTCGGCTACCCGACCGTCCGCCGGCAACCCGCTGTCGCAGGCCTGCGCGACGTCCAACGTGGCCGCGAGCAGGCTCTCGAACTCTTGGACGGTCATCGAATCGCTGCCCACGAGAGCTTCGGCAACGGCAAGCACGGCCGAACCTTGTTCCAGCCCCTGGCCACTGCCACCACCACCAGTCGGGCACTCCTCCGGCTCCACGTAGCCCTCCGGACACTCCGAAACGTCGTTGAGCAGGACACACGCCCCGAGCGCGCACCAGGCGTCCGGAGAATGTGGCACATAGATGCATTCGCAGCACACCGTGTCCGGGGCCAGCGTCACAGGCAGCGCACGGTTGCTGGATGCGACCTTCGACCCCGAGCTGTCACCCCGAACGTACGGCGCCATCATTGGCACCAGCAGGACACCGCCACACACGATTTGGATCCATCGGGTCATCGGACACCTCCTTTGGCATAGAAACCGGGATTCCCCGTTTACCAGAACTCAAGCCGCTGTTGCACTCAGGCAAGCCACCTGATCCAAGCGAAACCCGCCGATCTTGCCGTTGCTCTTGCCCACCGAGTCGGCCTCCCGGCGCGCCACGACGCCGATACTGAAATGCTGCCCCAACGGACCCTTGCTGCTTTCCTGCGATCCGTGGGAACCTCGTTCATGGGGATCGTCTCTTTCCACACCTTTTAACGCTACCTCAATGGCACGCGATCCATGCGGTTCAGACCTTGCTGGCGCCCGGGTCGCAGTGGGCTGGCCAACATGGACTCTGTCTGCCTCACCCGCGACACTGAGGGCATCATTGAGTAATGACCTCGCTCTCATAGTGCCTGGACGGAGCCGGGCGCAACGGACATTCCGGGAATAGGGCCGCGGCCCACGATTATCTGAACAGCTCAGGGGCGGCGCGTTGCGCAAGCGGTGCGTCAGCCACTAAGAAGGGGTCGAGCGTTTATCGAGAAGCTTGGCCTCCGAAAGGTCAGCGTCGGGGAGTTGGCTCCGCACCCCGAAACTGGCTATCATTATCGCCAGCATGTTCGGTGCGGCGGGGCTTACGGATGAGGTGGTGCGCAGAGCCGCCGAAGGCTCGCCCGATGATTTTGCGCGCGTTGCCGAGGCGCTGGCGCCGCAAATCCGGCTGATGGTGATAGCCCGTCTCGGCCCGAGGCCTGCCCAGTTCGACGCTGTGGACGAGGTTGCCCAGGACGTTCTGCTGGCGCTGACCACGGGCATCTCGAGGTTGAAGAACCGAACCGTGGGCGGACTGAAGGCATTCCTGTCCGTCATCGCGGGTCGCAAGGTCTTCGCCTTGTTGAAGAATGGCCGGGCAGGAAAGGCCGGAGCGGGCGTGACCTCCCTGGACTCCGCGGTCGCTGCGCTTTCCGACGCCGGGCCCCTCTGGCAGTTCCTGTCGGCCAGCGACACTTCGCCGCCGAGCGCGGCCGGGCGGGCCGAGCAGGCAGCCAGACTCATGGCGGAGTTAGGGCGGTTGGAGCCTCAGCATCGTGAGGTAATCACCCTGGCCTTCTTCGACCAGTTGCCCATGAGCGAGATCGCCCGACGCATGGATACCTCGCGACCGGCAGCTTCGATGCTCCTCATTCGAGCACTCCGGACCCTGCGGCGAAACATGACCGGATCGAGCAAAGTGGAGGGGCTCCATGGCGGCTCCGTGTGAGCACGATCTACCACCCGACCTCGCCGACCGTGTTGACGGCGCGCTGGAAGCGCTTTGGCGCGGCGACAGCACGCAGTTTGAACGGCTTCTGGACTCCGAAGACCTCCCGGGGCCTCACGTCGGCGAGCTACTCGAAAACGCAATTGCTGAGTACGCCCATCCCACCCGGGACCTATCTGCCCCATCCCAGGTTGGCGACTGTAAGATCATCCGCGAGATCGGCCGCGGCGGGATGGGCGTGGTTTATGAGGCCCTGCAAGTAGGCACCAAACGCACTGTCGCCGTCAAAGTCATGCTCGCCGGGCCCTTCGCATCGCAATCGCTGCAACGACGCTTCGAGCGCGAGGTGGAGTTGGCTGCCCGCCTCCAGCATCCGAGTATCGTCCGGATACTGGAGAGCGCACAGCTTCCGGGCGGATTGCGGTACTATGCCATGGACTACGTCGATGGCGCTACCCTCGATCGCTACCTGGCCACGTCCCGCCCCGACGTGCCCGGGATCCTGAACCTGTTCGTGTCGCTGTGTGAGGCCGTGGAGCACGCCCACCGGCATGGGGTGATCCATCGCGATCTGAAGCCCGGCAATGTGCTCATCGATAATGAAGGTGAGCCACACATCCTGGATTTCGGCCTGGCCAAAGCGACCGATCGTGCCGAGTCCATAGATGAGGTGACCGTCAATATCTCCTCTCCCGGCCAACTGCTGGGCACGCTTCGCTACCTTTCCCCCGAACAGGCCGCCGGAGCATCCGAGGAGATCGACGCGCGCACCGACGTTTACGCCTTGGGCGTAATGCTGTTTGAAGCCCTGACCGGTTCGATGCCCTATGACACAACCGGGCGGCCTTCTGACGTGATCCAACGTATTCTCGAGGAGCCTCCCATACGCCCATCGTTGCTGTCTCACCGCGTGGATGCCGAACTCCAGACCATCATTCTCAAAGCTCTGGAGAAAAATCGGGCTCGGCGCTATCAGTCGGCACGAGAGATGAGGGCGGACATCCGTCACTACCTCGAAGGCGAGCCGCTCCTGGCCAAGCCCCCCAGCACCTTGTACGTCCTGCGCAAGAGACTGTCCAAGCACCGGGTGTCGGTCATGGTCGCCGCGGCAGTTCTGGTCTTAGGGTCGATCGGCCTGTGGGGCGGCATGTGCTGGAGTGCCCATGCGCTCCAGCGCCAGCATGCCCGCGAGCTGGCCGAGACCCAGGCGGCGCAGGAGCGCCGGCACGCAGCCGAGTTGGCCCAAGCGCGCCGTGAACTGCTGGACCTGCAGAACAAACTGGAGGCTCAGTGGATGTCCGGTGGGATAGCGGGCATAGCCAGTGAGATACAGAGCCGATTCCCCGGCTTGCCGGAAGCTACTTTGGTGTTCGCCAGTGCCAGTTTCCAGAGCAAAGCGAGGAGCGCGGCCATTAACGCGCTAAGCGCCGAGCTTGGGCGAGACCCGCAACGCTGGGACTGTGCTGCCTTGCTGGCCGAGATTTATGCCCAAAGTGGCGAGCCGGGTCTGGCTGCGGAGTTGGAAGCCGGGGCACGGCGCGATAGGCCCGATACAGCCGAGGCGTGGTATCGAGGGTCTTTCGCGACCTTGAACCGCGACAAAGCGCTGCGCTGCGCGCGAGAGGCTACAAAGCGTGCGCCCGCGGACCCCCTTGCCTGGGAGCGCCTCGCTTACCTCGCCCTGCGCACCGAGAACCTGGACGAATCACTGCAAGCCGCAGAAGCCCTGCTCGCTGTGGGAGCCAACCCCCTCAAATGGACCCAATTCAAGACCGCCCTTCTTCTCAAAGCGGGCCGTTCGCAAGAGGCCATCGAACAGTACAACGCGCTAGTCCGGAACGACGATCGGAGCAGCAGTCTGCACCGCGAACGGGCCCACGCCTACCGGCGGCTGGGCAGGTACGCCGAAGCCGTTGCTGACTACACGAGAGCAATGGAGCTTGATGTCGAAGACGGCGGGAACCCCAGCGTTTGGGGGTTTTATCAGCGAGCCACACCACTATGGCTACTGGGCCGAACGCAAGAGGCAATCGAAGACTACCGGCAGTTCCGAGTCCGGTCGGGGCAACCTTCTTACGGAGATGCCCGTCTCTACATCATCCTCCGCGACGAAGGACGGGACGACAAGGCCGAGGAGGTGCTGAGTCGCGCCCGCAAGGAAGTTGCGGTGGATGAGCCCTGGCTAAAGAGCATATTCGATTGTCTGGCCGGCAAGCTTAAGCCCCATAAGTTGATCGACGACGCCCGGGGTCGAGACAACCGCGAGCATCACTGCGAAGCCTATTACTACGCGGGCGAGGTCCATCGGTTGGCCGGACGGACCGAGCAGGCCCGGGAGTGCTTCAAGCAGTGCGTTCAGACTGCCGTGACGCACGATCTGGAGACCTTCCCTGATCCCATGAACGAATACGAACTGGCCGAATGGCGGCTGAAGCAGCTCTCTACCAAAGGCCGCGAGTAGTGAGGCGAATCGGACAGCGCGGTCCACCGCGACGCCGAGGCCCTGCGTCTGGCCAAGCGCCTGCGTAAGCACTGGGGCCACCTGTTCACGTTCCTGGACAAACCCAAGGTGCCCCACGACAGCAACCTGGCCGAACGGCACATTCGACCGGCCGTGATCCTCCGCGAGAACAGCCAGTCGAACCGCTCGCGGCATCGTCACCACCGCCCAATGGGTCTCCTGACAATCCGCCGTTTCTCAATCCTCACTTCTCAAGCCGCCCCCTCCGCCCTTCCAGCCGCATTTTCCGCAATTCCCGACCCCCGAGAGCGATCACGCGCCAACTATATATATGGGGGCCATCGCGCTTTGCCGCGCCCCCCGCCCTGGCCGCCGAAAGGGAGCCGCCATGAAGACCGCCTTCAGCAACATTGCCGATACCGCCAAACTGCCCGCCCATCGACCCCCTGCCCGGCCTAGATTCCGGCAAGACTGCACAAACTTCAATTTGCGGTGTTTCCAACGAAACCAAACCCCCCCGAATAGCACGCAACCCATTGTCAAGAAAAGACTAACAGCGATCAGAGCCGCGCAGAAACCTGTCGAAAAACGCCCAAACTGCGCGCAAACCGGCGTCTAAGGCGGACCGAGGTTTAGCCAAAACCGGACAGGTTTAGCCAAAAAACTCAGCGCAGACCAATACCGCTCCCCGGGCAACTCGCCGAGAAACGGCCGATTCGACACGTCGCCAAGCGGGCCTCGAAGCCTCTTCGACGGCCCTCAAAAATAACCGTTCGGACACCCGCCGACCGCCTGGATTCGACGGGTCTACCCGAACCGTCTGGGCAGTTCAGCATCGGCGCGCGTGGGCCTTCTACGCACTGCCGGTTACGAACTCGTGTTCCACTTGCCGGGGCGGTACCAGTCGCCCCTTGATTCTCTCAGATTCCCCCACTACCGCGCCGCCCCGGAGCGTGTCAAGGGGATTCTCCCCCTTTTTTCCGCTGCCGCCACTTTCATGGAGCCCGACGCCCAGCCGCTTCACCGTCCCGCTTCGAGCCCCACCCGCCTGCTTTTGCTGTGCGTTTCAGGCTCATGACCCGCCCCTCCACGATGTACTGCCCTTCCTGCAACACCATCCGATCGCACCGGAACACCAAGTCGCAACGGTCCCCTTTGTTCAAAAGCAACGGGTTTACCGCCAGCTCTCTCGGCAGGCGCAGCATGCCGCCCGTCCCCGCTTTCTTTTCCGCCGCCGATTCCGCATCCAAGACCAACAGCACCGGCTGCGCCCGGCCCACCGACACGTCCACGATTGCCACGTCCCACGCGAACTTCCGCCCCTCCATGTACGCCAGCGCCTCCCGCCGCCGCGCCCTGTTTCCTTCCTCTATCTCCCTGCGTTGTGCGCCCGTAGCCCCTTCTCCGGGCACTACCGCGAAGCTCATCAACTGCACTTTCGCCATATTGGCGTCGAACTCGTATACCCCGTCCACCTGCGCCTCGGCCTCGGAATCGAGCATCTCCAACAGGCTTTTGGCCTGCGCTCGCACCCCCGCGTCCACTTCCCTTTCCATCTCCGGGAACGGCGCCCACGCACCATCCAATCCATCCGGCTGCCCGGCGGGCGTAGGGTCCTCCGCTCTATCCGCCGGCGTGACATCCCGCACCACAACCGACGGCGCCCCCCACCGCGCCAAGATTGCGGCCACGCCCGCCACGGCGATCAGCCCCATGCACCCGAGAGTCGCCCATACAGATTTCGGCATTGCCTCACCGCCGCCCCGAACAGCCGCCGCACCGCAGGCGCTTCCAACTTCGGCTTCTTTTCCTCCTTGCCTCCAGTCAATCCCCGGTGTATAGTTTACTGTGATCCGCCTGTGTGTGCCACGCCCACGTGGCGCTCCGTATTGGCCCTTCGGCGGGTGCCAGCCGTTGGTCGGCTCGGTGGTGGCCAGGGACACGCTCGTCAAGGATGACGGCCGCCGGGCACGACATCGAGGGGAATCCAACCGTGGACATCCAACCGCCACTGCCGCTGCGCTCTCACGCCGAATCAGCACGCGAACTGGCCCACAGGATCATTGACCAGCTGCCCGACGACGCCCTCCTGGCCTGGGCTCGCCAAGCTCCCGGAACTGATACAGCAGATCCAGCAGGCTCTTTTGCAGTTTCGGAGGCGCCGGCTGCTTCTCCAGCTCCGCAACCAGATCCACCCACGCGATTTCGCCTTGTGCGACCCGCGTAGCGAACTGGATCATCGCCGCCCGTAGAGGCTCGCCGCACCACTCGAAAGCCACAAGCCCCGGCGTCGCCCCGACCGGGCGACCGGGTCTGGGCCGAGAACTGCGACACCGGCGAGCGCCGCGAGGCGACGCTAGCAACCAGCGTGCCGCAGAAGCACGGCTGCAATTCCGTACATCCGCCCGTGGCCGCGTCATGGCCGCTGGCCGCAAACCCCGGTTTGGCCAATCCGCCGTAACCCGACGTCGACGCTGGACTTACGCTGATTCCGCCCGTTGGCCAAACCTGTCCACTTTCCCCCGATCCGCCCCCGTTTGGCTAAACCCCAAATCCGCGCCGTTTCCCCGATTTTTTTTCCTAAGCCCCTGACCCGCCAAGACTTACGCCAATCCCCAATCCGCGCAGCCCGTTGGCTAAACCCCGGTCCGCTTTAGAACCGGCGCGCAACTCGCCCTTTCCCGCCCGCCCGAGCACGTATCGAACACGAAACACCGCGTGCCCACCCCAGCCTCGCCCTCTGGCTGATAGCTGACGGCTGAGAGCTGACTGCTGACGGCCGACGGCCAATCGCCGCCCTGGGCGTTTCTTGCCATTCCCCTCGGTTTCGGCGAACGTGCAACCGCGGCTCACACAGGAGGGCATACCAATGGCACGCGTCGATCTCGATCCGAACGAATGGCTCAATCACCCGGCCCTGGCCCGCGAGACCTACGAGCGGATGACACACGAGGGCATTCTGCTCGCCTCGTTGGACGAGGCCGGCAAGCTCAATCCCATGACCATCGGCTGGGGCCTCTTCGGTCTGATCTGGGGGCGGCCGATGTTCCAGGTCCTGGTCCGACCGTCGCGCCATACCTACGGGTGCATCGAGCGCACCAGAGACTACACGGTCAACGTGCTGCCCGACGGCCTCAGCGACGTGCCCGCCTTCTGCGGCAGCAAGTCCGGGCGCGATATGGACAAGATGGCCCAATGCGACCTCGCCCCGCTCCCCGGCAAGCACGTCAAGAGCGCCGGCATCGCCCAGGCCAACATCGTCTTCGAGTGCGAGGTCGTCCACTACAACGACGTCCAGCAGCCCACCTTCCCCGAAGAGATCGTGTGGAACTACTACCCCGAGGGCGATTTCCACCGGGTCTACTTCGGCCAGATCATGGCCGTCTCGGTCGACAAGGAGTTCTTCGAGACGATCCGAACGCGCGGCTGAGCGTGCCGGGTAGGCGAGCAGGCTCGGAGTCCGGAGCTAAGCCCGACGGCCTTCGGTCACCGGCGTCGGACGACAATGGCCGTCAGGTCATCGTTCTGCGGCGTCCCCTCGGCGAAGGCCAGCACCTCCTCGTGGAGCATGCGGATCAGGTCGGCCGACGAGGTTTCCGGATTGGCCCGGGCCAGATCGAAGATGCGCTGCGTGCCATAGGCTTCCTTGGCCGGGTTGACCCATTCGAAGAATCCGTCCGTGACCAGCAGCAGCGTGTCGCCGGGCGCCAGGTCAATCGGCGCCGGCACGGTGGTGCCCAGTTCGGGCCGCACGCCCATGGGCAGCGTGCTGGCCGGCAGCTCGATGTTGTTCCCGCTGGCAGCCTCGGCCAACAGCAACGGCCCGTGCCCGGCGCTGACGTACTCGACCCGGTGGGCTTGCGGGTCCAGGATCCCGAAGAAGGTGGTCACGAACCGCCCGGCCGGCATGTCGTGGCCCAGCAGGGCGTTGGTTCGCTGCATCCCCACCGCCAGGTCATCTGGCGAGATAATGGATGCCCGCAGTAGTGCCCGGCACTCGGAGACACACAGGGCCGGCCCGATCCCGTGCCCGGTCGCGTCGGCCAGCATCAGCCCCAGCCGCCCGCCCTCCAGCTCGACGAAGTCGTAGCAGTCGCCGCCGGTCTCGTCGGCCGGCTTGTTCCAACCGGCGATGTCGTACCCGGCCACCTGCGGGTTGGCCTGCGGCAGGAGCGACTGCTGGATCTCACGGGCGACGGCCAGATCGCGCTCCAGCCGTTGCTTCTCGGCGTACTGCTCGAGGAGCATCTGCCGCTGGACCGCGACCCCGGCCAGCGAACTGAGCGTTACGGCGAGCCCCTCGTCGGCCTTGGTGAAGCACCCTTGCTTTTTGTTGAGTGCCTGGAGGACTCCGACGACCTTCCCGTCGAACCCCACCAGGCAGAAGGCCAGCAGGTTGCAGGTTCGAAAGCCGGTCTGCCTGTCCACCTCCGGGTTGAACCGCGGGTCGGCGTAGGCGTCAGGCACGTTGATCACCGCCCGGCTCCGCAGGGCCTCGCCGGCGATCCCGCGATTGGCCGAGAAGCGGATGTCCCGGGTACCCGTGGCAACCTTACTGCACAGCTCGTTGGCGCAATCATCGTACAGGAAGACAGTTGCGCGCTCACAGTCCAGCACTTGCAGGGCCGCCCGCTCGACTTGCTTCAGCAGCGGAACCAGCTCGATGCTGGCCGCCATGTCCTTGGAGACCTCCAGCAGAGCGGAGAGGTCACGGATGCGGCGCTGTGCGTCAGGTTCGTTCATGCGCGGGCAGAATCGCACGTCAGGAGGTCTGACGCAAGTGCGAGCGCCGCCGAAGATTGTCACTGGTGTCCGGGGTTGCCCTGGCGGACTGGGAGCTTTGTGACTTTTTTTCCGGCGGCGGGCGGGTTTTGCTTGCTTCCTGGCGCCGTTGTTGTATGAAACACATAGCAAGGCTCAATCCCGCCATAGCATGGAGGGTATTGGGGGCCAGGAAGCAGGGCGGCGTCAGATCTGCCTGCTGGCTTGCAGGGGAGGAGTCCTCGGAGGGCGGCCTCGAACTCGCGTCTGAAATCGGTACAGAACAGCACTCTCAATGTCCCTGAGGGCGCGGTACTGTAGGCATATCGGTGTAGCTGGGTCCCTCCGGCTGACATCGTGGGGTGTCGGCGGAACAAGAAGACCCACCTCCGTCCGCGCGATGAGCGGGGCGGACGTTTTCAGGGCCGGAGAAACGGCGGAGGGGAAGGGAGGTCCTGGAGGCAGTCGGCTTCGTGCGCCGCGCGGCTTGGATCACAAGGAGGTGAACCCTGATGGCCGGCGAATCTCTTTTCGGCTTTCCGGACAGCGGTCCGGCAGCCGCAACCAACACGCCATTCTATCTGTTCGGGGGCGATGGGCGCTACATCGTGCGCAGCCGCATCCGCTGGGTCGCGGACAACTGCATCTATGTCGTTGCACCGCTGGGGACGGCCACCGCCATCAAGCAGCGCTGGCAGGCCAGCGCGTTCTATCCCGCGGACCCGGACGAGCAGGGTCGCCGGCGCCACGTCAACGTGGAGTTGATCTCGGCCGAGGCCTTGCTGGGCTCCGACAGCGGGAATGAGGGCCTGCTGCTCCGTATCGCCCCTGCTGACGAGAAGGCATCGGCACCCTTGATCATGCATCCCGCGGTGACCGCTTCGAATCTGGCGGCCGCATCGTCAGCGACCGCCGGGGTCTGACACTGGGACGAACCCGAAGTCCGGGGCGCCCGGTTGGCCGCGGCGGTGAATCGCTGCACCCACCCCAGGCCCGCCGGGGCGAGGCACTCCGAGCAACCAACGGGGATCCGACAATGCGCATCGCCCTATTCTCCTGGGAAACGCTTCACTCGATCCCGGTCGGCGGGGTGGCCGCTCACGTCAGCGGCCTCTCGGCGGCCCTGTGCGATCGTGGGCATGAGGTCCATGTCTTCACCCGCCAGGCCCCGGGCCAGGCCACCTACGAGAACGTCGGCGGCATCCACTACCACCGCTGTCCGTACGAGGCACACCCCGACTTCGTCGTGGACATCCAGCGCATGTGCGACAGTTTCGTGTGGCACTTCGGAGAGACGGAGGCCTTCCTCAACGACGGCGGATTCAACGTCGTCCACGGGCATGACTGGCTCTGCGCCCACGCCCTGGTCCAAGCCAAGAACACGCACCGCAAGCCTGTCGTAATGACGGTGCATTCGACGGAGTATGGCCGGTGCGGTAACACGCACTGCGGCGGCCGGAGCGAGCAGATCGCTCATCTGGAGTGGGAGGGGACGTATGTGGCCGATCAGGTCATCTGCGTTTCGGAGGCCCTGCGGGAAGAGGCGCGGGAGATCTACCAGGTCCCGGCCGAGAAGATGACCGCGGTGCACAACGGGGTGAACGCGGCTCGGTACAACGGCGAAGTGGACGCCGCCTGCGTGCGAGCCAAGTGCGGCGTCGGCCAGCGCGATCCCATGGTGCTGTTTGTGGGCCGCCTGGCCTGGCAAAAGGGCCCGGACATTCTGCTGGCCGCGATTCCCGGTCTGCTGCAGGAGCGCCCGCAGGCGAAGTTCGTGTTCGTCGGCGACGGCGAGATGCGCGGCGACCTGGAACGGGACGCCCGGCAGATGGGCCTGGGGCAAGCCACGCGCTTCCTCGGTTACCGAAACGGCAGCGCGTTGGTCAACCTGTTCAAGAGCGCCGACGTGGTCTGCGTGCCCAGCCGAAACGAGCCGTTCGGCATCGTTATTCTCGAGTCCTGGAGTGCGGGCAAGCCCGTGGTGGCCACCCGCAACGGTGGCCCGGCCGAGTTCGTCAGCCACGGCTACGACGGACTGGTCGTTCGAGACGACAGCCCCTCGGTGGGCTGGGGGCTGGGGACCACCTGTTCCGATTTCGAGCACGCCCGTTGGATGGGTCGCAACGGCCGCAGCACGGTCCAATCGCGCTTCACATGGAACACGATCGCCGCCCGAACGGAGCGGGTCTATCAAGCCGCCTGGCACCGATGACGGCGCCCGATGCAGGTCCTCCGGGTGGCCGGGCGGTTCCGCGGCAGGGTCAAGCGCCGCCACCGCGGGCGGTCACCGGTCCACCCGTTGCACTACACGCCAAAACCGTTACTGTTTGCTGCGCCGGATCGGCCGCACTGGGGCAGCCGGTAGGCGGATGACTCCTGGACAGCCTGGGGAACAGCGTTGATGCCCGATATGCAAACTCCCTTTCAGAAGCTTGAGCACATAAGTCGCAACCTGTGGTGGTGCTGGTTTTTCGCGAGCTGAACATGGAGCTATGGCGAGAGGTGAACCACAACCCGGTGGTTTTCCTGCAGCGCACCGGGGCCGAACGACTGGATGAGGCGGTTCGCAAGAAGCGGCTGGTCCGCAAAGTGGACGAAGCCCTGGCCCACCTGGAGCACTATTGCACCAGCGAGGGCGCCTGGGCCCTGCGGCGCGCCTCCAGGCTGCGCGTCTGGCCGGTGGCCTACTTCTCGGCCGAGTTCGGCGTCCACGAGAGCATTCCCACCTACGCCGGCGGGCTGGGGCTGCTGGCCGGCGACCATCTCAAGAGCTGCTCGGACCTCGGCATTCCCATCGTGGGCGTGGGCCTGCTGTACACGCACGGGTACTTCCACCAGCAGCTCGATGCGACCGGCATGCAGCAGGAGATCTACCATCCTCTGGAGATGAACAACCTGCCGTTGGAGGCGGTCACCAACGCCGACAGCAACGGACGCTTGCTGATCGACGTACCGGTGGAGAACCGCCAGCTGAAGGTCCAGGTCTGGCGGGTGCGTGTGGGACGGGTCGACCTGTATCTGCTGGACAGCAATGTAGAGGAGAACACCGAGAAGGACCGCATGCTCACCGGGCACCTGTACGCCAGCGACCACGACACACGGATCCAGCAGGAGATCATCCTCGGGGTTGGCGGTGTGCGTGCTCTGGCGGCGGTCCAGCGGATGCCCGGGGCCCTGCACCTCAACGAAGGGCATTGCGCCTTCGCCCTGTTGGAAATGATCCGTCTGAGAATGGTCTGGGAGGGCGTCTCCTTCGACGATGCCCGGGCCCACGTCGGGCGTCGGTCGGTGTTCACCACGCACACGCCGGTACCGGCGGGCCACGACCAGTTCGCTCCCGCTCAGGTGGAGCGCTACCTGGGTCAGACCCGGGGCGGTCTGGGCCTGTCGCCGCACGAGCTCCTGTCCCTGGGGCGGGTGTCACCGAACGACGAGCACGAACCCTTCTGCATGACCACCCTGGCTCTACGCGTCTGTCACCGGGCCAACGGCGTGTCGGCCCTGCACGGGCGTGTGGCCCGGAACATGTGGCGGCCACTGTGGAGTATGCGCGACGAGCAGGAAGTGCCCATCGGACACATCACCAACGGGGTGCATGCGCCAACCTGGCTGGCCCCGGCCATGCACCGCCTGTACGACAAATACCTCGGCGACTCCTGGCAGAAGAACATGACCGAGCCGCCGGTCTGGGACGGCATCGCGGACGTGCCCGACGAGGAGCTGTGGGATATCCACCTGCGACTGAAGGCCAGGCTGATCGACTTCGCCCGGCGTCGTACGGGGCGCGAGGGGCGGCGCCGCGCCGAACCGGCCCAAGAGGTGAGGGCGGCGGAGAAGCTGCTCGATCCCGAGGCCCTGACCATCGGGTTCGCCCGCCGGTTCGCCACCTACAAACGGGCCGACCTGATCTTCAGCGACCTGGAGCGTCTGCTGAAGCTGATCACCGACGCAAAACGACCGGTGCAGCTGATTTTCGCGGGCAAGGCGCACCCGGCCAACGAGCTGGGCAAGAAGTGCATTCAGAAGCTGTTCAACTACGTCCGTGACCCGCGGTTCCTGGGGCGGCTGGTGTACATCGAGGACTACGACATCAACGTGGGGCGGCACCTGGTGCAGGGCGTCGATCTGTGGCTGAACAACCCCGTGCGCCCGCTGGAGGCCAGCGGCACCAGCGGGCAGAAGGTGCTGCTCAACGGGGGGCTCAATTGCTCCATCCTCGACGGCTGGTGGTCCGAGGCCTACGACGGGCAGAACGGCTTCGCCATCGGATATGGCGGCAACCACCCCGACGTCGAGGAGCAGACCCGTCGCGACGCCGCCAATCTGTATAACGTCCTCGAAAAGGAGGTCGTGCCCATGTTCTTCGAGCGGGACGAGCACGGAATCCCGCGCCGCTGGGTGCGGCGGCTCAAGTGGGCCATCCTCAGTCTCGGCTGGCGGTTCAACGCCGACCGCATGGTCCTGGATTATTTCCGTGAGTGCTACCTGCCCGCCGCCGGGGCCAGTCCTTGCGATTTCAGGCGCTACCGGGCACGCAGAGATCCCCTTTAGTCCCGACAAGGCGCGATCGACATGTATCTGCCCACGGCCGCGACCGGTAACTCGCTCTCTCTGGCCACCTTCGGCGCCGCCGGCGAGATCATGGGCTTCTTCTATCCCCACCTGGATTTCGCCCAGAACGTGCGGGAGGGCATGCTGGCGGTGCACCTCCACGACTGGGGAGAGAACGCCTTCCTGTGGTGTTTCGCCGACCGGTTCGAGCGTTCTCAGCATTTCAGGCCCGGGACCAATATTCTGGTGACCAACCTGCGTCACCGGGACTGCGACCTGACGGTTGAGCTGACCGACCTGCTGCCCCCCGACGAGCACGCTTTGGTGCGGCGCATCGCCATCCTGCGCGGTCAGGGCGCCCCGCGGCTGACGGTGATGCACTATTTCAATCTCTCGCTGGGTGACGTGGACCGGCGCAACGCGGTCCACTACCTGCCGCAGCAGCGCACGATCGTGCAGCAGTTCCGCGACGTGTCGCTGGCCCTGGCCGCCAGCTGGGACTTCGGCCTGCACACCGGGACCGTGCAACCGGGCGGCGGCTCGGCGACCAAGGAGGCCATGGCCCACGGGCATCTGGCCGGGCCCGACCAGTGCATGGGTGACGTGGACTTCGGCGTGGCGCTGTCGGCCGATGACGAGCCCCGATGGGAGGTGGTTCTGGTTCTGGCCGGCGCGCGGGAACGTGCCCAGGCCGGTGACGACGCCCGCCGCCTGGCGGATATCCCCTTCGAACAACACGAACGCGGAGCCGGCGAGCGCTGTCACTCGATTCTGTCACGGGCGGCGCGGGACGTCCCGCCGGATTGGACCGAAGCCTACGACCGCGCGGTGCTGGTGCTGCACGATCTGTTCGACGCCGAGACGGGGACGTTCATCGCCGCCCCCGAGTTCGATCCGTATTACTCACACTCGGGAGGTTACGGTTACTGCTGGCCGCGCGACGCGGCCGTCAGCGCCATGACCGCGGCCCGGATCGGCTTTCCGGAGATGGCGGAGGCCTTCTTCGACTGGTGCCGGCGATCGCAACTGGACGACGGGCATTGGTTCCAGCGCTATTGGACCGACGCCTCGGAGGCACCGTCGTGGTGCGTGCGTGAAAACGAAATCCAGCTCGACCAGACGTGTGCCGTTCTCCACGCCGCGAGCCTGTTCGCCGACCTGCTGGGTGAGGGGCGCTCGGGTTTCATCGAGCAGTTCCGCGAAACGGCCCGCCGGGCGGCCGATGCGATCATCGCTCATATTGGTGAGGACGGCCTGCACCGCCAGTCCGCCGACCTGTGGGAGGGCAGTTGGGGCTCGTTCGCCTATACGCAGGCCGCAATGGTGGCCGCCCTCCGCGAGGGCCATCGCGTCTTCGACACGCCGACGCCGGACCTGGAGCGCGTGCGGCGTGTTCTGTTCGATCGATTCTGGAATCCCGACCGCCGCTGCTGGGCCAAGCGGATCGACAGCGAGGGACACGTCGAAACCACGCTGGATTCGTCCTGCCTGGGCCTGATCGAGCCTTGGGGCGTGCTGGACCCGGCCGACCCTCACGACCGCGACCTGGCCACCCAAACCCTCGACACGCTGACCGAGCATCTGAGCGTCGATGTCAAAGGTGGTCGGGCCCTGCTGCGCTTCGAGAACGAGTCGTACATGGGTGGGGCGGCGGGCTGCGTCAACACGCTCTGGGCGGCCTTGTGCCGCCTGCGGCTGGCGGCCGTCCTGGAGGGCGACTCACGTGCGTGGCAGATCGATACCGCCCGCGGGCTGGTGGCCACGGCCCTGGCCAACACGAATCCCACCGGCCAACTGCCGGAACTGATCCCCAGGGTCGACGCCGCCTACTGGGCCGCCCCCCACGGGTGGGCCTCGTCACTGTTCATCGAGTGCATGCTGGCGCTGCAGTCGCTCGGTTCATCCTGACCGATCTGCCGGGCATGTGGCCCTTGTGGGGCGTGTGACGATTCCGATGTGCCCTCGCTGCCTGCTTGTGGGGTCCGTGCCGGGTCGGGAGCCTGAACCGTGCTGTGGTACAGGACACCGCGACGGCGCAAGCTGCGTTTCGGCAGTTATGAGCAGATCCTGTCGGAGGTCGATCGTCTGGCACCGGCCCACCGCACGCTGGGAAACTGGACGCTGGCCCAGATCTGCGAGCACCTCTTCGAAACGCAGACCTTCTCGGTCGAGCCGTGGGAGCCTGAGATCAGGACGTCGCGGCTGTTTCAGGCCACCATCGGTCGCATCGCACTGTGCGTGCTGCTGTGGTTCCGCTTCATACCGGAACAGCAGGGGAACCTCGGTCCCCGTCCACCGGTCGATCTGCAGGCCGCCCGGGGGCATCTCAACGAATCGATCCGTCGGTTATCGAGCGAGCCGACGTGTGCCCGTCATCCGATCTTCGGCGGCATGACCGCCGCCCAGTGGCGGCAGTTCCACCTGCATCACGCCGCCCATCACTTGAGCTTCGTGATCCCCGAGTGTTCCAGACCGTAGGATTGTGGTGGGGCTCCGGTCGCCCGACCGTCCGCGCGGGTCCGGTTGGCTCGACGTCAGCCGATCATTTGCCCTTGGTGGCGGGCGGCTTGTACGTGGTGAGCTTCTCCATCCGCCAGGCCCGCCCGTCGAACGTGCAGTAACCGGCCTGTGAAGAGTAGAAGTCGATCTGGAGGACCACCGGCGCCAGGCGTTGAATCATGGACATGATGTTCCGGACCGCCTTGGCGCCTTCTTCGTCTTGCTCGCGCATGATCTGCGAGACTATTCCTCCGACTACGCCCGCCATATGGAAGGCCTGACTGAGCTGCTGTTGCATGTTGGATAGATCGGTGAACGAGGCGGAAGACGCCGGCTCGGTGCGCAGGATGCCCTCCCTGCGAAATCGCTCGGACTTGAGGATGTTGGGGCGGTCTCCGGCCGCCGTGTCCAGACATACGTTGATCGCCTCGGCCGATGTCCCCAGTACCAGCCACTCCTGATACACGCCGACGACCGGCTGAGCGAGCATGATCAGGGGGGGGTAGGTCAGCGTGCGGAAACCGGGCGCCTTGACCAGGGCCGGCGTCACGATCAATTCCATGTTGCCGTACTCTCGGACGATTCCCTGGAGGCGGGCAATGCCGGCGTCGAGCTTCCGGGCGGCCAGCGCCGAGTCCTTGACGCGGAACATGCCGACACTGTCGGTGTTCTTGATGGGCGTGGGCATGGAGGCCGGCAGGGTCACACTCACCGTCTCGCCGCTGAGCCAGTCGAACAGGTCCTCCTGCAGGTGAAATTCGTACTTGTCCTGCAGTTCGGCCCAGGTGGTCAGCGCAGCCTCCCCGTCCGCGGCGTTCTCACGGATGACGTCCAGGATGAGCGCGTAAAGGGCGTCAAGATCGATCCCGCACGATACGCTGAATTCGGTCGCCTCGGCCGGAACGAACCGGTAGGGGTCGGCCAGCGGCTTGCGGTTGGCGAAGACCTTGGCGAAGGGCATCTCCCTGCGGTCCGGCTGGAGGGCTGCGACGGAGTACGTCCGCTCCTGCAGGCCGTCGGTCTGTTGGACCTCCAGCAGGTAGTCGAAGACGTCGGCGCGCTGCACGATGTTGACCAGGGTTCCCTTTACCGGCTCCGCCTCGGGCTTGTGCTCCGCCTTGGCGAAGCCGGATTCGAACAGGATGCGCAAGTCGGCGGCCAGGGCCTTGAAGTCCAGATAGGTGAACTTGTCCTCGGGATCAGGCACGGCGGTGAGGGCCTGGCGGAAGCGCTCGGTGTCCAGGATCGACTTGACCTTGCGCCCGCCCGTCGCCAGGGACAGCACGCTCTTGGTCAACAGCGGTGAGGTGCTGATCCCGATCATGTCCTCGCTTTGGAACAAATCGATGCAGAACGGCACGCCGGGGATGATGAGGCACGACCTGGTGAAACCGGCGCAGCACGGCATGGCCGAGACCTCCAGGCTCTCGTCCAGGGACGCCAGGTGAACCAGGATCTCTCGCATGGCCGCGGCGTTCTTCTCGCCGCTGCCCGCGGTGCCGCGGAACAGGAATAGATACGCCGGCAGGGGGGCCAGCTGCTGGGCATGGGCGAACTCGTACCGGGCCAGATCGCTCCAGGACACCGCCTGCACCAGTTCGACGATCCGGCCCCACTGCTCGTCGAAAGCTGCCCGGTCCTCCGGTGGGAACAGATCGCCGATCAGGTTCTTCACGTCCTGGTCGATGCCGCTGTGGGCCAGGGCGTCAAACACTCTGGCCCACTGGCCGTCGATGTACGCCCGCTCGGGGTTGTCCACCTCGTGGACGTACAGCCAGCAGGTGTCCGGGACGTATCGACCGAGCGTGAAGGTCTTGGGGATCTCTCCGGCCGATACCGCGGCCGGGAAGGCACACAGGAAGAAGGTGACTTTCCACGCGACTGGGCGGCTCATTGCTGCACGTCTCCTGTCCAAGTCAGCCTGCGGCCGTCGCCGCTGAGCGGCCCGCTTCCATCCCCGTCCGCGAGGCCGGCGCCTGACCGACAACTGCCCTAACCGTCGTAACCAATTGAGCATACAGGGCTCCTCGGCACCAGGCCAACGCCGGAATGTGGATATTTGTGAGAACTTGTCACGCCCGCGCCGGGCGACCGGCTTGCATCGGCCGACCGCTGCCCTATTATCGCATGACAGACATGGTGATCACCCCGATCGCCCAGGACGCCACGCTCGGCAAGCTCTGCGAGCGTCTCACGCGCCGGGGGGGGGCGATGTTCGTCTCCGGCCTGTGGGGATCGTCTGCGCCTCTGGTGGTCGCCACGGCCACCGCCACCACGCAACGCACCTTCCTTTACGTCACCGCCCACCTGCAAGAGGCCGACGACGCCCTGGATGATCTCGAACTGTTCAGTTCGGACCCCGAGGGCCCGAGTGTCGCAATCTATCTGCTTCCGGCCTGGGAGAGCGACAATGGCGGGTCGGGTGGCGGCGAAATCCACGCCGAGCGGCTGCGACTGTGCAACCATCTGGCGGGCCCACCCGGCGAGCCGGGGATCGTGGTCGCCCCGATCCAGGCGCTGATGCAGCCCGTACCGTCGCCCGAAGCGTTGCGGAAGAACACGCTCCGCCTGAGTGTCGGCCAGCGGTGTGAGCCGTCCGACGCGATCGCCTGGCTGACGGACCGCGGATTCGAGCGGCTGGACCGCGTCGAGTCGCCGGGCGACCTGGCCGTCCGGGGTGACATCCTCGACGTGTTCGCACCGGGCGACGCGGCGCCGGTGCGGGTGGTCTTCCTGGACGACGCCATCGAGT
>Ga0307380_10001942_pt1 | contig 29713 bp, 26 predicted proteins | sample UN3MG_FD_202239 | JGI IMG/M metagenome (GOLD analysis project Ga0307380, IMG submission 202239) | Soil microbial communities from Risofladan, Vaasa, Finland - UN-3 | ecosystem: Environmental > Terrestrial > Soil > Coastal area > Acid sulfate soil | place: Finland: Risofladan, Vaasa | collected...
ATCCTGCGCTCCGACCCGCTCGCCCATCATCACAAAACCCCCATCCCGACCACGTCGGGACAAAAGAATCACGATCCGATTCCCGCCTCAACAGAGTTTTTCAACAGCCTCGGCTATAAGCGGACATGGCACCCCGCGTCCGACTATGTCCGCATTCGGTTGGCAAACAGACAGGCGGATCCGCGCGGCGGCGTCCGGGCACCGAAATACAACACGGCACGCTGGCGAAAAACCCTACCCGTCCAGCACCTTCAGCATGTCCACGACGCGGGTCAGCTTGGCGCGCGGGGCGCCGCCGGTGGCGGCATCGGTTTCCGCCGCATCGATCTTTTTCCAGGCGGCGAAGTCGACGACGCGCACGCCGCGCTCGGTGAGCAGCTTGGCGAAGGCTTCGCGGCCCGGCTTGGCGCCGCGCGGGAAGGCCTCCAGGATCAGCTCCGCTGCCTTGTCGCCATCGGGCTTGTTGGAGCCGATGACCCCCGACGGCCCGCGCTTGATCCAGCCTACGCAAAAAAGGCCCGCGTCGATGACGCCGTCATTGCTTTGTGCCCGGCCACGGCCGGTATCGAAAGGCACGCCCTCGATGGGCTCCGAGTAATAGCCGATCGCCGGGATGACGAGCCCGCAGGGGATCTCGTAATACTCGCCCAGCCCGACGGCGCCGCCGGCCTCGTCGACGCGCGTCCGCTCGAACCTGACCGCCTCGACCCGCGCGCCGCCGAGCACCTCGACCGGGCTCGCCTGGAAGACGAAGTGCACGCGTTTTCCGCGGGTCCCCGGATCAAACACGGCAAATTCGCGCAAGGTGGCAAGATTGCGCTCGATCAGCCGGGCGTCGCGGTCGGAAACGTTGGAGGGCACCGTGTCGGGGATCACGGCCGCATCGATCACCGGGGCGCAGTTCGCCAACTGGCCCATCTCGCGCAGCTCGACATTGGAGAACTTGGCCTGCGCGGGCCCGCGCCGGCCGACCATGTGAACGTCGGTAATGGGCGCGGTACGGATGGCTTGGGCGGCGTAGTCGGTGAGGTCGGTCGCGGCCATCTCCGCCGGCGTCTTGGTAAGCACGCGCGCGACGTCGACGGCGACATTGCCGACGCCGATCACGACCACCGAACTCGTATCGAGCGGCGGGTCGAGATCGCGGAAGTCGGGATGGCCGTTGTACCAGCCGACAAAGGCGGCAACGCCGACGATACCCGCCTTGTCGTCGCCGGGAATGCCCAGGGGACGGTCGACCGAAGCGCCGGTCGCCAGCACCACCGCGTCATAGATGCCGCGCAACTCGTCGACCGAGACGTCGCGGCCAATCTCGACATTGCCGAAATAGCGCACCCGCTCGTCCTCGGCGGTGCGCGCATAGGCGGCTTGAACGTTCTTGGTCTTGGCGTGGTCCGGGGCGACGCCGAACCGGATCAGCCCGTAAGGCGCGGGCAGGCGCTCGATGATATCGATCGTCACGTCGGCACCCGATTTGAGCAGGGCACCGGCGGTATAGAAACCAGCCGGCCCAGAGCCGACGATCGCCACGCTGACGGGCATGAATGCTTCCCCGAGGGTATCCCGCGCGCTCCGGCTCAAGGGTCCGGGGCACGGTCCAAATTCGGGAGCCGAGACTAGTCCAAAAGCCGGGCCGATCAAGCGGGGAAGTCGAATACCCGCCGCGCCTTCGGCCGGGCGCGCCGGTGCAGCCGTCAGCAGCGCCGATAGGTGCGGTTGACGCCGAGCTGCACCATGGCGCGGCGGTCGGCGGCGTAGCGCCCGAAACGGGTTTGGAACGCCTTGCCGCTGTTGTCGGTCCAGTTCATTTCGATCGTGTCCTTGCGGAAACGAAAACTGGAAATGCCGTAATTGACCCGCCGGCCGCTGCTGAAAACCACCATGAGCCGGGTTCGGGTGATGATGTAACGCGAATTGACGTCGCACCAGGACCCCAGAATGTGCTTGTAGCCGAGCGGCTCGGCCCCACCGACGACGCAACGCCGGTACGTGCGGTTCGGCGCCAGCTGAACCATGTGCTGGCCGTCGGCGCTGAACCGCCCGAACGTCGTGCGAACGCTCTTGTTTTCGCTCGATATCCAGCGCACCGCGGCGGTGTCCGCGGTGAACACGAAACCGTTGACCCGGTAGCTTGAGCGGCTGCGTCCGCCGCTCAGAATGACGGTCAGTTGGGTGCGCGCGATGATGTAGTTGGAGCTCGCCGAGCACCAACTGCCGAGGATGTGGCGATGGGTCAGCCGGCCGCCGCCGCTGCTGCCCGTGGTGCCCCCGGCGCCGGTGGTGCCGCCGCCCTGTTTTCCGCCCTGGCCGGTTTCGGGCGGCAGCTGCTCGGTCTTCGCGGGCGGGCTATAGTCGTCAAAACCCTTGGGCAGCTCGGCCAGAAGCACCGGCGGATCTGGCGGCCCCGGCAGCAATGGCGCGCGGGCAGCACCGCCGCCGGCGCCAATCACGGCCGTGCCGAAGGCCAGAATTGCCCAGGCTGCACACGCCCTCATACGCCCTGCCAGCGAGCTGCGTTGTCTTATGCGGTCGCCCATCGCCAAGCACGCTCCGATCGGTTTTTCATTGATTGGCATTCAATTGTATTCTGGAATACATCGTCGCGACTGGTCGCTCTATATGCCCAAGCTGGTACGCTGTTGACAACCGCCCGCGTACATTGCTCGGGATGCTGCGAGAATAGCCGTCGATGAACAAGCTCCAGGGTGAACCGGAACAACCGCCCGCCGCGCCGGCAGCGGTCCTGGTCTATGACGGGGCCTGCCCGTTCTGCTCGCACTTTGCCGCGATGGTGCGTCTGCGCGCGGCGGTGGGCGCGGTCACGCTGGTCGATGCGCGCGCGGGCGGCCCGGAGATCGAGCGGCTGCGCGCCAAGGGCATCGACCTCGACCAGGGCAACGTCTTCACCTATGGCGGACGCGACTATGTGGGGCCCGAGGCGATGCACGCGATCGCGGCGCTGAGCGGGCTGGACGGCGTGTTCGGTCGGACGGTTGCCTGGATGATCGGCTCGCCGACACGGGCGCGGATGCTCTATCCGCTGCTGCGCGGCGTGCGCAACCTGACGCTACGGCTCAAGCGCGTGCCGCAGCTTGGCGATGCACACAAATAACTTGGTTTCGACTTCGTCGGCGCGGCGACGGCCCGCCGAATTAGGCGCAAGTGTCCTGCCCCGGGAATTCGTCCTACGAATTTCCGGGATAAGCAGGCCACTAAATATTTGATTACAGTGTGATTCAGCCCCCGATGTTCGTCACATTGATGCGACGAACTTCGGAACCGTCACACTAGTGCAGAAGAAGCTCGTGATCGTGGAAGCGGATCTCGGACGGCTTGATAAGCGCCGATTGGGCAACACGGACCGTATGCAGTGGCCCGTCGAGATTGCGGGCCCAGAAATCCAGGAAGCCGCGGAGCACCGGAAAGCGGGGCGCCAGATCGAGGTCCTGCCAGACAAAGCTTTGCAGCAGGCCGGGATGATCCGGCATCCGGTAGATGATCTCGGCAAGCGTCAGGCGGTAACCGCTTAGCTGAGGGGCCAGAAGTGCCATCGCCATTGCTCCTCTCGTTTGGTTGCTTCCACCCTCCTATTTTCCTCCAACTTCGGTAAACAGCAAGTAAAATTCAATTATTTCAACGCATTAGCAGCCTGGCGGCGCGACTGCTGCCAGCCAACCGAATCTGATAAAATTCGCCATCAAACCCTTGAAAGCGAGAGGCTGGGCGTTTACATCTCTGGCACTCGCCGGCTGGGAGTGCCAACGCACCTTGGCCGGTTGGCGTAACCGAAGCATACAGCGACACTCAACCAAGACATCAAGCAGGGGGTTTGGTCATGAAATTCAGGCCACTTCAAGATCGTGTGCTGGTTCGGCGGATCGACGAAAACGAGAAGACCGCCGGCGGCATCATTATTCCTGACACAGCGCAGGAGAAGCCCACCGAGGGCGAAGTTCTAAGCGTCGGTCCCGGCGCCCGCGACGAGCACGGCGCACTGGTTCCGCTCGACGTGAAGGTCGGCGACCGCATCCTGTTCGGCAAGTGGTCGGGCACGGAAGTGACCATCGATGGCGAGGAGCTCGTCATCATGAAGGAATCCGACATCTTCGGCATCATCAAGAGCGCCGGCAAGATCAAGAAGGCCGCTTAAGGACAACCCAGGTACGGAAGAGGATTGAAGACAGATGGCAGCTAAGGATGTGAGATTTTCGTCCGATGCGCGTCAGCGAATGCTGGCGGGTGTCGACACGCTCGCGAACGCGGTCAAGGTGACGCTGGGGCCCAAGGGCCGCAATGTCGTACTCGACAAGGCGTTCGGTTCACCGCGGATCACCAAGGACGGCGTCACCGTCGCCAAGGAGATCGAGCTGGAGGACAAGTTCGAAAACATGGGCGCCCAGATGGTGCGCGAGGTTGCGTCCAGGACTAATGACCTGGCCGGCGACGGCACCACCACGGCGACGGTTCTGGCCCAGTCGATCGTGCGTGAAGGCTGCAAGGCGGTAGCCGCGGGCATGAACCCGATGGACCTCAAGCGCGGCATCGACCTGGCGGTGGAAGCCGTCGTGGCCGATATCGAGAAGCGCAGCCGTGTGATCAAGACATCCGATGAGATCGCCCAGGTCGGCACCATCTCGTCGAACGGCGATGTCGCGATTGGCAAGATGATCGCCGAGGCCATGCAAAAGGTCGGCAATGAGGGCGTGATCACGGTGGAAGAGGCCAAGGGCCTTGAGACCGAGCTCGACGTGGTCGAGGGCATGCAGTTCGATCGCGGCTACTTGTCGCCCTACTTCGTCACCAATGCCGAGAAGATGATCGCCGAGCTGGAGGACCCGTACATCCTCCTGCATGAGAAGAAGCTCTCCGGTCTGCAGGCAATGCTACCGATATTGGAGAGTGTCGTCCAATCGGGCAGGCCGCTTCTGATCATCGCCGAGGACATCGAGGGCGAGGCGCTGGCGACGCTGGTGGTCAACAAGCTGCGCGGTGGCCTCAAGGTCGCGGCGGTGAAAGCACCGGGCTTCGGCGACCGCCGGAAATCGATGCTGGAAGATATCGCCATCCTGACCGGCGGCCAGGTGATCTCCGAGGATCTCGGCATCAAGCTCGAGAACGTGACCGTGGACATGCTGGGCACCGCCAAGCGTGTCCTCCTCACCAAGGAGGAGACCACGATCGTCGACGGCGCCGGCAAGAAGAAGGATATCGAGGGCCGTTGCGGCCAGATCCGGGCCCAGGTCGAGGAGACCACCTCCGACTACGACCGGGAGAAGCTGCAGGAGCGTCTGGCCAAGCTGGCCGGCGGCGTGGCCATAATTCGGGTCGGCGGCGCTTCGGAGATCGAGGTGAAGGAGCGCAAGGACCGCGTCGACGACGCCATGCATGCGACGCGTGCGGCGGTCGAGGAAGGCATCGTCCCCGGTGGCGGCGTCGCTCTGCTGCGCGCCATCAAGTGCCTCGACAAGATCGAGCCCGGCAATGACGACCAGCGGGTCGGCATCGACATCGTGCGCAAGGCGCTGAAGATCCCGGCGCGCCAGATCGCCGAGAATGCCGGCGAGGACGGCTCGATCGTGGTCGGCAAGATCCTCGAAGCCAGCGACAAGAACTTCGGCTTCGATGCTGCCGACGACACCTACAAGGACCTGGTGAAGGCCGGCATCATCGATCCGACCAAGGTGGTGCGCACCGCGCTGCAGGATGCGGCTTCAGTCGCCGGCCTGCTGGTGACCACCGAGGCGATGGTTGCCGAAAGGCCAAAGGACGAGGCCCCCGCAATGCCGGGCGGCGGTCACGACCACGGCATGGGCGGTATGGGCTTCTAATACCGTTCATAACGCAAAGACGAATAGGGCCGGCTCCCGCGAGGGGGCCGGCCCTTTTCTTTTGTCGCCGCCGGGGTCTGAGCCGGCGTCTAATCCACCCAGAGCCCCGTGACGCGATCGTGCTCTAGGCAGCCTTGACGCGGCTCAGGAACTCTTCCACTTCGCCCCGCAGCCGTTCGGACTGGGTCGCCAGGCCCCCGGCCGACTCCAGCACCTGGCTGGCGGCAGCCTCCGTTTCGCTGGCGGCCTGGTTGACCTGGGTGATGGTACCGGAAACCTCGCCGGTCCCCTTGGCAGCTTCCTGACAGTTGCGGGCGATCTCCTGGGTCGCCGCGCTCTGCTCCTCAACGGCGGAGGCAATCGTAGTCGCGATCTCGGAGATCTCCTCGATCGTCTTGCCGATGTTGCCGATTGCCTCGACCGCGCTGCTGGTCTCGTTCTGAATCGCGGTGATCTGCGCGCCGATATCTTCGGTCGCCTTGCCGGTCTGCTCGGCCAGCGACTTCACCTCGTTGGCGACCACCGCAAAGCCCTTGCCCGCATCGCCGGCACGCGCCGACTCGATCGTGGCATTGAGGGCCAGCAGGTTGGTCTTCTCCGCGATGTCGGAAATCAGCTGAACCACATCGCCGACCTTCCGCGCCGCCTCCGATAATCCTTCCACGGTGGCGTTGGTCTTCTCGGCTTCCTCCACCGCGCGGCTGGCTATCTCCGTCGAGCGCGCCACCTGGCGGCTGATCTCGGTAACCGAGTTGGACATCTCCTCGGCCGCCGCGGCCACGGTTTGCACGTTCACCGTGGCCTCCTCCGATGCTGCCGAGACCGCGGTTGCCTGCTGGCTCGCACTGTTCGCCGTCGTCGACATTGCCCCGGCCGTTGCCTGCATCTCGGTTGCAGCCGAGGACACGGTCCCGACGACCTCACTGATGTTGGTTTCGAAGGCTCCGCACAAATCCTCGACCGCCTTGGCGCGGGTCTGCTGTTTGGCGTTCTCTTCGTTCTGCGCTCTTACGAGCCGCTCGCGTTCGATCAAGCCTTCCTTGAAGATCTCCAGCCCCCGCGCCACGTCGCCGACTTCGTCGCCACGCTCGGTGCCGACGATTTCGACCGCCGTGTTACCCTCGGCAAGCGAGCCGAGTGCCTCCACGGCGACCCGCAGCGGCCTGGTGATGCCACGGACGATGAAGAATGCGGACAGCAACGAAACGAGCAGCGCGATGCCGGTTAGCACCAGGATGAGAATGAGTCCCGTTGCCTCATGCGCGCTGGCATTGTCGATTGATACCTTCGTGAACTTTTCGATCTGGCGGACCAGCGCCTCGACCTTGTGATCGATGGCCTCTTCCTCGGCCTCGACCTTGGCCGCGAGCGCGCCGGCAGTCTTGATCTCGCCGTTTCCGAGCAGCGTCATAAGCTCCATGGCATGGAGCTCATAGCCCGCATGGGCGTGATCGAGGGCCTCCAGATCCGTGAGGAACGCCTTGAACCTGGCGCGCGCTTCGGCAGTCCCCGCCACAGAGGCGCCTTCCTTGGCGAGGTGCTCGGCTTCCTTGAACTCTTTGTTGACCTTCGCGCCGATGGTGTGGAACTTCTTGATCAGTTTCGCAACATGCCGCTCCCCGCCCGAACTCTTCGTCACTCCCTCGCCGAGGCGAAGCGTCCGCTCGAACAGCACCGCCTGTTCGAGCTGGTTTATGGCGATTTCGGTCACGTGCCCAGACAGCGGGATATCTTCCTTGGCGATCTCATGAAGCTCATCACCGATACCCTTCATCACAAAGATGGATACCGCGCCGACCGCGACGAGAGCGATCATCATGCCCGACACCAGGGCGACGATCTTGGTCCCGATTTTCATCTTGATGTTAAACATCCTACTTCTCCTAGACATTCCGGTCGCCGCCGCCAAAGGGCCGGTCGGTTGCGTTACTCTGGTCGCTCCAAATCCGGCCGTATGGACGATGCCAGGGCGCCGCCGAACCTATTCGCTCTGAAGGATGAAACGATGCTGCGCCTTCTGGGCCGGCCGGTTGTTGACACCCACGATCTGCCGGAAGCGCTCAAGCTGGGCGCGCGACATCTCGATCGGGGTTTTCAGCAGGAACCAGTTGACCCCCTCGCTGCAGGGCGGCGTGGTCAGCGAGCCGAAATAGCGCCTGTAGGCCCGTTTCGCCGGTATGAATGTATTGGGGTCCACTGTGACCGAATGGTCGTTCTGGAAGCCTTTGCTCGTCGGCATCCGTTCCCAGATCGGCTTCAGGAACCGGTTCTCGGCGCCAACCCTGATGAGGATCCCAAGCACGGCGAGCTTGCCGTCATCGGATTTGTGCACGAAATGCACTTCGGCGTCGAAAGCCGCACCGTTCACGGTGTGCTCCGACGGCGCGTGGAAATGGAATTGCAGCAACCGGTAAGTACGGTTGCCGACGCGCATGTGGCTGCCGGGCTTGTAGTTGACCTGGATGGTGTGGCCATTGTTCACGATGGCGAGCGGCGTCGGCTTGTAGCTGACTTCGATGCCTGCCATGGTCGCCGTGACGGCGCTTGCCACGTTGATCGGCGACTGCCGCGATCCGGTGCCGCAGATCGGATGGCCCGACGACAATTTGCCCCAGTTCTCCGGGCCGCCTGCGCCGCTGTAACTCCAGTGTGCGCCGCTATGGCCGCCGCTCTTGGCTGCGCTTTGGCCCTTGGCCGCGCCGTGGCCCGTCTCCGCCGTGGCCGTGCCTACGACAAACATACCGGCGATTGTGATCGCGGTATGGGCTTCTAGTCCCGCTCATAGCGCAAAGACAAATTGGGCCGGCTCCTGGTGAAGGGGCCGGCCCTTTTCTTGTCGCCGCCGGAAAAGTGGGCCGGCGGCGGCCCCGAAGCGGCGATCGAATCTATGGTCTTCAAGAATCTATGGTCTTCAAAAGGTAGAGGCGCAGTGTTGCGGCACGCTTGCTTTCATGCGGCCGAACACTGCGCCTCTGGCACCTTCGTATCTCCCCCCCCCCCTCGCCTGAGGGATCGGCCGCCGTTTGGACCGGCGGCCGTTTGGCCTATGCGGCCCGTACGGTCTTCAGGAAGTCGTCGACCGTCTTGCGCAGGCCCTCGGACATGCTCGAGAGTTCGGTCGCTGCCGAGAGCACCTGGCCCGCGGCCGCGCCGGTGTCGTTGGCCGCCTGGTTGACCTGGCCGATCGTGCCGGAGACCTCGCCGGTCCCCTTGGCGGCTTCCTGACAGTTGCGGGCGATCTCCTGGGTCGCCGCCGACTGCTCCTCAACCGCGGCGGATATTCCGGTGGCAATCTCCGAAATCTCCGCGATCGTCGTGCCGATCCCCTTGATCGCCTCGACCGCGCTGCCGGTCTCGTTCTGGATCGCGGTGATCTGCGCGCCGATCTCGTCGGTCGCCTTGCTGGTCTGCTCGGCCAGCGACTTGACCTCGTTTGCCACCACCGCGAAGCCCTTGCCCGCATCGCCGGCACGCGCCGACTCGATGGTGGCATTGAGGGCCAGCAGGTTGGTCTTCTCGGCGATGTCGGCAATCAGCTGAACCACCTCGCCGACCTTCTGGGCCGCTTGCGACAGACCTTCCACGGTGGCGTTGGTCTTCTCGGCCTCTTCCACCGCGCGGCCGGCAATCTCCGTCGAACGCGTCACCTGGCGGCTGATCTCCGATACCGAGTTGGACATCTCCTCGGCCGCCGCCGCCACGGTCTGCACATTCACCGTCGCTTCCTCGGAGGCCGCGGCAACCGCGGTCGCCTGTTGGCTCGCACTCTCCGCCGTCGCCGTCATCGACTCTGCGCTCGCGCGCATTTCCGTCGTCGACGACGACACCGTATCGATCACGCCGCCGACGCTGCTCTCGAACGAATCGGCAAGCTTGTTCATGGATTCGCGCTTATCGATCTCGGCCTGCTTGGCGGCCTCCGCCTGCTCGGCCTGGAGCCGCTGTTGCTCGATGGCATTGTCGCGGAAGACGTGGACCGCATCGGCCATCTCGGCTAGCTCGTCCTGGCTCCGCCGTTCCAGAACCGCGATACCGGTATCGCCGTCAGCCAGTTGAAGCATGTTGTCTTTGAGCATCGTCAGAGGCTTCACGACCATCCACCGGCCGACGAACACGGCAATCGCGCCCACCAGCACAAGCAGGCCCGCAACGATGAGGGCGATGTTGTTCCGCATCGTTACGAGGGGTGCGCGCAACTCGGAATAAGCGACCGTGCCCACGACTGCCCAGCGGGCGCCATGGAAGTCAAGCGGCGCAGCGGCCAGAAGCGCCTCCTCGCCTTTCAGTGTCCGGCCGGTGGCAGCCACGTCGGCGCCGGCGAGGACCTTCGTCATCGCCGGGCCTTCGACCTTGCGCTTGAGGATGGTCGATGTCTTGCTGAACCGCGAATCGGAGCGCATCAGCAGGTCGCGTCCGACGATATACGCCTCGCCGGTTTTCCCCATGCCGGCGGTGCTCTGCATCACGCCGTTCAGCCGGTCGATCGGCATCTGGAACACCAGCACACCGATCTTCCGTCCTGCGTCACTATAGATCGGCGTAGAGATGAAGCTTGCCGGCGCATCGTTGCTGGGTGCGTAGGGCTTGAAATCGAAGAAAGCGAGATGGCCGGCAGCGGCGGCCGATCGCGCGGCGCGATAGGCGTTGCCGAGGTCGGTGCCCCTCCACTTGCCCGTGTTCAGGTTCGTTGCGTAGTCGAGTTCCTTGAACACGGTGTAAACGAGGTTGCCCTCCAGATCGAACAGGAAGATGTCGTAATAGCCCCGCTCGCGCAGAAACGTCCGGAACCACGGATGGTAGCGCCCGTGAACCTCGCTGTATGCCGAGCCATCCTTGGCTTTGTCGAGATTCTCCTTTTTGCCGTTGGGATGGGGGTTGTCGGTGATATAGCGCTTCTGGAGCAGCGCCGTCTGATTGCCGCCGAGCGTTTTCCAGGCTTGCGAGAACTCGACCAGCGCCTTGCGCGTGGCCGGGCTCGACGCGGTGAACTTAAGATCCTGCTCGATCGATTTGAGATAGGTCTGCAGCGCTGATTTGCGCGCCTGCACCAGAGCCTGAAATGTTGATCCGGCGCCCCGATCGACTTGCGTCGCTGCGGTCCGGTAGCTGAGGATGCCGACGGCTAGCGCTATGACGAGGCCGGATATGATCACGAGACCAGGTATCTTCTTGGCCAGCGTGAGCTTAAGCCCCGATGACTTTTTCGTCGTGTTCGCAGAATCGATGGGTGACGCGCCGCCGGAATGCCGGCGTGCGCTTGAACTGAATGCAGGCATGACTACCCCCTTGGTATCTTTGCGTTCTCCTATGTATCGCCCCCCCCGTTGTCGCGACCGGAAGGGCGTACGTTGCTTCGTCGCGGACAGGCTATCGCCGAGCTCGTCCGTCCGTTCATTGGTACACCAACGGTTTTAAAAATTTAGTTAATAGCTCGGCGCCGACATAACGTATTGATATAATTATAAATTCTTCTGCGCCAATGGATCAGCGGACTTTGTCCCGTATCCGATCGCCCAGCCCAAGGCCGACCAAAACCGCCCACCTGTTTCTTGGATACAGGCGGATCGGCGCTGCCGATCTCCGGCGCCGCGACGCGCCAGCTCAGCCCGCGAGCGCGGCCTCGATGCCCTGGACAACCTCAACGTCGAGGGGCCCGGCCTTCGACGGCCAGGCGCCGGCGATCTCGCCATCGGGCCCGATCAGGTATTTATGAAAGTTCCATTTGGGCGCGGCGTCCTCGCCAAGCTCGCCGGCGATCCAGGCATAGAGCGGGTGCGCGTGGCCGCCGATCACCGGCACCTTCGCCGTCATCGGAAAGCTGACGGAGTAGTTACTGGCGCAGAACTCGGCGATCTCCGCCGGGCTGCCGGGTTCCTGGGCGCCAAAATCGTTCGACGGCACGCCGAGCACCACCAGACCCTGCGCGCCAAAGCGCTGGGCCAGCGCCTCGAGGCCCTCATATTGAGGCGTGAGGCCGCAGAAGGAAGCGGTGTTGACGACGAGCACGGCGTGCCCGGCAAAGCCGCGAAGCGCGATCTCGCCGCTGCCGTCCAGCGCCTCGAAGGTGAAGTCGTGGGCATTCATGAAATTACGCTCCTGGGTCAATGACGCCGTTCGAGAATAGTAACGCCGCAGGCCGCCTCGTCGAAACCGATCACGCCGCCGCCATTCTCGGCCAGCGCCCGGCGCGGCTCGGTGACCTGGCGCAGTCCGGCCTCGCCGCGCAGCTGGGCGGCAAGCTCAAAGATCATCGAGAGCCCGGTGGCGCCGACCGGATGGCCCTTGGAGACGAGGCCGCCGGAGGTGTTGATCGGCAGCGCGCCGTCGAGTGCGGTGGCGCCCGAGGCAACGAAGGGCCCGCCCTCGCCCTCGGCGCAAAAGCCCAGCATCTCGGCCTGATAGATCTCGCAGAAGCTGGTGGCGTCATGGACTTCGGCCACGTCGATATCGTGCGGCCCGATCCCCGCCATCGCATAGGCCTTCTGGCCGGCGAGGCGCGACAGGCCCGGCTCGTCGAGGCTGCGGTACTTGCCGCCGGTAAGCGCGCTGGCGGAGATCTTCACCGCCCGGTCCTGGACGGCGCGCGGCAGGCTTTTGAGGTAATCCGCGGACGCAACCAGCGTCGCCGCCGCGCCATCGCCGATCGGCGCGCACATGGCGCGGGTGAGGGGATATGAGACCTCGCGGTCCTCGAGCACGGCTTCCGGGGTGAGTTGAAACTTATATTGAGAGAGCGGGTTGAGCGCGCCGTTATTGTGGTTCTTGGCCGCGCCGGCGGCGATCTGCGCCTGGGTGGTGCCGTATTTCTTCATATGGTGGCTGGCCTGCATGGCGTAGGTGTCCATGAAGACCGTGCGGCCCGGGCCCTCCTCGAAGGGCTTGCCCGATTGTTCGCCCGCCGCGCGGTAATAGTCGCGCCACTCATCCGGATCGAGGCAGTCGATGCCGGCCTGGAAGGCTGCCATCTGCGCCGCCGGGTCGTCGGGCACATATGTCTTTTCGACGCCGATGGCGAGGCTGAGGCGTGACTGGCCGGCGAGCACGTCCTTCCAGGCGCCGTGCAGCGCCATCGAAGCCGAGGCGCAGCCGCCCTCGACATTGATCAGCGGCACGCGCTCGGGAAAGCGGCCCTCGCGGACCAGCGGCGTGAAACAGACCTGGCCGCGGATCGAACCCTGGCCTTGCGCCCACATGGCGCAGTTGGAGAACCAGGCCATCTCGATGTCGTCGCCGTCGCCCAGCCCGGCATCGGCGAGCACGCCCTCGTAGGCCTCGCGGGTCAGCACTTTATGGGTCTTGTCCGGCCACTTGGTGAAACGGGTGGAAAAGGCGCCGATGATGTAGGCCTCGGTCATAACCCGTGTGCCCCTTGAAGGTCGATTTCGCCGGAATGCCGACCACCGGTCTAAGGCTTTTGCGTGACACTCGCAAGCGCCCGGGCAGAATGCTAGGCAGCGATCTGCCCCCGACGCAAATGCCGTCGCACATGCCGTCACAAATGCATTCAGGAGACCTGCCGATGAGCGTCACGATACGCCCGCTCGCCGAAACCGATCGCGCCGATTGGGAAGAACGATGGCGGAAGTATCTTATTTTCTACGAGGCCGAGTTGCCGCCAGCGCAGACGGAAGCCAACTGGGCGCGGCTGATGGACCCCGCAACCGATCCGCACGGCCTCGTCGCGGTCGACGGCGGCGGCAACATGATCGGCATCACCCACTACCTCTTCCACGCCTCGACCTGGACGATGGGGCCGTATTGCTATCTGCAGGACCTCTATGTCGACGAGGCGGCGCGGGGCACAGGCGCGGGCCGGGCGCTGATCGAGGCTGTCTACGCTGCGGCCGACGACGCCGGCGCGAGCCAGGTCTACTGGCTGACCCAGCATTTCAACGACACCGCGCGGCGGCTCTACGACCGCGTGGGCAAAACGACGCCGTTCATCAAGTACAATCGGCACTGAGGGACGCGCCGCCGTATTTGTTCCCTATTTACCCCTAGCCGCGCCCGCCCGCGCCGTTTAAGATCGTGCATAAGTCTGCAACCACAGATGGGGCGAAGCTCCCATGGTCGCACGGGTCAACACGGTCGCCTTTCAGGGCATCGACGTGCTCGACGTCGACGTGCAGGTGCAGATGGGCGGCGGGCTGCCGACCTTCACCGTCGTCGGCCTGCCCGACAAGGCGGTGGGCGAATCGCGGGAACGCGTGCGCTCGGCGCTGCATGCGCTGGGCCTGGCACTGCCGCCCAAGCGCATCACCGTCAACCTCGCGCCCGCCGACGTGCTCAAGGAAGGCAGCCATTTCGATCTGCCGATCGCGCTCGGCCTCTTGATCGCCATGGAGGTGATCGCGGCCGACGCCATCGCCGGCTACACGGTGCTGGGCGAGCTTGCCCTCGACGGCGCGATCGCGCCGGTGGCCGGCGTGCTGCCGGCCGCCATAGGCGCCGTCGCCCACGAACGTGGCATCATCTGCCCGGCCAAATGCGGCGGCGAGGCAGCCTGGGCGGGCGATCTGGAAGTGCTGGCGCCGGCCTCGCTTTTGGCGCTGATCAACCACTGCAAGGGCAGCCAGGTGCTGACCCCGCCCGAGCCCAAGCTGGCGGAGGAGGGCGAGGGCGGCGCGCGCTATCCCGACCTTGCCGACATCAAGGGCCAGGAGACCGCCAAACGCGCGCTCGAGATCGCGGCGGCCGGCGCGCACAACCTGCTGATGATCGGCCCGCCAGGCGCCGGCAAGTCGATGCTGGCCCAGCGCCTGCCGGGCATCCTGCCGCCGCTCGACCCGGGCGAGGCGCTCGAAGTCTCGATGATCCGTTCGGTGGCGGGGCATCTGAGCGAGGGTGGCCTGACGCGCCGGCGGCCGTTCCGCGACCCGCACCATTCGGCCTCGCTGCCGGCGCTGGTCGGGGGCGGGTTGAAGGCGCGGCCGGGCGAGATCTCGCTGGCGCATCAGGGCGTGCTGTTCCTCGACGAGCTGCCCGAATTCGCCCGCCCGACGCTGGAGGCGCTGCGCCAGCCGATGGAGACCGGCAAGGCCAACGTCTCGCGCGCCAACCACCACGTCACTTATCCCGCGCGGTTTCAGCTCGTGGCGGCGATGAACCCGTGCCGCTGCGGTTATCTCGACGACCCGGGCCAGGCCTGCGCGCGGGCGCCGCGCTGCGCGGCCGAATACCAGACGAAGATCTCCGGGCCGCTGTTCGACCGCATCGATCTGCATGTCGACGTGCCGGCGGTCTCGGCCGCCGACCTGACGCTGCCGCCGGCGCGCGAGACCACGGCCGTTGTGGCGGCGCGGGTTGCGCAGGCGCGGGCGGTGCAGCGGGCGCGCTATGCGCGCTTGGCGAAGGAGGGCCCGAACGGCAAGGGAAAGGGTGCCAATGGCACCACCATCCGGACCAATGCCGAGGCCGATGGCGAGCTGCTGGAAAAGGTCGCCGCACCCGATGCGCCGGGCCAGCAAATGCTGACCCAGGCGATCGACCGGCTGAAGCTATCGGCGCGCGGCTATCACCGAGTGCTGCGCGTCGCGCGTACGCTGGCCGATCTCGACAGCGCGGACGGCGTCACGCGGGTGCACGTCGCCGAGGCGCTCAGCTACCGCCGCATCGCGCCGGGGCGGTGAGAAGGCGTAGGCTGAACGAGCTAGCTTGGCCGGCCGCTGCGAAGCAATCGTAGCCAGCTTAGCGCGTTCTCAATGACGATAATCTCTTTAGCTCGAAGCAGGTGGCAATCATGGCTGATGAACACTCCGACGAAACTAAAATCGCACAGAAAATTCATGAGAAAGCTAGGTATCTACGTGGCCGATTTTTGAATACAGTCGCCGTGGTTGAGCGAGACATAGGCGTGATCTTGACTGAGTATTTCTGTACGATTGGCGACGATAAACGGGAGTTGTTTTTTGAGAAAGTCGTAGAAAGAATCCCACTTCGAAGTAAGGAAGATATTCTAAAAGAAATAATGAAAAAAGAATTCCCGTATTGGTGGGATGAAAATAGGGGGATACTTTCTAATTTTGAAGAAATTCGCCAATTCAGAAACAAATTGGCTCATTCGATAATTGATGTATCAGAAGAAGCTTTAGCGAGGCCGATTAACGAAGGTGTTGGATTTGTCCAATGGAAGAAAGGACAACCAATAACAGATAACGAATTTGAAGACCTGGAAATCAAAGCCAACAGAATCAATAGTGCTTTAATGGGAATTAGAGAACTATTGCGACTTAATTTAATACCTGTTGCTTAGTGATTTAACCAAAGGTGCTTTGCCTTATTGTTTCTTGTTACAGTTCGAAGCTGCGGGTGCGGTAACCTGAACCTACTTTGCCGAAATCTGTCCTCCTACCGCCGCATCGGCCCGGGGCGGTGAGAGGCACGCATGCCGCTCATCGGCACCAGCCACAGCACAACCAGCATCGCCGCCGCCGCGGCGATGGCCTCCCAGCGTGACGAGAGGAGCGCCAGACCGGCTGCCGCCAGCGCCAACCGCGACCAGGCGGGGAGCGGGGCGCGCCAGTGGCCCTCGACGGCAAGGGCGAGGGCGAGGAGACCGGCGACGGCGGTGACGGTTGATATGAGCGTCTGGTCCCAGGTCCCGGCGAGGAGCAGGCCCGGCTGATAGACGAAGGCGAAGGGCACGACGAAGGCGGCGAGCGCGAATTTGACCGCCAGGCCGGCGATGGCGAGCGGGTTGGCCTCTGCAATCGAGGAGGCCGCATAGGCCGCCACCGCCACCGGCGGGGTGATCGCCGACATCACCGCGAAATAGAGCAGGAACATGTGCCCGCCCAGCGTCGGCACCTTGAGCTCGACCATCAGCGGGCCCATCAACATCGCCGCCAGGATATAGGCCGATGGCGTCGGCATGCCGAGACCGAGCACGATGGTGAGCGCGGCGGCCACGACGAGCGCGGGGAAGACCTGGGCGTCGGTCATGGCGTAGATGACATGCGCGAACTTGGCGGCGAGCCCGGTCATGGTGATGCCGGCGATGACCAGCCCGGCCGCCGCGCAGGCGCCGGCCACCGGGATCATGCGGAAGGCGGTCTCGGCCAGCACTTTGTAGAGACCGGCCGGGCCGACACGCGTGCGCGTGCGTAATGCGGCGACGGCGAGCACGGCGAGGCTGCCGAAGACGGCAACCGAGGTCGGCGTGTAGCCCATCAGAAGCGCCACCGTGATCACCGCCAGCGGCAGCAGGAAGAGCCCGCCCGATTTGAGGGTCGTCGAAACGCGCGGGATGAGCTCGGGCTCGAGCGGCTTCAGGCCCAGCTTGAGCGAGCGGAAATGCACCTGGGCGTAGACCGAGAGGTAATAGAGCAGCGCCGGGATCAGCGCCGCCACGGCGATCTCGGCGTAATCGATGCCGGTATACTCGGCCATGATGAAGGCGGCCGCGCCCATCACCGGCGGGGCGAGGCTGCCGCCGGTCGAGGCCGCGACCTCGACCGCGCCGGCGAGGCGGCCCGAATAGCCCAGGCGCTTCATGATCGGGATGGTGATCGAGCCCGTCGTCACCACGTCCGAGGTCGGGCTGCCCGAGACCATGCCGTAGATGCCCGACGAGACGACGGCGATCTTGGCGGGGCCGCCCGGCTGCCGGCCGGCGAGCGCGGCGGCCAGGTCGAAGAAGAAATCGCCGCCGCGCGCCTGCAGCAAGACGGTGCCGAAGAGCACGAAGAGAAAGGCGTACGTTGCCGCCACACGTACGGGCAGGCCGAGGATGCCGTCGGTGGTGAAGACGGTGATCTCCAGAAAGTGGAAGACGTCGATGTAGCCGTGCTTGAGCACGCCGTCCAAGCGGTGGCCAAGCAAATTGTACGCGACGAAGATGAGCACCACGAGCGTCAGGCCGAGCCCGGTCGTGCGCCGCGTGATCTCCAGGGTGAGGACAAAGAGCGTGGCGGCGAAGACGACGTCCCAGGTCGAGAGCGGATCGAGGAGCGCGACACGCTGCTCGATCGCGCCGGCATGCAGGGTGAAGTAGAGGCCGGTCGCGAGCGCCGCCGCCGATAACAGCCAGTCGATCGGCGAAGGACGCTTGGGGTCGGAGCGCGCCCGCGCGCCGACGCCGAGGAAGGCCAGCGTCATCATCGCGGTCAGTACGGTCACCGCCAGCGTCCATGGCGCCACGATGATGATGGTGGCGGCGGTGATTACCCAGACCGCGAGCAGCGCCGCGAAGGGCGTGATCAGGTGAACGAGCCAACCGGTCGGGCGGCGCCGCACGCCCACCTGGAAGAAGAGGCCGAGGCCGGCGCGTGTCTTAATCCAACGGCTCACAAGAATGACCCGTTGTATGTTCCCTCAAGCGCCGGGCGGCCGCCTCCGCTCCCTTGGCTGGTTGTTTGCCTCACTCGCCGGCAGTCGCGTCCGCTCCCTTGGCTGGTTGTTTGCCTCACTCGCCGGCAGTCGCGTCCGCTCCCTTGGCTGGTTGTTTGCCTCACTCGCCGGCAGTCGCGTCCGCTCCCTTGGCTGGCCTCGCACAAGCTCGGGCGCGCTCCTGAGCTATGGTCGAAGGGCGCGCTTGCCAAATGGCGATGGGAGAAACTCATCGCCATTTGGTGCTACTTCAACAGTCCGGCCTCGCGCAGGTACTTCGCGGCGCCTGGATGGAACGGGATCGTGCCTGGCTCGGCCAGCGTTTGCGGCGTCGTCACCTTGGCGATCAGGCGGTGGGCGGTCTTGTACTTCTCGATCTGGGTGACGATGCCCTTGGCGAGGTTGTAGGCGAGCTTGGCGTCCATGTTCGCGTTCACCACGATCACCGCGCCGGTACAGACCGAGTTCCGGTCCTGGTCGATGAACTTGTACTCGGCGGCCGTGAAGACGCAGGGCTTGCCGCCGGTCTCCTTGGCGACCGCCTCTACCACCGGCATCGGGATCTGCAGCAGCGTCACGTCGAGCCCGCGCGCAAGCTCGCGCACGCGCGGGTGGTTGTAGGCGATGCCGTAGACCGTCATGTCGAGCCGGCGGTCGAGCATGAGGGAGGTGATCTCGCGGCTGGCGGCGTAGACAACGCGCCCGCCATTGGCGCGGATCGTGGCCAGCGGCAGCCCGGCATGTTTCAGCACCAGCCGGCCGATATCGCTGTCGAGATTGCCGCGGCGGTTGATCGCCACACGTATGGCGATCTTCTTGTCGACAATATCCTTGAAGCTGCGGATGCCGTGGCGCTTGGCAAAAGCGCGGTTGATGAAGGCGTGCTGGGCCTGGAAGCGGGCGTTGGGCGAGTAAGCCCGGATCAGCGCGCGCAGGTTCGTGATCGGCGCCTTGAACGGCGCCTTGCCGGCGCTGGCCAGGACGAGCTCGCCGTCGATCACCATGCCCATCGGCACTTTGCCCCGCGATACCAGGGCGATATTGGCAAGGCCGCCGCTGGAGGTCTGGTAGGTGATGGTCGAGCCCGGATAAGCCGCCGCGATCGCCGCGTCGACGCCGCGTCCGATGCGCGACCACAAGCCGCCGGGGCTGGCGCCGCTGAGGCTCAGATTGTAGCTCTCGGCGGCGGCGCTCGATGCTGCAAGAACCAGCGCGCCGGCCGTCGCGATTATAATGTGTCTCACGCGGTTTCCTCCCCATCGTGCCGTGGTCCAAACGTTCGCGTGATCGCGGGACCGCCGGGTTTCCACGACCGCACATTCCAGATGAGCGGCCCGGATTTTCTTGCGCCACGGCGAAAAGGTTAGTGTGGGGCGCTGGTGCTGTCGAGCCGAAACGGCGCACCGTACTCCGTCGCGGAACACGAGCATCGCAATAGCGCCCAGGGGAGGGCGCGCGCTATAGTTCGTGGCCGGCGCGCAGGTGGCGGGGATACGATTACCATCGAAGGATTTCCATGATCGAGGGCGCGTCACCTGCTGCGGCACCCTTTGCGCAAGTCCGCCTGCTGCCGCCCGATGCGCGCGGCCATGTCGTCGCCGCCAAGGCGGCGCTCGACGCGCTGGCGGCAAATACGGCCGAGCCGCCCTTCGGCTGGCGGCAACGCGCGGCGCTGGTGTTGTTCGCGGGTGCGCTCGGCTATGGCGTCGTCATGGGCACGCTGCGCTGGATCGATGTGGAGAAAGCGACCGGCTGGATCGAGGCGGCGGTACCGGCGGCCTGCGCGCTGATTGTCGCGCTCGTGACCTTCTGGCCGCACAAGCGACCCGAGCCGGCCGAGAACGCGCGTGCCCGGGCCCAGGCCGAGACCAGCCTTGCGATGCTCGGTCTGGCGTATCTACCCGAGGGACGGAGCCGCGGCGGCCAAAGCCAGATCGTCTGGGCGCATAACTGGCAGCCGTTTGACCCGGACGACCGGCAAAGTTTCGCCCGGTAGGCAACCCTGAAAACCGCGCGAGCTTCGCGCGGCAGCTCAGATGTCACGCGGCGTGCGACCCTCCAGCAGGGGCCGGGCTGGGCCCCGACGCCGCCGTGGTCACGCTGATGGTGGACACCGGCATGAAGTATTTCAGCACCGATCTCTATGGGGAGGTGTGAGCTTGGGGTTGTTCGCGACTTGCCTTCTGCAGATTGCCCGACCGCACCTAAGCTTGCGTTATTATCCGCCTACAACGAGTTGCGTCTCCCCAAGTTACGCAATCACTTCGACGAAATTTCGCCAGGCAATATGGTTACGAATCCCTCTTGCCATGAGTCCTGGTCGAGTGTGTAGGCGTCGATATTGAAGCCCTCCGGATGATCCCTGAATCCGGGCATTTTCTTTAGTCTGCCAATAGCCAGTTCGGCCTGCTCTCTGGTCGAATACACGCCGATCAGCTTTGCTTCGTCACGATCCTCCCCAACCGAATGGGAATGCTGGAGCACGTAGACTGTCATTGCGTGTCTATCTTAGACAAGGAGTTAGGTGAATCGAGAACATTATACCCGATGTAGCGGCGCACCTAGGCTGGCATTGCACCGGGCCGAACGATAGAAACGCCACTCGCTTGAAAAACCCGAAGCCACCATCGGCTCGACAAAGGACGTCTCCCCCTTGCTTCATCCCCGTTCGTCCGGCGTCGCCGGGCTCGTGCTCATGCTGGTCGCTTTGCCGGTGGTGGCGATGGACCTGCAGTTCGCGGCCATGCCCGATATCGCGCGGGCGATGGACGCCTCGGTTGCGTCGGTGCAGGGCACGCTCTCGGTCTTCGCCGGCGTCTTCGGCATCCTGCAGCTCGCCTATGGGCCGATCTCCGACCGGCTCGGACGCAAGCGGCTGATCGTCGGCGGCATGGTCCTCTTCGGCCTTGCCAGCATCGGCGCCGTGCTCGCCGACACGATCGCGATGCTGACCGCGATGCGTGTGCTGCAGGCCATCGGCGCCTGCGCCGGGCCGGTGCTCGGCCGCGCCGTGCTCCGCGACATCCATGGCGGCCAGGGCGCGGCGCGGATGCTCGGCTATGTGATGGGCATGTTCGGCATCCTCGCCATCCTCGGCCCGTTCCTCGGCGGGGTGCTGGTCGACGCATTCGATTGGCGGGCGAATTTCATCGGCATGGCGGTTTTCGGCTTTGGCGCTGCGACGTTGTGCTGGCTGTTGCTGCCCGAGACCCGGCCCGAAAGCGGAACGGGCGATATTGGCGGAACGGGCGAGACGGGCGAGACGGGCGCAGGGACAAATCCACGGGCACATTCGCGGGCAAATCCGCGCGCCCTTGTCGGCACCTTCGCCAAGCTGCTCGGCACGCGCCAGACCCTGGTTTTCGTGTTGACGGGCGGGTTGATGCAAGGCGCGTTCTTCGCCTGGCTCTCCGGCTCGTCCTTCATCGTCATGAAGGTCTTCGGCTATTCGGGAACGAGCTACGGGCTCATCCTGCCGGTCACCGTCGCGGGCTTCGTCGGCGCCTCGTTCCTGGCCGGCAGGCTCGCCGGGCGGGTCGCCTTCCACCGCGTCGTCATCCCCGGCGTTCTGGTGGGCGCGACCGGCGCACTGGCGGGGCTCGCGCTGGGGCTGGCCGGGGTCGATGCGCTGTGGGCGGTGCTGGCGCCGATGGTGGTGGTCGGGCTCGGCCACGGTACGACCCTGAGCCAGACCGCGGCCGGCGCGATGGCGCCTTATCCCGAGCACGCGGGCGCGGCCTCGGCGCTGGCCGGCTTTTTCCAGTATCTGGGCATCATGGCGTCGACGGCGTTGACCGGGCTGGTCTTCGACGGCACCGCGCTGCCGATCCTGGCGCTGATCGCGGGGTTCGCGGTCACCGCCGCGCTCGTCTATCTCACCAATGCGCGGGCGATCGCGCGGCAGATGGCGGCGGGCTGACACCAACGGGTCAAAAAGATTGACCCGTCGTAGTTCCCTCAGGCGCCGGGCGGCCGCCCTTATTTGATCGAGGGCGCGGCCTTGGCTCCCCTCGCACTGGCTCGGGCGCGCTCCTGAGCGTGTCGAAGGGCGCGCGCATATCGGGGGCGAAGAGTTGGCTCATCGGCCCCTGATACTAATTCAGACGATACTGCTTTGGACTAGGACCCGTTACCGTCGGCTTCGGGGGCTTGGGCGCGGCTCCAGGCGATCAGGATCGGCGCAAAGACATTGTCATAAAGGACGCCCGAAATGCCGTGAATGCCGGGCAGGCTGAGCAGCACCGCGCGCCAGCGCCGCCGCGGCAGCTCGCGCCAGATCGCGATCATGGCGTCGACCCCGGCGCGCAACGCCCCGCTGCGATCGACGACATGGATACGTCGCCGTGCGGCAACGCGGCTCACCCCGAAAGTCGCCAGCGCATCGGGAAAGCGCCTGACGTCGCGCCACAGGAGATCGGGATGGCCGTCCCGGGCGACGCGCTGGTAGCGCCCGACGGCGCTTTGGCAGAGGGGGCAATGCCCGTCGAAGAAGGTGGTCACGGTCGTGGGACCGCGGCCGCCTTCCCGTGCGGGCATATCGCCAAACGTCCGCGCCATGAGCCGTCTCCCGTCGCCGACTGGGGCCAGTTTTCGTCCGCCACGCATATTACGACGGATATCCGTTACAGAGTCGCGAATTTGATCGGAATTATATGGCAAAACGGCGGAGATCGCCGGGCGATCGCAGGGCCGCGCGCAGGCAATACCAAGAAACGGCTGCTCCAGGGACGCATCGCCCAGGGGTCGGGCCGCTCAAGGGTGGGACCGCCGGAGTTTCGGTTATTGCGTTGACCTCGCCCCCGCGCCCGCTTGCCGTGTGTCGCCGAGCCGACTCGGCTAGGGTGGCGAAATGACGAACCCTGAACCGGCCGCCGAGAAAGCCCGGCTCAACCGCACGGCGCTTCTGGCCTTCGCACTTGCCGTGCTGGCGATGGTGATGTGGTCGGGCAATTGGGTCGTGGTGCGCGCGGCGCGCACCGATATCCCTCCGCTGGGCCTCAATTTCTGGCGCTGGGTCGTGGCAACGCTGGTGTTGCTGCCCTTCGCAGGCGCGGCGGCCTGGCGCGATCTGCCGGTGGCGCGCCGGCACTGGCGGGTGATGCTGGGGCTGGGTGCGACCGGCGCGGCGATCTTCCATTCGATGATCAATATCGGGCTGCGAACGACCGAGGTCATCAACGCGCTGCTGCTCAACCTGGCGCTGCCGGTCATCATCATCGTGATGGCCTGGGCGGCTTTCCGCGACACCATAAGCCGGCGCCAGATGCTCGGCATCGTGATCTCGCTCGCCGGCGGGGTCGTGCTGATTTCGCGCGGCGAGCTTTCCGCGCTGGCGCGGCTGCAGTTCAATACGGGCGACTTTTGGATCTTATGCGCGCTGGTGGTCTGGAGCGCTTACTCGGTGTTGTTGAAGCGGCGGCCGGCGGAGATCAGCGGGCTTTCGCTGCTGTTCTACATGAGCGTGATCGGGGTCGTGCTGATGGCGCCGGCTTATGCCTGGGAGACACTGGCGGCAGGACGGCCGGTCTCGCTCACCCCCTCCACTGCGGCGAGCGTGGCCTATACGGCCGTCGTCGCCTCCGTGCTCGCCTTCCTCTGCTACAACGCCGCGCTGGCGCGGATCGGCCCGAACACGACCGCATTCTTCTTGCTGCTGATGCCGGTTTTCGGCAGCGCACTGGCGATCACTTTCCTCGGCGAGACGCTGCATGCCTACCACCTGATCGCCTTTGCGACGGTGTTTGTCGGCATTCTGCTCGCGACATACAAGATCGGGGCGCACTAAGAATCGCTGCGAACCGGGCGGCGGGCCCCTACTCGGTGGAGGTGTATTCGTCGTGCTCGTCATGCGGCACGGTGAAGAGCAGCTGCGGCTCGGCAAACCCGCGCAGCCGGTGACTGCCCAAGGGCTTGAGCGCGCGGCCGCTGGCCTGCGCCACCGGCTCGGTGACGACGATGGTCTCGCCCAGCTGGGCGGAAAGCTCCTCCACCCGCGCCGCACAGTTGACCGCCGCGCCGATCGCGGTGAAGTCGAGCCGGTTGGCCGAGCCGATATTGCCGTACATAACGTCGCCCATATGGAGCGCGAAGCCGAAGCGGATCGGCGGCTTGCCAGCAGCCTTGCGGGACTTGTTGAGCGCGGCAACCGCATGCACCGCATCGCCGGCAGCATCGAGCGCGGAGCGGCAGACATACGGCCGGAAAGACGTGTCGCCCAATGGAAAGATGGCCAGCATGCCGTCGCCGATCAGCTTCAGCACCTGGCCGCCATGAGCATGCACGGCGCCGATCACACATTCGAAATAGTCGTTCAAAAGCGCGATGATCTCGTCGCGCGGCTTGGCGGCGGTCATCGCGGTGAAGCCGCGCAGATCGGAATAGGCGACGACGGCGTGGATCGTCTCGCCCGAGCCCCGCTGGATCTGCCCCTTCAGCACACGCTCGCCGGCGTGGTGACCGATATATGTGTCGAGCAGCGACATCGCCGTGCGATGGGCGGACTGCACCTCCAGGATCAGCGACAGGATCGGCAGCACGTCGTAGATCAGCGCAAGCTGGTCGATGGTGAAGCCGTCCGGGCCGTCGGCGGCGAAGGAGCCGGCATTGACCGTGCCGTCGCTGAAGACCAGCGGCACGACGAGATAGTCGGTGGCGCCCTCGGCCTTGATCTGCTCCAGCACCGGAAAGTCGAGCTTGACCTCAGGGTCGAGCAGCCGTCGGCGGATGCCGCCGGCGCCGTCATGGATCACCTTGAAGGGGCTTTGCAGATACATCGGGTCGGCGATCAGATCGTGGCCGCGATTGAGCGCCACCGCCGGCTGGCCGCGGTTCCAGCGATAGCCGGTGGAGAGGATCTGGGGATGGATCGTGCGCACGTTGACCATCACCCGCATCAGCGGCACGCCTGCCGCGACCAAGCGCTCGCACAGCTGTTCGATGACATCGCGCGAGCGCTGCAGATGGCGAGCATCGTCGAGCAGCCATTGCGTTATCGCCCCACGCTCGGCCGCGAGGGGATCGGTGGGCCTGCGCGGCCGCGCCTTTCGCGTCGCCGCAAAGGCGGTTTCGGGTGATTTTTGGCTCGTCTGTACCATCGGCAATGCGGCCAATATTCGATCACGTGGTCGCACCCGGCAGTGGCCGCGACCTCCCACAAGACAATAAATGGCCACAAGACAGTAAATGTGAAGTGGCGGCGGCCCTGGCTAGATCGCCCGGCCAGGCGGGTCGCCATGACGATTGCGTGACTTGACGCCCCCCGCGCGACAGCCCACTTCTGCTATACGCTAGCAATGCCGGGCCACACGCAGATCCGGATCAGAGGAGCCAGCCAACCCATGTTCATCCAGACCGAGCCGACGCCGAACCCGGCGACCCTCAAATTCCTGCCCGGCCGCGCCGTGATGCCTTCGGGGACCGCCGATTTCACCGCGCCCGAGCAAACCGAAACCTCGCCCCTGGCCGAGGCGCTGTTCGGGGTCGACGGCGTGCGCGGGGTCTTCCTCGGCGGTGACTTCATCACCGTCACCAAGGCCGAAGACCAAGAATGGCATGTGCTGAAGCCGACCATCCTCGGCGCCATCATGGAACATTTTACATCCGGCAAACCCGTGATCCGGCAAGAGGCGGCCGACGCCGCCGAGGCCGAGCGCCAGGCCTCGGCCGACGACGACCCGGTGGTCGCCCAGATCAAGGAACTGCTGGAGACGCGGGTACGCCCGGCCGTCGCCCAGGACGGCGGCGACATCGTCTTCGAGGGCTTCGATGCCGGAATTGTCTATCTGACCATGCACGGCGCCTGCGCGGGCTGCCCCAGCTCGACCGCGACGCTGAAGATGGGCATCGAGAACATGCTGCGGCATTACATTCCCGAGGTCACCGAGGTTCGCGCGGTCTTATAGGGGCTACGCGGCAACGACCGGATCAACCATCCATTGGGCGTAGGGGCGGGTTTCAATCCCGCCCTTTCTTTTTGGCGATTGGGTTTCAAGCCGGTCTGCGGTGCGGGACCGGCGGGTTGAAAACCCGCGCTTACAATAAGCCGCCGTGACGGGACAATCTGCCCGATCCCGGGACAGTTCCCCCGCGCCCGCGACAGTCCGCCGCATGCCCAAAGCCGGCCTCGTAATTTAGACAAATTTTCCAGGCATGAACCGACTATGGCGGTTGTCGGCGTTCGAATGATCAAAGTTGACTTGGTGCGTGGACGCAAGCAGGCGGGCTTGCGTATCGCACCGGACATGATCGAACGCCCATGTTTGAACGCTCATGTATGAGCCCATTGGCGGCAATAACGGAAAAGGGTGTCCCAGGCATGACAGCAATCCGGTTGGGCGCCGCGCTGGCGGCGCTCGCGATCGGGGGGAATTTCGCCGGCGCGGGGAACGCGCGGGCGATCGATCTACACGCGATGCACGATCCGATCTCGGGGCCGGCCGCGGGGGCGGTCACAAGTCTTACCGGCAAAGCCGGGGGTCTTACCGGCAAAGCCGGGGGTCTTACCGGCAAAGCCGGGGGTCCTGCCGGCAAAGCCGGGGGGCCGACCGATAAGGCCGGCCGCCTGCGCGCGGTCACCTTCAAGACGCGCTCGGTACAATCGCTGCGGCTGCTCTTTGACGGTCTCGGCTTCGACCTCGCTGGCGTGCCGAAAGGCATGCCGGTGCCGCGCGTGCTCGTGTCCGAGCTGCCGGCGGGCCTCAAGGCGATGAAATCGGTCACGCATCGCACCCGGATGTTCCGCAAGATCCTGCTGCCGCTGATCCTGCAGGCCAACGAGACCATCTTGCGTGACCGCGAGACGCTGTTGGCGCTGCGGCGCAAGATGCAGATCGGCGTCTCGCCGTCGGTGGCGGAGAACGGCTGGCTGTGGTCGCTGGCGCGCAATTACCGAGTGCGGAACGGCGATCTCGACACGCTGATCATGCGTGTCGACGCGATCCCGCCATCGCTGGCGCTGGCCCAAGCGATCGAGGAAAGCGGCTGGGGCACCTCGACCTACGCCCGCAACGGCAATGCGATCTTCGGTCAGGAAACCTCGCTCTCGGCAACCAACGCGATGGCCGGCAGCTATCGCGGGCGAGCCTTCAAGATCAAGACCTTCGCCAACCTGCTGGCGGCGGTCGACGCCTATGCGCGGAACCTCAACACCCATCCGGCGTACAAGCACATGCGCGTTGAACGCTCGATGATGCGCGCCCGCGGCGAGCAGCCTGGCGGCCGTGTCCTTGCCGGCACGCTGCTGCGCTATTCGGAGCGGGGCCCGGCCTATATCAAGACGATCCGCACCATCATGGGCAACTTCGAGCTGCCCAAGCTCGACGGCGCCGAGCTCGAACCCGGCACCACGATCCATGTGATCAAGCGCTAGGCCGGGATACGAGCCGGGCCGGCTGCATCCGCCCCTACATTAACGCTTACATTAACGCTTACATTAACGCTTACATTAACGCTTACATTAACCCTATGGCCAGCGCGTCGTCGCCGAGCAGGGGGTAGCGCTCGACCTCGAAGAGCTGGTAGTGCCACCACTCGTAGTCGTACCGGTCCCAGCCGGCCGCGGTCATGATGCCCAGAAGCGTCATGCGGTTGCGCTGGGCCTCGGCGGATATCTCGGTATTACCATGATGGGCGCGCTCGGAGAAGTCGTCGAATTCCGTGCCCATCTCCAGATCGATGCCGCTCGGACCGGTGAGGGTCAGATCGACCGCGACCCCCCTTGTGTGCGGTGAGCCCTTGCGCGGATCGGAGATGTAATTCGGATCGGGCGTGTGGTTCCACAGGGCCCACTGCGCCTCGCTCGGCCGAAAGGCATCGAAGAGCTTGATCCGGAGACCCGCCGAGGCGGCCAGCGCGATCGCCGCCGTCAGGCGCTCGGCGGCGTCGGCATGGAGATAAGCGGCGGCGCGGCGGTAGATCGGCTTGCCGGTGAAGTTGTCCGCGCGGGCATAGGCGATATCCAGGATCGCGTCGAAGCCTGGCGGGGCGATCTCGATCAGGCTCATCGGGCCGGATATCCTTTTCCGCTAAGACCGCGCCGGACCGCAACACTCCGGCAAAGATCGTCGAGCATCAGGCCATTGGCGGCTTCGGCCGGCGCGCCGTTTGTCGTAGGCTCGCCCGGAACCTTGTCGCAGCCCTTCTTTTAGCAGCACGATGAGCGCGATCAAGCGCCACCCAGGATGAAACGCGAACCAACCCTGCTTGCCATCGACACGGCGACCGACGCCTGCTCGGTCGCGGTCCTTGCCGGCGGTGCGATCACCGCGCATCGCAGCGCGGCGATGGCGCGTGGCCAGGCCGAGGCGCTGATGCCGATGGTGATCGAGACCCTCAAGGCGGCAGGCTGCGCTTTCGCCGAGATTACGGCTGTCGGAGTTACGGTCGGACCGGGCGCCTTCACGGGCCTGCGCATCGGGCTTTCGGCGGCGCGCGGGATCGGGCTGGCGGCGGGGATCCCGGTGATCGGCGCCACCACGCTGGAGGTCCTCGCTGGGGCCGTGCCGGCGGCAGAGAGCGCCCCTGACCGCATCGGGGCGAGCGTCGTCGCGGCGATCGAAAGCAAACGCGCCGATCTCTACATCCAATCTTTCGGGCAGTCCTTCGGGCAATCCTTCGGGCCCGGCCTCGCGCCGCTCACCGCGCCGGCCTCGGTCATGCCCGAAGCACTAGCCGGGCATCTTCCGGGCGGGCCGCTCGTGCTCGTTGGCGACGGCGCGGCGCGCGCGGCCGAAGCGTTGAATGCGCCGGACCGCCTGACCCTCAGCGCCAGCGGACCGCATCCCGACGCGCGGGTGCTGGCATCCATTGCCGCAGCACGTCTGGCCGATGCCGGCGCGGCGGCCGCTGACATGCCCCCGCCGGAGCCGCTTTACCTCCGCCCGCCCGACGCCAAGCGTCCGGCCGGCGGCGGCAGGCTGCGTTCGTGAGCGGCGCGCCGGACGCGGCCGTCAGCGGCGAAAGCGACGCCGCCGTGCTCGCGGCGCTGCACGCTGCCGCTTTCGCGGCGCCCTGGACGGCCGACACCTTCGCAACGCTGCTCGCCTCGCCGGGCTGCTTTGCACTGGTCGCTCACACATCTGAGTTGCCGGGCCTTGATACGTCCAACGGCGACGATCCGGCCGCCGGCATGCTCCTCGCCCGCATCGCCGGCGACGATTGCGAGATCATCACCATCGGCGTGCCCGCAGGTTTTCGCCGCCGCGGCATCGCCGCCCTGCTGCTGGACCACGCGGCAGCATGCGGCGCCGGGCTGGGCGCAGCGCGCCAGGTGCTCGAGGTCGCGTCGGACAACACCGCCGCCCGCCGCCTCTACGCGCGGCTCGGATTTACCCAATGCGGCGCCCGGCCAGGCTACTACGCCGAAACGGGCGGCGACGCCGTGATTCTGGCGCGTGACATCGGTACAGTCATGCGCGAGCAATCAAGGTGAATTAACAAGGCTTATCCCGTTGTCCCAGGTAGTTAGGTTTCATCGGCCTCGGCGGGTTCGGCGCCGTCCTGACGCATGCCGCTGATGGTCTTGCGTCGGCGGGGTTTCCGCCGTGTTGGTGTCGCGTCCT